>Ga0181569_10003965_pt1 | contig 11435 bp, 10 predicted proteins | sample 101ome_19_FD_132452 | JGI IMG/M metagenome (GOLD analysis project Ga0181569, IMG submission 132452) | Coastal salt marsh microbial communities from the Groves Creek Marsh, Skidaway Island, Georgia - 101405AT metaG (megahit assembly) | ecosystem: Environmental > Aquatic > Marine > Intertidal... | reverse complement strand
GTTTACATTAAAGATGACAATCAATGGGAAAAAGATAACCACAATAAAGATAAATTGAAATCTATTGTGAATAAAGTAGCAAATAAAAATTATCGACAATTATCCAAATGGCAGGAAAAACATCCAAACTATTTGACAATGGATACCCAAGAATGTGATGATTTTATGGATATTAGTTGTAAAGCATTGGGAGGTAAAAATAATAATGAAGATGATAAATTCAAACAACGAATTGTGAAGAATGTATTGAAAGAGGTTACTTTGGATAAAATATAATTAGTTGGTGTAATGTAAAAATGATATAAATAATAAATTTTCATCTTATGTATATGAAAATTACAAAACATATTTCTTTTTATTTTGTAATGGATAGAGTTATCTATATTAATAATATAATCGACGCAACGAATAAATATGAATATGAGACAGATATTTTTATTCATACAAATTTTAAAGATTTAAAAAAAGAGATGTTTAATAATTATACTAATGGATGTATTAAAATAATTTATCATGACTTGACAAATATTCATCCTTTTTTATTAACTTGGAAATGTAGAGAATTATTATATCAACAAAAAAATGAATATGATATATTTATGTATATAGAAGATGACATTTTAGTTCCATATAAAGCAATAAAATATTGGTTAGAATATAATAAAAAATTAATAGAAATGAATTACAATTTAGGTTTTGTAAGGATTGAGGTTGAAAATAATATTGAATATTTAACAGATTTATGTGAGGAAAAATTTGATACTATTCTTAATTTAGATGGAAAAAGATATTGTGTAAATAATAAAAACCCATATTGTGCTTTTTGGATTTATAATAAAGATGAGTTTAATAATTTTGTGAATAGTAAATATTATAACTGTAGAAATATTGATGGTTATAGCACAAGAGAACAAAGTGCTATTGGTTTACACGGAAGTTATACACCTTGGTATAAAAATACTTTAATTCCAATCGTCAATAATAAATTAATTGATGACTGTAAAATATATCATATGCCAAATAATTATGTTAATAATAAAGATTCGATGTTTGCTACGATAAAATTTGATGAAGCAATCAGTAGATGTATTTATGTATATAGCAAATGACATTTTAGTTTCATATAAAGCAATAAAATATTGGTTAGAATATAACAAAAAATTAATAGAAATGAATTACAGAAGACCCAAATACCATATAGTTTATTCTATTCTTTTCTGTTATGTATGACTTGAATGAATAAAATCTCTTTGTATTGTAAATGAGACCTCTATATTGGAATATAATATACATTTTCCTTACAATTTTCGTAATCTATCAGATATACTATAGAGTTTGGATTTTTCATGAAGGATTAGAAACTAGTACTACTGATGATACCAATAAATCTAAAATGAAAGACCAAACAATGGTATTTGGAATAGAAAATACCAAAGATGCAATTAAACGAACCAATGATAAATATTTAGTTCAAACCTTATCCCTAATGGATATTGCTAACTATTCCAAACCAAAAACAATTTCGTTAAACGAGACGAGATCATTAAAAATTCCAATGGAAACCAATAGTACTGTTAGTTTTATCATTATTCGTCCTAATAACAACTCTACTTTCCCCAAACATATGGAACTGTCCATTGAAAACGATATTCAAAAGAATAATATGGAGTATCCATTATTGGGAGAAACAACCGACGAAACTATTCCACAAAACAATAGTATTGAGGTTCAAGACATAAAAGACATACCGTATCCTAAAAACACGTTTTTCAAAAATAAAGATGGTATTTTCATTCAGGATATTCCTATGGGAAAGAAAATACTACATATTTTCACGATAGGTACTATTTTCAATAACAAGTATACAAGTGTAGGGAATGTAGATTCACAAAATAATAAAATTAAAATAAGTTGTGATATTGGAGATCAATACGACAGTATATTAGTAGTTTATGGCGAACCAAGCGAAACAATGTAATTACAAATCAATAACAAAGATTGAATTGTAATGCTGTGTAAATTTATAGACCCTTCTTGTAATCAACGACATAAGGATTTGAACTTAGATTATTGAACATCTCGGGTTGATTACGATCCATTTGGATAGTAGAGTGTAGGTTTTTAGAAACATTGGAGTTCGTTCCTAGCATCTCAGCGGAAGGAGCCAAGTATGGTCTGTTTCCCGAAACTTCCCGATTGTTCTTTAACATATCATCACGAGTGCTTTCGCGCATATTCATATCTCCATTCATTAAAGACATGTTGCCCTTCACCATGTATCCATCAATAGTTTGTGATTTAATATCATTGTTTCGTTGATTGTAACCTGATTCATATGACTTTGCTTTACGATTGTTAGGACCAGCTCCCGCACCGCCAATATACAAATAATTACCAGTCTCTTGACGGATTGTATCGGTGGCTTGATGGTCTGTAACGCGATAAGCACCACCATTTTGGTTTGCATTAACGTTCATGTGAAATTTGGAGTTCTCCGTAGTCTCACGCATAGTATGTCCTGGACGGTCATTGGGATTGAAAATATAACTCTGTGGAACAGTAGAACCAGGGTTTTGGTAAGGACGCATTGTTCCAACCGCATTTTCTTTACGAGATGGACGTAGCATGTCTAACAAAGGAGCAACAGTAGCCCCAATGCTGCTGCCCATCGCACCGAAGTATCCTGATTGTGTATTGGAAGTTCTATTGTTAGGATAAGCCTTCTTAGCATTTACGCTGAAATCATTTTCACCGGCGTTATTATGACGAATAGCAGTTGCTACGCCAAGAGGAACGGAACCTAATTGTTGGTTTTGGGAAGGCATATATTCTCCAGGAACATAGGCCGCAGCGTTTTGAAATCCAGCACCACCTGCATATTCTGTTGAGGTTTCATGACGGACTGAATTACCTTCATTATGAATGGACCGTAAGGTGTTTCCCTTTTCAACGCCACCAGTAACAAATAATCTTCCTATATCGCCTCCAGATTGACGGTTGTCTAACGCAAAAGAACGTTCAGGACGGTGTTTTTCCATAATACCCATTTGCTCGATTGTACTAATGTTCTGAATACGTCCCATAGCAGGTCCTTCGTGTCCGATCAAACTAACACCCCCTGATCTTGGATTCGTATCTACACGTAGTTCATCAACCGTCTTAGGCTTCCAAGAATCACGGTCATTCATACCGGCATTAAATCCACCAGCACCTTCGGTTGTATATCCTAAACCTAATCCAGGAGCAACTTGTTGGTCTTGAAAAGGTTTGACATTCGCCATACGAAGACTGGGATTTATGCGAGATTGGATAAATTCAGATTTATTGGGAGTTCCATTGGCCCATTGTAAATTCGTGTCGGGTTCAAATAAGGGAGCATTCTCTTTTTTGTTCTTGTCTTGCGATCCGGACCCAGTGTAAGCATCTAATAACCCCTCATAGCTATTCGCATCTGTCTTGGAAGAAGGTTGTTTGCTTCCAAAATAGGGAGTCATGTTATTGTGTTGAAAATAACTGGAACCAACTTTATTACCTGTTAATGAATAAAACTCCTTACCTTGAGACTCCTGGTTAGTGCGTTCTGCATTTTTATCCATATTAAAGTATTTGTCCGTGTAAACTCCAGACTCATTGTTGAATTTGTTTAAAGTGGATAATTCGGCTGTCACTTCTGATTCGGGAAAATTAACTCGTTTCTCAGCAGGGTAGTTCACATCAGGAGTATTCGTATTTGGTAAATAGTTTTGATTGTTGAACGATTCTTTTTCGTTTTTTTGTCTTGATTGTTTATTGATTAAATAAAATCCTGATAATGCAGCTAGTGGTACAACAATTTCCATTTATAATAAATAAATATATATTTTGCGTATATATTTACTAATAGGAGAAAGATAAAAGACAACACTTATTTATTCGATATCTACTTGTTTTGGTGTAGGTTGATAAGAACTGCCTTTACATTCATATTCATTTCCAGCAATACAAACAGAATTTCCAGATAAATAGTATTGCTGATTGTTAATCACCGGTATTTGTGGTTGAAAGTGGTCCTTTACCAAAATACGTGTTTGTAAATTGGTTGAAAAAGAAGGTTCTAAATTATGTACGGGATTAAGTAAAGGATGTTCCCAACGAGGTTGTTCTAAACCTTTGTAACTCCAAGCAGGATGACTTGCTCTTGAGTCTTCTACAAATGGTTTTTCATTACGAACGTTCATAGCAGTTGAGGATTGTTCGTGTTGTTTATGACTGTTGATATTAGGTAAATCTCTGTTCATTTTACGACTAAGGCCTAATAAATCGCTTTCAATGCCAACTGTATTTGTTCGTAGATTTGCCCCCCATTTTTGAAGCCGGATTTGTGGGTCCTCCATAAAGGGAAGGTCGTTTCCCGCGCCAGGGGTATTCATTTGGTATCGTCCAATATAGGTCGATTCTTCTAATTGTTTTTGAATTCTATATGGGTCATCGTGGAATCTTGTAAACGACATTAATAAGTTATATTATAGAGAGAAAAAGAGTTTTATTTTCGAAAAAAATATATAATTACTTTGTATTGTATAGTAATGCCTAAACTATGTTTGAATATGATAGTTAAAAACGAACAACGTGTAATCACTCGATTATTAGAAAGCGTTGTAAATTTAATAGATACTTATTGTATTTGCGATACTGGAAGCACAGATGATACCATAAAAACAATTAAAGAATTTTTTCAGAAACGGAATATTGATGGGTATATTGAAGAACACGAATTCCGCGATTTTTCTTATAGTCGGAACAAAGCACTGGATATGTGTAAAAAGCGTGAAGATGTCGATTACATCCTCTTATTGGATGCGGATATGATACTACAAACCCATATTACAGATATCGCTGAATGGAAACATAATCTGAACAAAGACGTTTACCATTTACTACAAGGAAATGACCAATTCCAATATAAAAATGTGCGCATTGTAAGGAACCGTCCTGAGATTAGTTATTGGGGAGTTACCCACGAATATTTACAATGTCCACCTGACACCCAGTATGAAACCATAAAGAAAAGCGAGTTATTTATATTGGATATTGGGGATGGAGGTGCAAAACACGATAAATTCACTAGGGATATACGATTATTAAAGCAAGGATTAATAGACCACCCCAATAATGACCGATACACTTTTTATTTGGCAAATAGTTATATGGATTCCGGACAGTATCATGGAGCAATAGAAACATATAACAAACGAATAAAAATAGGTGGCTGGAAACAAGAGGTATGGTTTTCTTATTATTCCATAGGAAAGGCTTATCGTGAATTAAATAATATAGAAATGGCTATTCATTCATGGATGGAGGGATACAACTATTTTCCTGATCGTATTGAAAATCTTTATCAAATTGTGCATCATTACAGATGTCAAGGAAAATATCGCTTAGCGTATTGGTTTTATAAAATGGCAGAAACATCCCGAAAGTTGTATGCAACAGAAGAACATTTATTTATGGAAAAAGATATTTACGACTATAAATTAGACTATGAATCCAGTTTGATACACTTTTATTGTGAGTTGGATAAGGAACCCATTATTCCAAAGATACTGTCTTTGTTTAACAATCCCATGGTTCCCAAAGAAATCATGCAAAATATATGGGAAAATTATAAGTTTTATGCTCCGGTTCTTTCGAAACTGGGAACAAGCAATGATAAATGGATTACTATTTGGAATGAAACAATTAATGAATTGAAAAAGAAATTGTTTACTGGATTTTCTAATTCTACTCCAACGTTGGTGTCTTGGGATAACAAAATAGGTTTAATTGTAAGATGTGTGAATTATGAAATAGATGAACACGGAGGGTATGTGAATAGACAACAAATCGTAAGTGAAAACAGGTGGTATGTATGGGAACAACAAACGAAGAAAAAAATACTGGAAGACATAATTAAATACGACAAACAACATGATGGATTGTATGTTGGATTAGAAGATATGCGTTTACAAGAAAACAATGGTAAATTAATGTATAATTCTAATCGTGGTCTGGGTTCCAATTCCATACAAGTAGAAATAGGCACGCTTCGCGAAAATGGTGTCACTTTCTTTTCCAAATTATTATCAACAGAAGGAGAATCCAAACCAGTGGAAAAGAATTGGGTCTCCTATGTAAACGAAGGAATTCTACAATATATCTATTCATGGCATAAATTACAACAAGGTTCATTAGAACAAAACAAATTAATTATAAAAAGAAAACAAGAGACCCCCTTATTATTTGAATCATTACGAGGTTCTTCTAATGGGGTAATTATAAACGACGAATTGTGGTTCTTAGCACATAGTGTTGTGTTTGAACCTAGACGCAGATATTATCATTATTGGATAGTGTTAGATAAAGAGGGTACAATAAAAAAATATAGTTGTCCATTCAGTTTTGATGGAGACATCGTAGAATATTCAAACGGATTTTTCTATGATAATAAAACAAATAACATATACATAGGATACAGTGTGTTGGACAGAGAAACCAAATTTTTATGTATCAACTATTCACATTTAGTTAACCACCTTTTGTTCTTCACTATCTGACCAGTTCAATTCCAATGTTTTACATAGTCCATATGTTGTTCGATGCCAAGGAGATAATCCATTCTCACGTAATCCTTCCAAATGCGCTTTGGTTCCGTATCCAAAGTTAGTATCTAACTTATAGCGTGTAACTAATAGAGGATATTTAGAACAATCTGCTAACACATCTTCATCTCGTGCGGTTTTTGCAAGAATTCCAGCAGAAGCAATGCCCATGTATCGTCCATCCCCTTTCTCAAAGGTATATCCTTCAATGGGAACAAGACGCTCCTCGTATTTATCGAAATGGCAATATGGAGTGAAATAATTACCGTCAATGAGCAGACAGAAATCAGAATAAGCGATTGTGGGGTCTTTTGTGCGATAATGCTCAATGGTAATGCGGATACAGTCGTGCATACCACGCATTACTGCTTTTAGAATATTGATTTGGTCAATTACTTTTTCATCCATAGAAACGATATGCCAGAAATCAGCATGTTTCTTAATGGTATCAGCTACATCTTTTAGTTTCTTTTTAGAAGAGAATTTTTTACTGTCTTTTATATTTTCTCCTGGAAAATCGTTTTCATTTCGTGGAAGAACAACACACGCAATAAATACTTTACCATACAAACAACCACGCCCAGCCTCATCTATACAAATTTCATACTTTGGTTTATCCGGATAATGGAAACGCTGTAATAGAGGGTTTGTTTTCATATCAAATTATACAATATATTACTGACAAATTACATATTCAATTTTCATTTAGTATGTAAAAATGTATAAGAATATGATATACGATAATGAAATTTAAGATGACGCCATTAATATTATTCATATTACTCTTAGTAATTTTAGTCATTTCTATGTTTGTAGGCCGTCGCATAAGTGAAGGATTCGCCAATGCTACAGAAATTGGGAAAAAAGTAAAGATTCCACAGTATGTCAAAGATAGAGAACTTCACAAATTAGGAGATAATCTATTTTTTGATTCAAAAAATGCGAATTTGGTAGAGGTTTCAGGAGAAACGAAAACAGAGACAATAGACCCTAATGACCCACAAAAGAAAAAGAAGATTGTGACTTATGCTGTTAACAAATTACATATTATGGACCGCACAGGTAACATCAGAAATGTATCTATTACTGGAACTGAGGATTTAACAAAAAACACTACCTTCGGTTCTGTTGTCAGCAAGACCACTGTGGATGACTCTTTTACTAGCAAAATGTTCTATACTAGCTTTGAACCTAAGCGTAGCGTAGTATACGTTGCGTGGGGTAAGAAAACCCGCATTGCAATTATTAACAATGTTACAAAGACATTGAACAATACCTTCTTATTTGGTCCATCTGATTTAGCAATTTTTAACAACGAATCAACTCCTCTTGGAATTACAGGACGCAAAACACTAGACAAATCAAATAATAATACTTTAGTATCTGAAACCCAGTATAGTGACAAACGTAAAGTTCATCAACTAAGTCAATTTGTAAAATATGACTTCAAAACAGGTGATATCGTGCTTCATACTAAGGATAAAAAGACCCCTATTGCTGAAATTTGGTCTAGAGACAGTAACTCTTCTTTATCCAAGATAGATAAAACTAAGGTAAAAACTATGTCTATTACTGACCCCGCCCAAATTACTAGTATTACTACTTTTCCAGTAAGCAAGTTAGTTGATAAATTAGGACAAACATTCATATTATATATGCCTCACGAAAAGGAAACTGTAGTGGTTATGTTAACTCACGCAACTTGTTCTTCCAATGCTCCTATCATTATTAGCGATACTTTCCATTTGAACGAAAATGGGGTGCAAGGTAGCTATGCTAAGAAGTTAACCGAATTAACCAAGGCCCCTACAACCACTCCTGCCAAAACAACTACTCCGGCCAAAACAACTACTCCGGCCAAGACAACTACTCCGGCCAAGACAACTACTCCGGCCAAGACAACTACTCCGGCCAAGACAACTACTCCGGCCAAGACAACTACTCCGGCCAAGGAAAAGACAGCAGAAGAAAAGAAAGCAACTGACCCACGCTATATACTAAAAACACAGGTTGTTCCTCCAGTTTGCCCTGCTTGCCCCGCTTGTCCCAAGATGCCAGAACAAGTAAAATGTACTAACTGTGGTGGCCAAGGTGGTTCTGGAACCATCGGTGCTGATGGTAAATCAGTAGTAAAGGCAGATGATAAGAAGAGTGGTCGTAATTTCCTTAACAACACTGTTGATACTACGGGAAATGTTGCAAACAAAGTCATAGATACCACTACGGGTCTTGCACGTGATACTGCAACTGGAACAGTGGGATTAGCAAAGGATACTGTTGGTGGAACAGTGGGATTAGCAAAGGATGCTGTCGGTGGAACAGTGGGATTAGCAAAGGATGCTGTCGGTGGAACAGTGGGATTAGCCCGTGAATTTGGATCTGGGTTAGTAAGCTTACTAACTCCTCAGCAGCGTGCGCAATATGCTCGACAACAAGGACAACAAGGACAACAAGGACAACAAGGACAACAAGGACAACAAGCTCCTATTGGAACACGAACACAATACAACGAAATGGCAACCACACGTCCTGTATCCAATGACTTCTCTCATCAAGGAGCCCTTCCAGCAAAACAACCTTCTAATTTTATCCCAATTACTGCAAATTTCAGTTCTTTTGGAAAATGAATCTATTGGTAGATAATATTCGTTCAACAAGAACATAAAATAAACTGTTCTAATAATAAATAGTGATGGAAAACTATTCACCTTATTTGGGGCGTAGTGAGATTGCCAATTCTATTAAACATTTATTATTAGATTTCGAAAAAGAGCAACATTCCTTAGATTATAAAAAAGGTATATACATATATGGTGCCCCAGGAAGTGGGAAAACCCATTTTGTAAATCAAGTATTAAAGGAAATGAATTACGATGTTATTCAATATGATGCTGGGTATGTTAGAAATAAATCATTGATTGATACGATTACTTGTGACCATATTGCATCACAAAATGTGTTACAGATGATGGAAGGAAAGAAGAAAAAAATAGTGATTTTGATGGACGAAGTAGATGGTATGAATAGCGGAGATAAAGGAGGTATTGTTGCATTAATCAAACTCATTCGTCAGAAAAAGACAAAGCGACAAAAATTGGAAAGTAAAACAATGAATCCGATTATTTGTATAGGTAGTCATACTATGGATAAAAAAATAAAAGAGTTAATGAAGGTTTGTAATGTATTCGAACTAAAAACGCCTACATATAAACAAATGAATTCTTTATTGTCTGTGGTGTTGCCTAATTATAAAAGTATTGAACAACCACTATTGAACGACATGATCAATTATATTCAAAGTGATTTGCGTAAATTAGATTTTATTATTCAATACTCAAAAAAGAAACCCGATAAAATTAAAGATATAAACTGGTTATTCGAAAGAAAATCATACAATGAAGATGCAAAAAAGATAACAAAACATTTATTGAATGAGAAATGTTCGATTGATGAACATATTACTACCATGAATGAAACAGAACGAACAATTGTATCTTTACTATGGCACGAAAACGTGGTGGATATTATAGAGGACCTGCCTAAAAAGCGTAGCATACCAACGTATTTAAAATTACTTGACAATATATGCTATGCCGATTATATTGATCGAATAACGTTCCAAAACCAAATATGGCAATTTAATGAAATGAGTTCACTAATAAAGACTTTTTATAACAATTATATATATCACAGCGATTTCCCTGACAAAAGCAATACTTATAATCCAGAAGAAGTGCGTTTCACAAAAGTATTAACAAAATATTCCACAGAATATAACAATATGCTTTTTTTACATAATCTTTGCAATCGATTACATATGGACAAGAACGATTTATTATGTATGTTTGAAGAATTGCGGTTATACAAAAATGGCAATTTTATCAATAATTGTGATATTTTGAATCAAATTGAGAAATGGTTCATTGATTATGAAATAAATAAACTAGAAATAAAACGGATTTACAGATATTTGGATAAGAACGAGAAAAAAGATATAATAGACGAAGAACTATAAATTTCATACAAAACATACTATGAAATATATTTTGGAACGTATCAAAATCCTGAGAGTGAAAATAAAAAAAAACTCATTAAATAATAACCCTAATGAATGAAAACGATATATCCTTTTACTTATCCTTTGAATTTAAACCAATAATATCAAGATTTCAAAATAACGAATGTCCTATTTGTTACAAAGACAATATACCAAAAACAGATTTAGTGACATTCAATTGTTATCATCATTGTTGCTGGGATTGTTTGGTGTGTTACATACATAATTGTCATGAAAAACAAGAATATCCAGTGTGTTTCCTTTGTCGTGCTAGTATGTCTACACTAGATATTGAATGTAAAGAAAAACAAATGGAAATTAATTCAATTGGAATGCCTTATTTCTTGTTTATTCATGAAGAGACATACTATATTAGTTCTATTCATGTGTTTGATAATGATGTTCAGCGTTGCGTTATTCGAAGCATTGTCGTCTATGTAATCGCGTTTACAATTTATTGTTGTTATTGCGTTAGTTTGGAAACAAAATGAATTATGCTAAGAGAACAGGTTCAGTCTTTGACATAATAACTGTTGGGTCTGGTTCAGCAAAAGACACAGATTTCGATTCAATAGGTGGTGTTGGTAGTGGTAATGTAGAAGATGTATTAGTTCCTTTCATTATTTCTATTGTATTTTTCAATTCCTTATTTTCCTTTTTTAACGAAAGTAGTTCTTTCATATTAGAAGAAATCTTATCTTGTAATAACTGAACAAATCTCTCCAATTCCGCTACGTTAGATGGTTGCTGTAGTTGTT
>Ga0181569_10003943_pt1 | contig 11463 bp, 5 predicted proteins | sample 101ome_19_FD_132452 | JGI IMG/M metagenome (GOLD analysis project Ga0181569, IMG submission 132452) | Coastal salt marsh microbial communities from the Groves Creek Marsh, Skidaway Island, Georgia - 101405AT metaG (megahit assembly) | ecosystem: Environmental > Aquatic > Marine > Intertidal zone... | reverse complement strand
GCATTAACGCTACTCCTTTGTCTCCAGGCTGCGCTACATAATTGAAACGTGCGTAGTCCATAATGGACGGTGCGGTTCCGTATTTCTGTGTGAAGCTTGCAGAACGCAATGAGTCTACCGGGAAGGCCACAGAAGACCCCATGTTGTGAGGAAGCCCTAAGGTGTGTCCTACCTCGTGTGCCGAAACAAATCGGATGAGGCGACCCATGATTTCGTCTTTGAATTCTACCGAACGTGCCTCTGGATTGATAGCCGCAGTTTGAACAAAGAACCAACTGCGCAGTAAGGTCATTACGTTGTGGTACCAGTTGATATCTGACTCTAAGATCTCACCGCTTCGTGGGTCGCTCACGTGCGGACCGTTGGCGTTCGGGATCGGTGAGGCGAGGTAACGCACCACTGAATAACGTACGTCTTCTGGAGACCATTCTGGATCTTCTTCGGGTGTTGGAGGATCTTTGGCGATGATGGCGTTTTTGAATCCGGCGGCTTCAAAAGCTACTTGCCAATCTTCGATACCTTGTTTGATAAAAGGACGCCATTTTTCAGGAGTTGCTCTATCGATGTAATACACGATTTGTTTCTTAGGCTCAACGAGCTCTCCTCGCTTGAACTTTTCAATATCCTCGTCTTTCACTTCTAGTCTCCAACGATCGAGATAGGTGATTGATTTACTCTTTTGAGCGTCTAAACCGTAATCGGTTTGGCTACGGGCGAACCATCCGACGCGCTTATCGAAGTAGCGACGTTTCATCGGCTCTTCAGGGAGCAGAATCATAGAGTTGTTGATCTCGATTGAGATTGATCCGGTATCGGCATTACTCGGTGCGCTTTTCGCTAGGTACGTTTTTACATGACGGTTCTCAATGTTTTGAGGGTACGATTTGATCGACTCGATGAACGAGCGGTCTCCGTCTAGACGGCTCACTTTATAACGGGTTCTATACCCGTCTGGCATCCCCAGTGCTTGTACGTCTTTGGTGAATAGGTCATTGACTTTGATTACCGTTGCTGGACCAAGTGAGTCTTTGCGTATAGCTTCGATGTCAAAGCTGTACAAAACGGGTTCAAAGTTTGAATTTACCACCGCTTCGTATACCGGAAGGCTGTCAGAAGCTACATTAGAATAAGACGCGACACGAAGTAGAACCGTTGTAGCGCGCTTCTCCCAGCGCAATACTTGGGTGTTGATCTTACCACCACCAAATCCGATTCCGTCTGCAGTTTTTGAGATGCGGCTGACCATCAACATCTCGCGTCCAAACAGTTCGTCAGGAATTTCGTAGAAATAATTCTCGTCTATTTGATGCACTGTGAAGAGTCCGCTGTCGCTTTTAGCGTCTTTGGTAATGACCTCAGAATAGGCCTTAATCTTCTCTTTCTTCTTAGGTGGGGCAGGCTTCTCAACTGGAGCCGGAGCCTTTTTCTTCTTTAAAAATTTAAATTGGGCTTCTGCCGGATGCACAAAAAGCATCGCAGTAGCCATCACAATGAGGGTACTCCAATTTTTGATCATAGTTTCATTCCATTAAAACGAGCCACAAGATACCACAAAAGCGATACTTTCAGCGGGTTTTAACACTCCGAACTATTGCTCTAAAGTAACCGTTAAGGCGTCATCTGTTTTTTGTACGCTAACAAGACCGAGTTTCGAAAGGTTCTTCATTGAAGTGTCCCATTTCTTTCCACTTAATCCGCTTTCTTGTTTTAGCGCGGGCAAGTCTGCAGAGCCTCCATGAGATTTGAGTAGGTCAACAATTTGTTTTTCTTCATCGCTTAAGGCAACAGCCTTTTTCTCAGGCCTCATCTGTGGGAAAAACAGTACTTCTTGAATAGAGGCATTATTGGTCATCAGCATGCACAGACGGTCGATTCCGATTCCGATTCCAGAGGTAGGAGGCATTGCGTACTCTAAGGCACGCAAGAAATCGTGGTCTATAAACATGGCCTCATCGTCGCCTTTTTCTGAGAGTTTGAGTTGGTCTTCGAATCGCTCTCGTTGATCGATAGGGTCATTTAACTCGGTGTAGGCATTCGCCAATTCTTTTCCGTTGACCATGAGTTCAAAGCGTTCGGTCAATTTCGGATTGCTTCGGTGCTCTTTGGTGAGCGGACTCATCTCCTTTGGATAATCGATGATGAAAGTTGGTTGCACATAGTGATGCTCACAGCATTCGCCAAAGATCTCATCGATCAGTTTCCCGACACCCATGCGCTCATCTACCTCAAGATTCAATGCTTTAGCAGTATTGCGCAACTCCTCTTCATTCATTCCGCTTACATCGTAGCCCGTATGCACCTTGATGGCCTCTAAAATAGGTACCCTCGGATACGGTGCCTTAAAGTCGATGGTTTGATCCCCTACTTGAACCGCTGTGCTTCCGGTTGCCTCGAGTGCCACTTTCTCAAGCAATTGCTCGGTGGTCTCCATCATCCAGAAGTAATCTTTGTAGGCCACATAGAGTTCCATAACGGTGAACTCAGGGTTGTGGGTTCTGTCCATTCCTTCGTTTCTGAAGTCTTTGGCAAACTCATAGACTCCGTCGAATCCACCAACAATGAGCCGCTTGAGATACAGTTCATTGGCAATACGCAGATACAGCGGAATATTTAAAGCGTTGTGGTGTGTTACGAATGGACGTGCCGCAGCTCCTCCTGGAATGGGCTGTAAAATGGGGGTCTCAACCTCAAGATATCCTTTGTCGTTAAAAAACGATCGGATGGTATTCGTGATTTTAGTGCGTTTTAAAAAGGTATCCTTCACCGAAGGATTTACAATCAGGTCGACATAGCGCTGACGATAGCGCTGTTCTGGATCGTTGAATTCATCGTAGACCTTTCCTGATGCATCTTCTTTAGGTAAAGGAAGCACGCGTAATGACTTGCTCAGCAGACTAAAGCTTTTGACCATCACCGTTTTTTCTCCTACCTGAGTAGTGAAGAGGGTTCCTTCGATTCCTATGATATCTCCGATATCGAGTAGTTTCTTATACACCTCGTTGTACAGGGTATGGTCTTCACCTGTGCAGATTTCATCGCGATTGAAGTACAATTGAATACGCCCTTCACTGTCTTGAAGTTCGGCAAAAGAGGCTTTTCCTTGAATGCGTCGCGACATTAGGCGTCCGGCTAAAACGACCTTTTCGCCTTCTTTGTAGTAAGTCTTGGCTGTAACTGAACTGTGTGTGGTCTTATAGGCCGCCGCTGGATAGGGGTTAATTCCTAATTCGCGTAGACGCTCTAGTTTTTCTCTTCTTATTAATTCTTGTTCAGACAATACCATTGAATAGGTGCTTTAGATGCGCAAAAATAAGAAGTACACCCCAATCATCGCTACATTTGTAAGATGAAGCGATCGGTACATGTCGAATATCTTGGCCGCATGGAATACAAGGCCGCATGGGACTATCAAGAAGAGTTGTTTCAAGAGACCATTGATATCAAAATGCGCAACCGTCGCGAGGGTCTAAATCTTCCTACCCACAACCACCTCTTATTTGTAGAGCACGATCCGGTGTATACCTTAGGAAAAAGTGGCGATCTCTCTAATTTGTTGGTGTCTGAAGCTGAACTAGCGCGAAAGGGAGCGAAGTTTTTTAAGATCAACAGAGGAGGAGATATTACCTTTCACGGCCCTGGTCAACTGGTTGCCTATCCTATTCTTGATTTGGATCAATTTTTTACAGACGTTCACAAGTACCTGCGGTTTTTAGAAGAGGTGGTCATTTCTACCTTGGCGCATTGGGGTATTCAAGCGATGCGTTCTGAGGGCGAGACGGGTGTTTGGCTGGATGTCGGAACGCCCTTTGCTAGAAAAATTTGCGCAATGGGCATCCGAGCTAGTCGCTGGGTGACCATGCACGGTATCGCCTTGAATGTTGATACCGATCTCAGTTTCTTTGAATTGATGATTCCTTGTGGGATACAAGGTAAAGGGGTGACCTCAATGCGCAGAGAACTCCAAGAAAGCTGCCCTTCGTTAGAAGAAGTTCAAGCTGTATTTCTCGAGAACTTTTTAGCCCAGTTCGAATGTGAATTAGCCGCGGAGTGAGCTATTCGATGCGGTATAGGGTCACGGTGTTGCGGTCGTCTTTCACCACAAGTTCGAGTTTGCCATCGGCGTCCATATCGACCATGTCTATTGCTGAATCGCCCATCACAGGAAACCCTTTGACAAGTTCTGACTGACTGTCAAATAAAAAGAGTTGCTTGCTCGCCTTGTCTACAAGGCTGATGTAGATTTTATCGTTTAGGTAAAAGAAACGCAAACCTTCGTAAACGCCGTACTCTAACTCGATCTTTTTCTCTTTGATCTGCAGGCTCTGTCCATCAAGAGTGGCGAGGGTCTTGTTGCTCGCGACTACCTCGTGGGTGGGTGTGAGTCCGAGGTTACTTCTATTTACGCGTCCTCTGGTATCGATCTGAACTAAAGTTCCTTTTTGGTCGGTAAAGGCAAACGTATTGCGGTACTCAAACAGCTCATTGGCGGTGAATTCAAAACGCTCTTTCATCGGTATGCGCTCTTTTCCGGTTCGTTGTAAGATTTTTAGCGTTCCATTTTTCAGCGGAAACAAAAGGTAGTCCTTGCTCGCAATCCTAAAGTGTTTAGCCGGACTAGCCAGTTCAGCCTCTGCCTTGGTATAGGTGAATCCGTTCACGCGTTGTCCGGTGTTGTTCAGCATGTAGATGTCTCGTCCTTGACTGAATACTAATCGGTAGTTGCGACTGTTGTCTTAATCAAAGACAGACAGCGCAGAAAGGTTACCGTCCTGAAATCTTTTAGGAAATCCTTCAAGGTAATTTCCATTTCTATCCAGGATCACCAATGAGGTTTCTGTGGTGAATGCGAGTTGCAGTTTCTTATTTCGATAAGCATCGATTTCGTGAATTCGTCCTTGAATTTTAGCATCTAGCTGCCGTTTCCATAGACGGGCTCCTGAGTTGGAGAAGCGGTACAATGAATTGTTTACATCTTGAACGACGATTTCGTATTGATTGGTGTAGTGGTTCTTCACAAACTGCGGATCGGTCAAGGGTTCAGCATCAAGCGAAAGGCTGAGGATAGGGCTCACAACGGCTTCAAACTTTGGCGTCACCAGTGGTGTAGAACTGGCAGCGGTGAAGTAATGCGATGATTCTTTGACAATGGCCAAGAGGTGGGCCCGTTTATCGTCTTTTGATAAGTGCAATAGGCTCGTCTCTTGGGCGATTTGTGGCTCAAGACTGGCGTAAAGCGATCCGCGTTTAAAGGTTTCTTCGCTGCTTATAAATTTGATCAAAGACTGCAATTCAGCATCAGATGCGCTGTACCAAAAGGCATCTTCGTAGAGGGCTACATAATTCGCCTTGGTGGGCAACCCTAGGGGGCCGAGGTCTTGAGAAAAATCTGTTCCTTCTATGGTGTACAACGAAATGCCCATGTAGTCTTCTTTCGCCGTACTCTGTGCATTTAACGCCTCAATTATGGTGGCATTAGCAATGCCTCGCACGTATAATAAGCGTTGTGCTTCAAGATCTACACGACCTAATTCTATGGCGCCCTCTAAAAAGGGATGTTTAAGCCCAACGGGCGCCGATCGGACCAATAAGGCTTGAGTAGCGCGTGGCGCATGATCGAGGAGGCGAGGCTCTATGGGAGCGGTCTCTGCAAAGCTTGAGAGGTAAACATCGAGACTGTCAGAGGCAAAACTTATTCCGCTAGCTCGAAGTTCTTGGCCTTCAGCTACGATATCAAGAGAAATCTCTTGAGCAAAATTTGAAAAGGCGGTGTTGTCAAAGGTTTTGAAAACGGGTTTGCTGTTTTCAGGTTGCACCACTAGATGGAGTTTCTCAGGGGCAACTGCACTATTAAAAAGGCGTTCTACTTTTTCGTCTACTGTGAACCGTCCCTTTCCGCGGATGGCTTCTTCTAAGAGCAATTCAGAACTACTGATGAGATTTTTTCCTTCGAGCTGAGCAAAGTAAAGAGTCTCTGAATCCCGACTTAATGTTCCGATAGGAAGATTGTCATAGGTTTCGTTCGGCTGAAATTCGAAAAGCGTTTCTAAACTCGGGTTTTCATTAAGGGCCAAGAACTGAAGTTGATCGCGACCTTCGATAAAGAAGGCCACCGTTAGAGAACCATTCGGGATGAGGGAGCTCAATTCGGTTTGTATACGTGCTGTTGCGTCACCCAAGCCAGAAACTGAAGGATGTATTCTGTTTTTCTCAAGAACTCCTGACCATAGTGTTTCAGCTGTATTCGCCTTTAAAACAAATGCATAATCGTCCGGAAAAAAGCGAAGATTGGATTGGTTGATGGTAGGTTGCTCAGCACATGCGGCTAGAACAATTAGCAAGAATAACCCTAGGGCTCGTCTCATATACACAGATGGATTAATAGGGTGAAGGTACGACGAACTAGAGGTTTGCCGCAAACGATTTTCGGTGTCGTGGACAGCGGCCAACGGCTCTAATAGCGTTTTTGTGTTCGGCGGTCGGATACCCTTTATTGGACTTGAATTTGTATGCCGGATACTTTTGATCGAGTTCAAGCATCAAATCGTCTCTGTAGGTTTTTGCCAATATGGAGGCTGCCGCTATGCTCGCATAGGTTTGGTCACCGCGCACCACGCATTGGTGTGGGATTCCTAAGTACGGTTTAAAGCGGTTTCCGTCTACCAATAAAAAATCTGGCCGGACTTCTAAGGCGTTTACACATTGATGCATGGCGAGTATACTCGCATTTAGAATATTGATTTCATCTATGGTCTTCTCATCCACATGAGTAACGGCAAAAGCTATGGCTTCTTCTTCGATAATAGGCCGTAAGAGCTCGCGCTGTTTTTCGGTGAGCTGCTTTGAATCGTTCAATAAGGGGTGTGAGAACGTATCTGGCAGAATTACGGCCGCTGCAGTGACTGGGCCCGCAAGGCATCCCCGTCCGGCTTCATCGAGACCGGCCTCTAACTGTCCTTTGACCGCAAAGGTCTTCATTAGCGAATGATGAGTTTGTGTGTGGTAGAAACTTTGGTGCTAGGATCGGTGAGACTCAAAAAGTACAATCCTGAAGCTAGTCCTTTAACACTCAACTGTGTCTTCTTATCGAATAAGGGTTGTGTTTTCTCAAAGAGTAAACTGCCGCTTCTATTGTGCAAACGTACCGTGACCTTGTCAGTTTCTATGTTTCCTAAATAGAGGTTGACGTTACCATCATCTACAGGGTTGGGGTAAATAAAGATCTCATTGGATAGCACTAAGGTTTCTACAAAGATCCCTTGGCAGTCGGTGTCGCCTCGGACTTCAATGCTGTTTTCAATGCGGTCAAGATCAAGGATCACCTGCTGCTGTGAGGTGGTGATTGTTTTACCATTAAACAAAATGGTATAAGTCTCTGCCCCGTTGAGGTTAAGGGTGAGTTTTTTGGCCTGACTATTCACAAAACTCTGAACCTCTAGACCTTGAGGCTCTTTGACCTCTATGGTATAGCAGCGTTTGAAGCTCGAAGATTGATCGGTGGTGATGCACAGGGTGTAGATGCCTGCAGCCAACCCGCTGAATTGTGTGTTTGGCGCCAGTGCTTGCGAAACTCCTACTACAGATCCTTGAGCGCGTAAGGTGGCGGTATAGCTTCCGTCTGGAGCCGAGTCTTGCAGCGAAGCCTCAATGATTCCTGTTTCACTTTGAGGACACGTCGCATCGGTTACGGATACGGCGAAGGCTGTGGATGGGATTTCGAGCGTTTCTTCTGTGCCAGGATCAACCGGAGTCTCTGGCTCTTCTTCAGCAGGAGGCGCCTGATAGTTGAGATCTACTACCTCAAAATTATCGATGGCTACGCCTTTGGCATTGACCGATTGATCGGATTCAAATACGATACGAAAAAGCACTTGCTTTTCTTGACTTAGATCGATTCCGTCGATGGATGCATTTTCAATGAAGTTGTATTGGTAGGTCGTCATTGCAGCGAAGGCATCGTCTTCGCCCGTCCATTGTGCGCCAACACAATTGTAGCAATCGTTGCCGGCCGTATTTATCGTTCGGTCTGAATTGTACCAGTTCGGGGTTGAATTCTTGCTTCCAAGCACCTGCCAGTTAATTCCTTGATCAACAGAATACTGCACAGAAACCAGGTCCCAATAGGTCTCAAGGTTAAAGGCCATATCAAATTGCAGGGCGGGCTTTTCTAAAACACTCAAGTCGTAATAGGGTGAAATCAGGTAACTGCGTTCCATGTCGGGGTAGTTGCCCGAAGCATTGGTCATCCAGGACGTGCTATCCTCTGTTGCGTCGAATTTGCTAGAAACCAGAGCTTTCTCCCAAGAACCCGTTCCGTAAAGCGGGTCGTAAGGAGTCAGGCTGGTAGCTGATGTTTCTTGATCTAAAAGGGTATAGGTCGCATCAAATAGGGCCTGATCGTTGACCAAGAATTTAATACTGCTGAGATTGTTGTCGCTCCAAGCATCGTTTGCGGTGGTGGCAGTGGCTTTAGCGTTCACTATTCCTGTATAGGCCTCCGGTACAGCCCCTAAATCCACACTACTACTAGCCGCGGCAGCCAAGTTTAAATCAAAAGTTTTTGGGTTTTGAACTTCGTTGTTGAGTGATAAGGTGACCGTAGCGCTATTTAAGACCTCGCTTCCGTCATTGGTCAACAGGGCCGATAAGCTGGCCTCGCCCGGTAAGAAAACCTTTGATGAAGGTGTCGCCAATGCACTTATAGCAATGTCTGTTGCTGCCTTTTCTACCCCGATAGGTGAAGAAAACACCCCTCTTCCGTAAGTGGAGACTACAATAAGGGCCTCATCAATGCTTAGTTCAATATCGCTCACAGCGGTGTTAGGAAGGTCTTCACCGTAAAGTTCCCACCCGTCCATTGTGGTATCTGTGCGGTAAACGCCGAGGTTGGTTCCTACATACAGTGAATTGTTCGGATCTCTGGGTTGGTGGGCGATTGAAAAATACGCCTGATCTTCAGGGAGGTCTTTGGTCAGTTCTTGTTTTTCAAGTGCCGACAAATCGGTGGCGTTGACCCGCCATACTGCCGGATTTTCAGGTTGATCTACCAGTGCGATATCTACACGGCTTGAGGTAGTGGCAAATACCTCTTTGGGATTATTGCTATTAATACTCATATCAGAGATTGGCCCTAACAAAGAAGTTACTTTGGTAAATGTTCGTCCGGTATCTTCACTGAGGTAAAGGGTTGAGCCCTCTGCAGCCCAAACGACATTCGGATCTGAGGGAGCGGCCTCGAGGTCGTCGATATTGCTGGCCGATAGAGGTTCTGAACGTTGAGTAAAACCCGAGCTCCCCAAGACGTAGACTGAACCATAACCTGCGAGCACTTCTCCATCACGGGTCACAGTGAGCGGAGTGATCCAATTGCCTGATTCGCTGTAGGGGCCTTCGAGTAAGGCGAGATTATCACCACGACTGTCACTGATAAACAGATAGCTTCCGCCCTGGGTGAAACCATAGGATAGATTTGGGTTGAGCGGATCGATCTCATAGTCCATACCATCTCCGCCAGTGTAGAGATACCAATTGTTGTCTCTGCGGATGAATCCGGCATTATCCTGAGTCCCTCCAACCATTACTGAGGCGTCATTTTTGCCGATGCTCAAGCGATAAAATTGTCCGGTGGCTATACCGTTATTGCTGTAATCGGTGAAGGTTTCACCTCCGTCGGCGCTTCTGTAGAGTCCTCCGTCAGTCGCGGCAAAAAGACCCCCGTCAAAAAACTTTAAGGTGTGAATGTCCGCATGGGTGTAGGCTTCGTTCGGATCGTACCAGTTGTTGAGCTTTGAAAAGCTGTTTCCGCCATCGCTGCTCTTCCATATATTTAAGCAGCCCGTGTATACAGTGTTGGCATCTTCTGGGTCTACTGCAATAGCCAAATCGAACCAGGCTTGGTTCGATTCCATGATATCGTAATTCGACTGTATTTCGGTGTACGGATTTCCGTCAGCCCCTGTCTTTTGTTCGCGAACCGTTACGTTTCTCTTAGAAAAGGTTACACCTGAATCTGTCGAGCGGTAAAGTCCTTCGAGGCTACCATCGCTGCTTTTCGCATAAAGTATATAGATTACCTCAGGATTTGCAGCACTCACATCCATCACTGCGCGCATGTAGCTTCTAGGAAGAATGCTGTTAGGATCTGTTGCGTTCTGACTAAAGGAGGTTCCTCCATTTGTAGATCTGTAGAAGCTATTATTGGATAGTGCGTATGCTACCTGGCTATTTCCGGGTTTCAACCTAAAATCAGTGATTTCGTCATTGATGACCCTTGAGAAGCTTTCGCCCGCGTTTGTCGATTTGTATAGGCCTTGGGTTCCTGCTACCCAGATCGTATTGTGATCGTCTGGATCAATGGTGATCTCATTCAGTGCCGTGCCGCGATTTACATTGTCAACGTTAAGTCCGGTGGCGCTAAAGGTTTGACCTCCATTAGTAGATTTCATGACGCCTATAGAATAACTTTCGAGTGCATCGTCGTCTCCTGTGGCGATGTAAATGATTTGGGTGTCTTCTGGATCAATGGCGATTCCTGAAACTCCTATTTGGGGATATTCGTCAAAGAGATTGGTCCAGGTGTTTCCTGCATCGGTACTCTTCCATAGACCACCCGCAGGAGCGCCCGCGTACCATATGTTTGGGTTAGAGGGGTCTACAGCGACTTGGTTCAACCGTCCGATTCCGGGAACTTGATCGTTGATCACCTCTGCCGAATACGGTCCTAGTGGACTCCAATTGGCCAGACTATTCACTGAACGGTTAGCGTTGATTTTATTTTGGTAAGCCTGGTAAAGCTCCTTAGGAGATTGGATAACTCCATCTTTGGTAAAGTAGCTCCAGTAATTGCGCCAGCGCGGATACTGTTTATATCCGCTTCCTTTTTTGCGAACGTTCTTGTCTTTAAAATAAGATTTAAAGGCCTCGTCGTATTCAAAAAGGGTATAGGGCTGTGCCGTCTCAGAAGAATCTGCATGACGCAGCAGCGCGGTAAAAGGGGCATTCGATTTATACTGTGCCTGAAGCGGAAAGCTTAAAGTCGCCCACGCTAACGCAAGGGCAATACTCCATATATTATATAGATACGTCTTAAAGGTTCTTTCGTTCATAGCAACACCACCCCGCTAGATTGCTTATTTTTACGGGCCTGTGGTAAAAAAGTTATGAAGATACGGCCATTTCTGATTTTTCTGCTAAGTCTCTGGACGCTTTCTTTCGCCTATTCCCAACAGGAACTTGACGTTAAAGGTCCAAAGCAAAAAGAGCGTCAAAAGCCCAAAATGCCTTCAAAGGCAGAATATCTAAAGATCACCATTGACCGAGATACTATCCCTATGGATACCATCTTGCGATTCGAGAAAGGATTGCGTCACAATGTCGCCAATCGCGACCTTTTTGAATACATCCCCTTTTCGAATCCGGGCCGTCCTATGAACAAGATGACCCGTGAAACTTCTGATCAGGTATCTG
>Ga0181569_10003931_pt1 | contig 11474 bp, 13 predicted proteins | sample 101ome_19_FD_132452 | JGI IMG/M metagenome (GOLD analysis project Ga0181569, IMG submission 132452) | Coastal salt marsh microbial communities from the Groves Creek Marsh, Skidaway Island, Georgia - 101405AT metaG (megahit assembly) | ecosystem: Environmental > Aquatic > Marine > Intertidal... | reverse complement strand
TGTAACTTACAGTTACAGTTACATTAGTACAAAAAATTTCACTTGAAAAAATTTGCAATCTTATTTTTATATAATGTTACAGGTAACATGCATGTAACATGCTACCTGCATTTTTATTAACTACTAATCAATGCGCCATGTCCTTGGAGGGTGCATTGACATCTCTTCATTATTCTTAAATCTTCTGAATGCGGTTTCAGAAAATTCAAAAAACTTTTCAATTTTTCTACCTTCTTCATTTCTGGAGATTACCCTGACAAAATCATCAGGATCTTCCGGATTTTGAAACTCATTGATATAATGAGTTTCAAGGACTTCATTCAATTTGTTATTAAATTTTATAGTTTTCATATTACCTTTCATATGTGGCCCGCAAAAGCGGGCCATTTTGATGTTTATAGGTTGAATGCTATTTCTGCAATTGTTCTTATCTTGGTTCCACCAAAATCAGAGTACTCCTTAATATTTATATTCAAGTAAATTTTTTCATCAGAATGGTTTACCTCCATATCTGTTTCAAATTCGAAATCATCTAGTGCAGAACCTTTTCTACATAGGTGTTTTGTTAAAATATCTTTTGCATTATCGTGTATTCTGATTTGCATTTTAATCCTCATGCAGGTTATTCATATTAGGTAGCGTTATTGCTACCTTGAATATAAGTATATACTATTCATCTTGGATGTCAACTCTTTTTTTAAAATTATTTTCAAAATATATTTTATTTTTTGGGGGTGTAGGTGGTATACCCATTGCATTTCCTATGGCCTCCCTCCCCCCTCCCTCCCCATAGACGGCACATTTTGAAAATAGCCTCCCCAAAATAGAGCAAGGCTCCTTTAGAAAAAGCACTAGGTAGGGTAAGCCTAATAGCGCCATTGCCTTTTGCCTTTATTGGCAAGGCATGGCTTAACAAAAAGAGTAAGCCGAAAATGCGCCTGGGCAGTGCTTCAAAAAGAGCACAGAGTGTATGGATACGTCTAGTTGCAAATTCGGCAACCCTGGAAAGTATCGTCAAAGTACTTGATGGAATGGGACAAATGCTTTACTTTAAATTTAATTGGGTGACTTATAAATTATAATGGAGTGGTTATGACGAATAGTGCTTTGGAATATTATGAGACGATTGCAGAGGATTATGATGAAGAAACGAAAAGCCCCGTGATGCTTGCCGAAGATATTGTGCTTTTTGATTTTCTAAAAAATGAAGGAATGCTTCGTGGAAGAGTGTTGGATGCCGGATGTGGCACAGGTCTCTTCCTGGATCAATGCTATTGGCCCAAGTGGGACATTGAGCACTATATTGGCTATGACTTTTCCAAGTCAATGCTCAACAAATTCGGCAAGAAGTGGCCCAGCTTCCGCCAGTTTATTCATCAAATGAGTTTCCTGGATGATCATGACAAATTCGGTGACACCTTTGATGCAGTGGTTAGCCTTTATGCTGGATTGAATTGTATCACTAGATCTGAGATGAAACTCGCTTTTGAAAATCTTTGGGGTTGTGTTAAAAAAGGCGGCACCCTTTGCTTGATGACCTATGGTTCCTTGACTCCAGAGGAAAGAGACACTAGCCTACATACCATCTTATCTGACAAAAAAGGCTACCACTATTCTATGGTAGAGGACTTTGTTCTTTATGAATGGTTGAGATCCTTGCCGCAATCCTCCAACCACAGAATACTCCCCTTTTCACAGCCCTTGCCACAAGATGTGTCCGAACCGATAACTGGGTCAGATAACATGGGTTCTATTCTGTACCACAAGGATCGAATTGAAGAGGACTTGGAAGAGGTATGCCTTGAACAAGATGCCATGCACTATAGCAAAAAAGGCGGCACCTCAAGAAAAGAGTGCTCCTTTTATCTATGCATTGCTGATAAATTTTAACCTGAGAAGGACTGATGCCTAGAAAGAAAACCGGAAACACTGTTTTAGATGAAGCCATTGGTAGAGTTGCTTGTCTCTATGAAGAAGGACATCGCATTGTGGTATCTTTTTCTACTGGGAAGGACTCTACAGCACTACTGGAAATTTGCATAATGGCTGCCCAAATGACGGGTAGATTGCCTGTTGATATTGTGATCCGTGATGAAGAAGTAATGTTCCCTGGAACTTATGAATTTGCAGAAAGGGTCGCAAATCGACCCGAAGTCAATGTTACCTGGCTTGTAGCAAATCAACCAATCATCAATGTTTACGATAGAAATAATCCATATTTCTGGGTTATGGACAAAGAATTGAGTCCATCCGAATGGATGAGGGAACCGCCCAAGTGGGCAACCTATATTAAGGAACAACATATTGAAGCAATGACAACTCCTACTAGGTTTCCATTGCAAACGGATCAAAAGCTATATGCTGCAATTGGTCTTAGAACCGATGAATCCAGACATCGTTTATATGGATTATTTACTTCTGGAGGTTACATCACTAAACCAAATCGTTATAAGGTTGCTAACATCCGTCCAATTTATGATTGGACATCAAAAGATGTTTGGAAATTTATCAAGGAGTTTAACCTTGATTACAATAGGGCTTATGACGTTATGTTAAGGAATCGTATACCTAATCCTATTATGAGAATTGGGCCTCCTACTTCTAATCCTTATGGAATTGAGGCACTACGAATGGCTTCTAGTGCATGGCCTCAGTGGTTTGATAGGGCTTGCGAAAGGTTAAAAGGAATTAGAACTGGAGTGAAGTTTGGGATGCATGCCTTGACACCTACAAGAAAGTATGGTGAAACATGGGAAGAGTGTTTTCATAGAACTTGTGTTGATGAGGCTCCAGATTGGATTCGTGAAAGGGCCTTATTGACTAAGAAAATCTATATGAGAAGACATGCTAAACATGCTTCTACTGCATTTCCAGAAGTTCATCCTTGTATGAGTTGCACTGGAAATATTGCGTCATGGAAAAAGATGGCAATGTCATTGTATAATGGAGATCCTTGGTCAACAAAGGCATCATTTTTACCAATGGTAGAACCGGAATTTTTTAGAGAAGGCGCAGGTAACTGGAATGGTAAGCCAACTTTTTAAGTTGAAACTTTATAACCTGTATAATTTTTTTGTACTCTTTCAATGAAAAAGGTTTTTGTATGACTAGTAAGCCTATTGAACAACAAGTTGAAAATACCACACCTGCCGAAACTCAACAGAGGGTTACTGAAAAAGTAAAAAAGAAGGGTAAAAGGGCTGTAGATAAAAAGAATAAAGCCTTAGAGACCTTAAATGTTGAATATGTTAATGTAAATGATATTCATCCTAATGAATGGAATCCAAATCGACAAAGTGATCATGATTTTGAACTGCTTTTGAAGTCCATGTCTGAGGATGGCTTTACTCAACCTGTGGTTTGTATACGAACCGAGGATGGTAGAATCAAGATTGTCGATGGAGAACACCGTTGGAGAGCAGCACACTCTCTTGGGTTTGAAGAGATCCCTGTAGTGATCACTCCAATGACGGAAGAACAAGCAAAAATTGCGACACTTCGTCACAATCGTGCAAGAGGTTCGGAGGATATTGACTTAACTGCAGAATTGCTACGGGATTTAGAGAAAGTCGGGGCTTTGGATTGGGCGCAGGATTCTCTAATGTTGGATGATGCAGAATTGAATAAACTGCTTGAGGATATTCCTGCTCCAGACGCATTAGCAGGAGAGGATTGGAGTGAGGCCTGGGAACCTTCTAATGACAGGGATATTGAGGAAGATGATGATTTGGGAACCACTACAGAGACCAGAGAGATTAATTCTGGTGGAGGAGGAACTGTTGCGGCTGCATCATCCATTGCAGCAGTGGAGCGTCAACGTGAAAGAGAGAAGCAGTTAGCAGAAGCAAAAACTGCAGAGGAGCGTCAGGCCTTACGAAAGGATCACGATATCTTTAGATTGTACTTAACCTTTACTGGGGATGAAGCCGCTGTTGTAAAGAAGGTTCTTGGGAACAGGGCTGCAGAGAAAGTTATTGAAATGTGTCAAAAGGAAGAACAATTAATGGAGGAGTGATTTGGGTAGAAAAACAAGCTTCCCCCAAGAGGAACTTGGGAGGATGAAAGCAAGATGGGAGGCTGGTGATGATATTGAAGATATTGCAGGTGAGTTTAATTTGACTTCAAGTGCTATTCGATATCATGCAAAAGAAAATAAATGGGAAAGTAGAGGGGCCTTTAGGGAGAAATATAATCAAAATACCTTAGAGGCCAAGAAGAATGTTGTTATTGCAGATAAGGTTGAGAGATCTCTGCAAGAAACAGAAAAGTTTATACAGGATTCCGAAAGGATTCGGATGTTGATTCTTCAATTTCAAGGAAGAATGTTGAAGAATAGAGATCCTGTTACAAATGAGTTGATTCTTGATAAAACAGAAGGGGATCTTATTTTCCAGTATTTAAAGTGCTGTAAGATTTCTATGGAAACTCTTACTATTGGATATATGGGTAAGCGTAAGGCCCTTGGAATGGATGATGTTGTGAAGAATGATGTTACTGTTCTACCTTGGGAGGATTGATGCCTCTTACTCCTGCGCAGAGAGATATTTCTGATTCTGATGCAAGATTTAAGGTAGTTGCTGCAGGAAGGAGGTTTGGCAAAAGTTTTTTAAGCCTTTCCTTAATGGCAAAAGTGGCTCGTTATCCTTATTCTCAAGTATGGTATGTTACTACAACGTATTCTGCTGCAAAGAATATAATGTGGTCTTACCTAAAGCAAAAACTTCAGAAGTTTGGATGGGCCAAATCCTTTCATGAAGTAGCACTACAGGCCAATTTAGTGAATGGTTCTGTGATTTCTTTAAAAGGGGCCAACAATCCAGATAGTCTTCGTGGAATTGGTTTGGATTATTTGGTTTTGGATGAGGCGGCATATCTGGATGAAAGAGTATGGACAGAAGTTTTGCGTCCCACTTTGTCAGATAAACAAGGTGGGGCATTATTTATTTCAAGTCCTTCTGGAAGAAATTGGTTTTATGATCTCTGGATTGCAGGACAGGATGAGGATGAAGAGGATTGGGAATCCTGGCAATATACAACTTTACAAGGTGGGAATGTTCCTCCAGAAGAGGTGGAGGCAGCAAGAAGGAATTTGGATGAAAGAACATTTGAGCAAGAATATGAGGCAGAGTTTGTTACTTACACTGGTTTAGTATATTATGGTTTTGATTATATGGAATCTGTTGTGGATCGAGAGTATAATCCAGAAGAACCAGTTTTAATAGGAATGGATTTTAATATTGATCCAATGACTGCAACAGTGTTCCAAATGGATGAGTATGATGGAACTTTATTTCTTGTGGATGAAATTGAAATCTTTGGTTCAAACACTGATGAAATGGCAGAAGAGATTCTTTGCAGATATCCAGAAAGAGAAATTACAATATTTCCAGATCCTGCTTGTGTTCAGACAAGGACATCTGCTGGTGGAAGGACTGACCTTTCTATTTTGCAGAGTTATGGATTTAAGTGTAAATTTCGCAGGAAACACCCATTGGTGAGGGATCGTATTAATGCAGTGAATTCTGCTCTTTGTTCTGCAGATGGAAGTAGGCGTTTATTGGTTCATAAGGGATGTAAGCGTGTGATTCATGCTTTGGAAAGGCATTCTTACAAGAAGGGTACAAACCTTCCTGAGAAGGGTGGAGATAATGATTTATCACACATGACAGATAGCATTGGTTATTTGGTTGAGTATCTTTATCCAGTTAATAAACAAGAAGCTGGAACTGCTGACATTTATGGAGTTTAAGAGGAAGAATGTACTATTATAATACAACAAATCGTTCCGCACAGATTCAGTATAATTCTGTTCATCCAAAATATAAGGATTACTTGGACATTTGGTTGAAATGTAGGGATTGTTTTGATGGAGAAGAAGCAGTAAAGGATAAGAATCAAAGATATCTTCCTTTTTTGACAATGCAGGAGTCCAGCGAATATTACAATTATAAGAGTAGGGCCATATTTTTGAATGTAATGAGAAGAACCATTCAAGGATTAGTTGGTGCGGCCCTGCGTAAAACTCCAATTATCAAAGTTCCTGCAAGAATGGAGTCCTATCTGGAGGACATGGATCTTCATGGAATGACAATTATGGAGTTAATCCAGAAGTTATTGACAGAGATGTTGGTGACAGGAAGAGTTTGTGTAGTTGTGGATCGTCTTGAAAATAGCAGATGTTATACATCCTGTTATTCTGCAGAATCGAACATCAACTGGAGATATCAGGACAAGACCCCAATTATGTCTGTTTTTGCAGAAGAGATAGATATTACAGAGGATGGGTTTTCCCATGAATTGAGTAATCAATATCGTGTTTATGATTTTGATGAGGATGGAAATTTAAGGGTTCGTGTGGCCTTGGAAAAGCTCCCAGAGGAAGAAGATGGTGAAAAGGGTGATGAGGCCAGTAGGGACTTTGAAATTATACATGAGGTTTACCCTTCTTTTCGTGGTGAAGGATTAAAGGATCTACCTGTTTTTGCTTTCAATTCTTCTGGTTTGGGGTTGGATACAGTGAGTCCTCCTCCTTTAGTGGATCTTGCAAATATTTCTCTTTCTCATTATCGTACATCTGCTGATTTAGAAAATGGCAGACACTTCACATCGTTACCGCAAGCTTGGTTGACAGGGGTTGATAAGGATGATTTCATCAATGGATTGCACATTGGTGGAAACAAGGCCTGGATCATTCCAAATGAAGCGGCAAGGTTGGGGTATTTGGAATTTTCTGGTCAAGGTTTAGGTTCATTGGAGAATGCCTTAAAGGAAAAAGAGGCAATGATGGCAGTAGTTGGGGCCAGACTTCTTGAATCTAAGAAAGGTGTGGAAAGCGCAGAAACATCCAGAATTCGTCAAAATATAGAGACTAGTGTTTTATCTCATATTGCAGTCACCCTTCAAAATGGTCTTCGTAAGGTACTAGGGTACATGGCCCAATGGGAGGGATTGAATGCAGACGAAGTCCATCTTGAACTCAATATGGATTTTGTGGATGTTCGTATTCCTCACCAAGAGATCATTGCACTTGTACAAGCGTACCAAATGGGCGGCATTTCTATGGACACACTTCTTTATAATCTCAAGCAAGGCGAAGTCATTCCAGATGATGTTTCGATTGATGATGAACGAGAAAAAATAGAGATGGAACATGGATCAAATGACGATGGCCCAGAGGACAACAGGAGCGAAGTATTACGAGATACCGAGCAGGAAAAGCTCCGAAAGGCCCTTTCCGACTCAGGGAGAGGTGATTGATTTAATTCTTTCAAGACATATAAGAATTGTTAAGTTTGCAAATTATGTAGCAAATTTAATTAACAATGAATTTATAGGATTTTGTAATGAGTTGGTTAGTGATTTATTGATTGATGCAAAGGATTCAATATTTGATGATTCTATTAGCAGAATTGATAAATTTTTAGAGAAGATGCATGTTAAGTTTTATCAATTAACAAAAAGAATAGATTTGTTATTGGGAGAGAACATTGATTCTACTTTTAAAAGCGAGATCTCTTTTTTGGAACGATCCTTCCCAGGATTGTTATACGACAGAACCAAGTCTCCTTCTCATGAATTGTTTGGCGTCCCTTACAGGGATCATTTTTCTGTTATCTTTACTTCATTAAGAAAAGATATTACATCAAATTATAAAGTTTCGATTTCTTATAATCATCCAGATTCTTTTTTATTGGACAAGTTTAGGGGTAGTCGAAAATTTAATTATAAGGATAGTATTTTTGCGAATTATCACAATAAGTTAAAGTCTCTTGTCAAGAGTATTATTCTTTGTTTTTCTTCGGAGGTTCGTTTTTTCTTTTATTTTAAAAACCAAGAGAATTTTCCTTTTTTTCAAGAATCCCTTCCTCTCTCCGAATCTAAGTCCAAGAAGAAAGATTCTAAATTGGGCGTTTATTCAACCAGCGATTTTTCTCCCAGGAATAATTCTGAAGTTTGGAGGGGATGTCTTCCTCATTTTAATTCCACATTAACACAAGTTCCTTTATTTAATTTGGAAGAATCCAATAATTTTGATTTCAAGAATTGGTTTTATTCTCAACCAAAAACTTTCCAGAAGGAGGTGTTGGGAGAAAAGAGATTTAAACTAATGTTGAATGACAACTATTCTTATTCTCAGATTTTTGATTTTTCAAGGTCAAATTTAAATGGTGCAAATTTATGATTATAATGGATTCTATTAAGGATGGTTATTCAATTGGAACTAGTCATCATTCTCATTACGATATTGATTCTTTTACTGGTGGTTTGGAAGTTTTTTCCAGATTAAATGGTGTCAACTTTGAATTTTCAAAGTTGAATCATCATGTATTTTTTGAAGAATTTGATGATTGTGAGACCCATCAATTAGGGATTCCCTTTAATTTTTCTTTAGTTTATCAAGAAGGACTTGATTTTGTCGAAGGAAGAGACTGTATCAAGATTGATGTCTCTGAAAAAGAGGCATGAAGTATTCAACCCATACAGAGAAGCCTTATTTTTAGTAAGGAAGGTTGAAGAAAAGGGTTGCTTCATTAAGGATTACGAAGATCCTGAGAAGGCCCAAGAGGTTGTTTTAAAATTGAATTCTCTCTTGTCTTATGATATAGAGGGAGTTCAAAATTATGGTGCTCTAGTAGTTAGAGAAACCGAAGTAAATGTTTTCTCTTACTGGAATCCTATTTCAGAAGAAGAGGAGAACAAAATCCTAGAAAGGAAAAAGAGAGAGTTATGGAACAAGCACAGCAAGAAGCAGCCAGCGTGGTACAAGAAGTACAGGCAACAGCAGGAGGAGAAGCGCAAGCAGGGGTCGAAGTACCTCAAATAGATCTTGGAGATGCGGAAAACTTTAGTCGAGATCAAGTGCAGGAGATTGTCAACAATGCTTTGAAAAGCGAAATTGTTGGATTGAAATCGAATAACCAGGCCTTGAAGGATGAGAAGAAAAAGGCGCAGGATCGTATTCGTGAGTATAGTGATATTCTTAGTAGTTTTGGTGGTCAAGAAGGCTTGAATCAACTACAGGCCCTTAAGCAAAAGATTGAGCAAGATGAAGAGTTGCGTCTATTTACTTCTGGGGATCGTGAAAAGTATAACGATAGAATTTTGGCAAGGGCCAAACAGGATCATGCAAATCAACTAAAAATGTTGAGTGAGGATCGTGACAAATGGAAGGGGCAAGCAGATTCTTTTGTCAAGAAGTTCCAACAAAGAGAAATAGAAAAGTCAATCATGGATGGATGTGCAGCATCTGGTGTAAATCCAAGGTATTATAAAGCGATGAGTGCCCAGGTTCGGGATGACATTATCTTTGATGAAGAAACCGAAAGAGTCATCGTTAAGGACAATGATAATAATTTGCGTTATGGCAAGGATGGTCAACCAATGCAGGTTGGAGAATTAATTGATACTCTTCGTGATGATCAACCAGAATTATTTATGCAGTCCACTGGTAGTGGTGCAGTTGGATCTTCTTCTGGTGTTAGAAGGTATACTGGAGTGTCACAGGATGAAATCAAAACGATGTCTGTCAGTGATTATAAGAAGTTGCGTGAACAGGGAGTCATTCGTTGATTTATAGTGACATTTCTTTGTTTGAATTGCAGAAGCAGGGATATCTTCCAGAAGGGGCCTTTATAGGCCCCTCTAGTGTGGATTTAACTTTATCAAATTCATTTTGTATTCTTGATCCAAAACATGAAGAAGAGATAGATATTCGTGTTGAGCAAGAATTTTATGAATGGAATTCTGAATTTATTGTAATGGAACCTGGAGAATTTGTTTTAGCTTCAACAAGTGAGGAAATAGGAGTTCCTATTGATTGTGCTGCATATGTTGAAGGAAGGTCTTCTGTAGGAAGAATTGGAATACAAGTTCAAAATGCAGGTTTTATTGATGCTGGATTTCGTGGTCAAATAACATTAGAACTACAAAATCAATCTAAGCACTTTATTAGACTTTATTCTGGAATGAGGATATGTCAATTGGTGTATTGTCAAATGACAACTCCTTGTTCTAGTCCATATAATGGTAAATATCAGTTCCAAAAAGGAGCAACTTTTTCTAGAATACATCAAGATGTGGAATTTTATGATGATTTGTCGTAAAAACTCTTGACATATTTATATATAACATTTAGTATTTTCTTACTTTCCCAGAGGGAAAACGAAAATCTCCCTTACGAGTTTCGCCTTTCTACGCAGGAGCGCAGTGGCCTTTAAAATAAGGGGCCTCCTGCATGGAGTGATCCCCACCGAAATTGATTACTCTATTCAGATAAGGATGGAACAATGGCGACTAGCTACGGAAATCAAAATACCTTTCTTACCCCCGATGTAATTGCAAGAGAAGCCCTGCTTATTCTTGAAAATAACATCGTATCTCCCCAATTGATGTCAACTTCTGCAACTTCAGATTTTACTGGTGCAAAAGTTGGTGATACCATTCGTGTACGAAGACCAGCCTTCTTTGGTGTAGATACGTTTTCACGAAATTCTGGTTCTCCTAATACAGAAGTTATTATTCAAGATGCATTTGAAAATAGTGTAAATCTTGTAATTGAGAAGCACTTTGATGTTTCTTTTGAAGTTTCTTCAAAGGAACTTGCTCTAGCAGTTGATGATTTCAATGAGCGACTTCTGCAACCAGCAATGAGTGCATTGTCTCAGAAAATTGACCAGTATGCGCTAACCAAGATTGCGAATCTAGGTGGTGTATATACCGGAAATGCTTATGCTGCACCAAATTCTCTAACAGCAATTGCTGGTATTGTTGAGAAGATGAACAAGCAAAATATCCCAATGTCCAATCGTAAATTGCTTGTTTCTCCTGCAATGCAAACTGCTCTATATAATATCGAAGCATTTACCCGTGCAGACTTCCGTGGTGGTGGATTTACTTCTCCAGTTCAAGAGGCCACACTTGGTAAGTTCATGGGGATGGATGTGATGATGTCCCAAGTTCTACCACAGCATAGTGCTGGAACAGCCCTAACTGTACCTCTAGGTGATTTGGTTGGTAAAATTGACAATGTTGCTGGATACAATGAAGGTGCAACTACAATTGCAGTTAAAGAGTTAGGGGCTGCTACTCTAAATACAGATGATGGTATTAGTGTTGGGGATACCATTTCAATTACTTACTCTGATGGTGTGGTTCGTGACCATGTGGTCACTACTGCTGCAGCGGTAAGTGGCGCTGGCGCTGTTGCTTCCTTGGATATTTTCCCTGGACTATATGGCGTAGTAACTAGCGCTCCTGGTTCAAGTGGTAATCGTCCAACTGTTGTTGTTCACGAAGCAGTAATTACACTAACTGGTGGATCAAATGCTGCTCCAACTTATACAATGGGTGCAGCTTTCCATCCAAGCGCATTCCAGATGGTGTTTGTTCCTCAACCAAATCCAATGGGGCCAGGAACCAGTTCTTCTACCGTGAATTATAACGGCATGAGTTTGCGTGTTCTGCAGAGTTATGAC
>Ga0181569_10003929_pt1 | contig 11474 bp, 3 predicted proteins | sample 101ome_19_FD_132452 | JGI IMG/M metagenome (GOLD analysis project Ga0181569, IMG submission 132452) | Coastal salt marsh microbial communities from the Groves Creek Marsh, Skidaway Island, Georgia - 101405AT metaG (megahit assembly) | ecosystem: Environmental > Aquatic > Marine > Intertidal zone... | reverse complement strand
GCCGCAATACACATCATAAATTGCTGCAATATTTTTGTGTTGTATAGTATCTGTATACTGTGTTTTTGTAGGAACCAGCTTTACGCTGTCATAACTTTTGATGCGTTTGCTGCCTTTGTAAATGTAAGGAAAGCAATGTTTTTTATTGTAGTCTTCTTTGATTGGTCTATAATGCCAAGGAAATGTACGTAATATATCTAAATTCTTATCAACAATCCAAACAAAGTCTGCCGTGTCTTTGTATTGGTTTACTACACTTTCATCATCAGTATTGTCTGTATAATGTATAGGAAAAATTTGTAAAAAATGATTTTTTAATACATCCTGACCGTTGTAGGTCTTTCTTCCAAATCTTTCAAATTTATCAAACGCTGTGCTCATTGTATATCTTTTAACCTAAATGATTTTGTACCATAGTGTGCAATCTCTTGACTGAGTGTTGCATCAACATAAACATCTATTCCTGCATCATTTGCACACTTGCAAAAATATATATCTTCTCCTGACAGGTCTTTGGTATCTTTGTTGTACAAATACTGATGCCAAGGCTCGCCTAATATTTTGTAAATTTTTGTATTAACCAGCATACAACCCATGCCTACACCAAATACTTTGTGCAATCCACTTCGTGCATCTAATCTACAATTTAAATCTTCCGCATCCATAAAAGCAGTTACGCTGTAAGGAGGTACTCGTGTACTGTATGCGGCTGCTACAATTTCTTTGTTGTGCTGTAATAATATTTCAGCTGTTCTAGCAGGCAAGTGCATGTCGCTATCTAGCCATAAAATATGTGTTGCACCCCACTCTAACGCCTTGTGTACAAGTGTATTGCGTTGTTGAGGTATTACGCTGCCTAAGTTGAATAAAATAGTGTGTTCTATATTTGCCTTAGTTAGACTAGAAGCAATTTTAGCTAGAGACAATGCAAATCCTGAGATAACACTGTCTCTAGCAGGAACACAAATTGCTATTTTTATCATGTAATTGGTTCTGAAATAGTGTCCGTCTTGATAGATTGTTCAGCTGCGATAGTGTATTGGTTAAGTTCGTTTGCACCAGCAACTGCAACCTTAACAGCTTCTTTAAAATCTTCTGTGCTCAATGCTGCTGCGGCCAACATGTTCTCTGGTTGCACCTTGCCAATTGTAAGCAAGTCTGCACCCATTGCACGACCAATTTTTTGAATCCAATGATGACGATCATCATCTTCTGGAATGTCCATACCTTCGATTGCTGTTTTTACTGCAATTTCGACTTGTGCATCGCCGATGACCAGTGTTGAAAGTTTATTTAATTTACGTGCTTTGGTATATTCTTGTGCTAAGTCAACATTCATGACTTCATAAAATGTTTTCATAATGTGCTCCTGTTATGTACCTTGTCCACCAAAAGTGATACTCATAGAAATAGTTGTGCCACTGCTAATACCCATGTATGTACCCAAGTTGCCAAGACTGTATGCGCCTGTAGCACTGAAGTAGTTATAAATTTCACTCATTGTAATCGCAGAGCCTGTGGGTGGTAATGCCATTTACTATTCCTATTTTAACTATGTTAACACATTATATAACATCTGTCAATAGTAAGAGCCGCAAAAAACGGCTCTTACCTAATCTTATTTATCCAGTAATTTTTGTACCATTGCTTTGAGTTCTGCAATCTCTGCTGCTTGTGCTTCTATTTTAGCATCTTGTTCTTTGATTGCTTCAATAAACAGTGGAGCAAGTTTTTCATACTTGACAGTTAAGTAGTTCTCACCTGATCTACTTTGCCAATCGCCCGACTTGCCAGTTGGTTTGCCATTTTCGTCTCTGCCAAAATCTGCATCAAACGGTGCTAGTGCAACTGCTTGCGGAAGAACTTTTTCAACTTGTTGAGCAATAACACCTGCTTCGTCTTTTCTACGGCTTGGGAAGAATCCAACTTCTTCTACCATGTCTTTCCAGTCATAGTATACACCGTCTAGTGATTTGACTTTGTCTAGTGCTCCATCAATAGTGCGAATATTTTCTTTAAGTCTTTCGTCTGAACCATATGCTGTAATTTCAGTACGTGCGTTGATAGAACCACCTGTTTGCATATCGTTGCTACCACTGGTAACAATCTGTAGAGGCCATCTACTGTTTGTTTGACTCCAAGTTGTACTGTCAGTGCCGCCACGTAAGATGTAGAAGATATCACTGTTTTGGTGTATCATACTCACGCTGTTGTTAGTATCACGCAAGTAGATAGTTGGTGATGCGTTTCTAATATAGTGGTTTTGACTTGCTGTTGCAGTGCTACGTAAGAAGCCTGTACTGTCAATACCATCTAGTGTATCTGCATCATCAGCACTGATACCTGTAAGTCCACTACCGTCGCCTGTGAACTGGTTGGCTTGAATGTTACCTGTGATGTTGATACTACCTGCACCACTCAATGTACCGCTAAAGCTGTCATTTGCATCACTGCGTAAGAAGCTTGAACCTTGTACACCGTCAAGTAAATCAGCATCAAGACCTGAGTTTGTACCATCATTGTTTTGATGCCACACTTTGTATGTGGTAGCACCATCGCTGGTATACTGAAGATCTCCAGAAGTAAACATAACAATGTTACCACCACTAGCGGCGTGCATGTACATATCGTAAGCACCAAATATTGCATTACCTATGTAACCCATTGTTGCATCGTTTTGATCAGTAAAATACAGATACGATGTAGCGTTTGCACCGGCACGATCTGAACGCTTAATTGTTAATGGCTGCGAACTTGTACTACTGATAGTATATTGAGGACCAGTTAATGTATCGCTTGCGTCACTGCGTACAAAACTTAAACTGTCAATACCATCTAGTGTTTCTGCATCAACACTGGTTAGTCCACTACCGTTACCGGTAAATGTGTTTGTGCCAATATCGATATCGCCAAAGTTGCTTGTAATCTGTCCTGCATCAAGAGCACCAGTACCTGTAATGCCAGTGTAACTGCCTGATACTCTAGCACTAGGTACTGTACCTGACCCCAAGTTACTTGCATTTAGATTTGTTAATCCACTACCGTTACCAGTAGCTGTACCACCAAATACAATGTTTTTAGCAACACTTAAACCACCGCTTAGTCTAACAGCACCATTGCTTGTAGTAGTTGCTTCAGTTGTGTTGGTGAATGTTTTGATACCACCCATTGATTGGTTGCCACCAAGTCTTGCACCACTCACAGTACCACTTGACAGGTTACTTGCATTTAGACTGCTTAGTCCGCTACCATTACCTGTAAATACACTTGTACCAATATTGATATTACCAAAGTTGCTTGTTATGCTACCTGCATCTAATGCACCTGTACCGGTAATTTGTAGTTGGTGCTGTGTGATACTTGAGCTGGCAATACGTGCATCTGGAACAGTACCACTTGCAAGATTGCTTGCATTCATATTGCTAATACCGCTACCGTCGCCTGTAAAGATACTGCTGCCGATGTTAATGTTGCCAAATCCGCTGCTGATAGCACCTGCATTTAGTGTGCCTGTGCCTGTAATATCCAACTGGTGCTGTGTTACACCGCTCGATTGGATACGTGCATCTGGTATAGTACCACTTGTCAAGTAACCTGCATCCATATCACCTGCAAAGTTATCTGCAACAACATCTTTAGCAACTCTTACACCACCGCTGATTTTAACTGCTGCACCGTCATTTGCAAATGTTTGCAATATGCTTGCGTTGTCTACTGCTGTGAATGTAACAAAGTCGTTTGCAGCAAGTGTTGTAAATGCACCTGTGCTTGGTGTTACATTACCAATAGGTGTGTTGTTGATTTGGCTAACAAACAAGTCACCATCAATGTACATGTCATTGTTTGTACGCAAGTCCATACGCACAATCATTTCACCAAGTTCACCAGCAGCATCAGCTGCTGCTTTGGTTTCACCTACAATAATAGTCGTTGCAGCTTGAGCAAATGCCAGTGTTTTGACATTGTCTTTCAACAAGTTAAATGTGCCTGTTTCGTCACTGTCTATAGTGTTACCATTTACATTCAAGTTGCCTGCAAGTGTTACAGTTGAGTTTGCAATACTAAAGTCACCTGTACTACCGCCCATGTTAATGTCAGTAGCTGCTTGGAAAGCATTAACAGTTGTGGCAGTGTTTGCAAGGTTAAATGTACCTCCGCTAACACCAATTGTGCTTGCTCCGCCAACTTGTAAATCACCACTGATACTTAAATCATTGTTAATAGTTGTTGTACCAGTGCTTGCTGCCAATGACAGTGCTGTTGCTGCACCAAATGCATTTACTGTTGTTGCAGTTGTATTAAATGCATTAAATGTTGTTGTACCTGCTAATACACCTGTTTGGAAAGTTGGATTTGTTGCAAATACCAACGCCCCGGTGCCTGTTTCGTCACTCATTACTCCTGCAAGTTCTGCACTTGTAGTAGAAGCAAATTGTCCTAAGCCTGTTGTACTGGTAGCAAGTGTACCACTTGTTGGCATAGTAACACTTGTGTTAGCAGTAGTTGTCATTGTAAATGTATGAGCACCTGTGTGTGTAAAGTTACCGCCAACTGTAATAGTCGAACCGTTGTTGTTTACACCAGTACCACCGTATGTACTGTCAATAACACTACCTTGCCATACACCAACACCAATTGTTCCTAGTTGTTGTAGACTACTGTTAACAACACCAGTACCAAGTGTAGTAGAACTCAACACACTTGCATCATTGATGTAATATGCTTTACCGCTGGCTAGGTTAAAGTCTTCGCTGCTGTCAAAGCTTGTGTTTGTGTTGTCCCATAGTATGCTTGCATTAGCACCATCAACTACAATACCAGCACCGTTAGCTGCTGCACCATCTGCTGCACCACTTGCAACTACAATCTCTTTATCATCAATTGTAAGTGTTGTGCTGTTTATAGTTGTTGTATCACCGTTAACAGTCAAGTCGCCGCTTACAACCAAGTCGTGTCCGATAGTTGTAGTGCCGCCGCCGTCGCCACCTGTACCAATGTTAACAGTTGTAGCTGCGCCACCGATGTTAAGTGTTGTAGCATTGGTGTTGATAAGATTAAATGTACCAGTTTCGTTTGTAGTAATGTCTCCACCGTCTACATTAAGATCCAAATCAACATCTAAGTTGTTGTGTACAGTTGTTGTACCAGTTGCTGCACCAATCTCAATAGTTGTTGCTTCGCCACCAAAGTTGATTGTAGTTGCTGTTGTGTCTAGCAATCCAACTGTGGTTTCATTTGTACCAATATCTCCAGCAAATGCAACTTCGCCAGTGAATGTTGATTTACCGCTTGTATCTATACGCAAACGCTCGGTACTTGTGTGCTGAATATCACTTGTAGTTGATACTTCACCTGTTTTAAATACCAAGTCGCCGCCTGTAGCATTACCTGTACCAATACCAGCTTCAATTGTTAATTCGCCGCCGCCAACATCTGGACCAACACCGTCTGTACCTTTGATTGTTGAATCTGCAGGTGTTGCACTTGTTTCAGCATTACCAAATACAGTCTTTGTGTTTCTTATAACCAAGTTGTTGTCAACATTGATTGTACCTGCAACAGCATTCAAAGGATCGGCTGTCACGTTAGCATCAGTTCTAACTGTGAACGATGTTGCTGTGTCTGTTGCACCAACAACTGGCCATGTACCGTCTAAGTTAGCAATTGTACTACCGCTTATGTTGATACTATCGCCTTCTGCTACACCAATTGTAAATGGTGTATAGGTAAAGTTCAATGTAGTACCTGTTAAGATAGTACCTGTAGTATCATTGCTTAGATAGATAAATTCATCTGTAACACCGCTCACCGTTGTGTTTGGTGGAATACTTGCACTACCTTGGATAATCATGCCTGATAAAATGCCAGTTGTATCATCTAGAGGAATTTCGTTCTCACCGTTTGCAACAGGACCATTTGTATCTGCGTCAAAGTCATCCAAGTTAACAACAACATCTTGGCTTGTTGTTGCTTCGTAATTAGCAACAAAAGATAGCAATGATCTTGTTGCTGTGTTGTTGCCTATTGTGATATTTGTTGCATCTCCGCCGATGCGTAAGCTGGTAACATTCTCGTTGTAAAGTTGACCAGTACCTACGCTAGACGATGTTAATTTAGCAGAACCAACGTCAAGTCCTTCTGACAAGTCTAGTGCTGTACCCCATTCAGGTGTACTACCATTTGACTTTAAGAAGCTGTTGTTTCTACCAATGTTTAGTGTGTTCAAGCTACCTGTTGACTGTGCATATAGCAAGTCACCAACTGCATATGTAGTAATGTCTGTACCACCTCTGCTTACCGGAACAGCACTTGTTAAGTTGGCCGGATTAAGGAAGTAAGCACTATCAAGTCCATCTAATGTACCTGCATCAACAATACCATCTTTGATGAATACTTCACCGCTGCCATCTGCATTAACATCAAACTGTGTCTGTAAGAATCTTGCAGTACCCAGTGTAGAGAATGTACCACCAATGTCAAAGTCAGCGTTGGCAATACCAATGTTAACAACTTCACCGTAGAACTCACTATTCAAGCTTGTACCTGTTAGTGTAATCGGGTTGTCTGTTGTTGCTGCTTTTTTCAGTTTTTGCACAACAGGCTGATAACTACTATCACCTCTTAAGAATGTATCAGTGCTTGCAACCCCACCGCTTGCAAGTCTACTTGGAGAAATTGTACCTGAAATAATATTTTCAGCGTCAATGTTGGTAACTGCCAATGTGTTCCAGTTGTCTAGCAATCTACTCGATGTGTTAACAACAGCAATAACCTGCACGTTGTTTTCAATAACATCAACACTACCAACACCGGTTGTTTCTAAATCTGTTGCGTTTGTTACCAAGTCGTTGATACTGCTCAATGCATCACTGCGCAATGAGTGCAATGTAAAGCTGTTAGTTGTAACAGAACCTACAAAGAATCTGCTGCCGCTTGGAATAGCCTCTGCATTTACTTCTGGCAAGCTGTTTACAGTTGATCCGTCTTCTAAGCTCAGCAATCTAACAGCATCACCTGTTGTTAAACCGTGGTTTTCAACAATCAAGCTGTTGTCAGTAATGTTAACAGTAAATCGTGTAATGTTGTGGTTGTTGTTTGCCGGTGTTGTAATAAATTCAACTTGGTTAAGCAATGCAAACCCTTCATACAATTCAATTGTACTATTATCAATCACTTTAACATAATATACATTACCGTTGATCAAGCCGCCAATTGCAACGTTACCAAGTGTATCGTATGTTACAGGATCGCCGTTGCCATAACCGTGATTTGGAATTGTGATTCTGTAACTTGTATAGTCAACAGCACCACCACCGCCGGTAGTACCTGCTAAGAAGTTGTGACTGATTTGGTCATCCAAGTTAATTTGTTTAGCATTTTGCACTGCAACGTTGTCTTCGACAAAGTCAATACTTGATGCACTAGCAACAAATAGTTCACCGCCTAATATGTTAACATATGCACGTTTTTCAAATGCTGTAACTTCGATTTCAAAGCCACTACCTGTGCCTCCAACATCACCTGCATTGACACTGAGTAAGTCACCTACTGCATATCCAGTACCACCTGTTCTAATATCAACATCAGTGATTTGACCTGCTGTAACAGTAACATCTGCTGTTGCACCTGTACCTGTGCCTGTATTGGCAACAAATGGTACAGATTTATATACCTTTGTTCCAAACAGTGGAGTATAGTTATTACCTGCTGTGATATTACCATTGTCAACGTTTGTAAGTATACCTTCACGCAGTTCTGTAACAGCACCTTGAGCATTACCGTCAGCACTAGTAACAATAGTTCTTACTGTACCAGATACACTAATAGATGTCTGATCGTCACCTGGATTACTAATAGTAAATGTAGTTGCACTAGGTGTTGTTAATACTAAACCATTTTGGTTAAATGTTGTATCTGTTGTACAAATAATATTTACGTTGTTACCTGCAATAAGATTATGTGCACCTGATGTAGTAATAGTACTGATATCACTGGTACGTTCAGCGTCAGTAATAGTTGTGCTTGTGAACACATAACTGTCATCATTGTCTAGCAATAAATACTGACTGCTGTTTGAACTACGTAAGAACCAGTTGTCAACAATTTCTGTGCTATTACCTTTTGAAGATACATTTACACCACTGTCAACACCGCCAATAAAGATATTACCAGAACTTACTTCCCATGGATCGCCAGTACTGTCGTCTGTTTCGTCCCACGCACCGCCTATGGTAGCAACAAGAATGTTACTGCTGTTTACATATGTGCCTTTTGCATAACCAATTGCACCTGTTACACCAGGCTGAGTAATTTCGTCACCGTCGGTAGCATTGATATTTCCACTTAGTGTAAGTTCAACTTGCTCATAGTTCTCAGTAGCAATGTCACCAGCTTTCAAGTCAATAGCAGGAATGTCATCAACCTGCAATAGACGTGATTGGTATCCATCTGTGTTTGTGTTGGTAAACTGACGTGTTGCAGGAATCAAGTCTGCGTTAAGCTGACCATTTGTGTTCAACTGAACAATAGCACCTGGAACAGCAGCAGTCGACACTGTTTTGTCAACAAAGCCACCAAGTCTGTTTGAAATAAACTGACGTACTGCTAACTGTGTTGGAAGTCTGCTGTTGCTCGGTCCGCCGATTTCGTCGTCACCCAAGTTAACACTGGTTGAGATTTCTTCAATAGCAACATCTGACAAGCTCAGTCTCAACGCATCAAGTTCGTCCACCTGAACTTTGTTTCTAAAGGTAATGTTACCAGTTCTGTTAAACGCTGTAATAAAGTCACCAACTTTAAAGTCACCAAGTTCGTTTGTACCTGATGAGTAACAACGTCCTGGAAGTTCTTCAAACTGTTCGTACTCTGATCTTGTGTTACCGCCGTTCTGTGGTAGAGCGTTATAGTCTGTACCCGAACCTGCATATTCCCAAGTGTGTGCAGATGAGTTAACAATACTTGGTCTGTGGAACCACAATGCCTTCTCTGGAAGGTTAACAGTGTTTGTTAAGCTGCTGCTACCATCAGTAGCAGTAATTGTAAATGTTGCAGTACCTAAACCTAATTCTGTTCTTGCATCGTTCAATGTGATAGCAGTGTTAGGAGTACCAGCATGGTCTTCAGTAATTGTACTAGTAAGGTCAAATTGCACACGCAATGTACTAGAACCAATAGTAACTTCTTCAATACTTACAACCAGTTCACGAATTTCTGGTTCCCAACTTGCAACAATAGCACTATTGTTTAACGCACCTGTAGTACCTGTAATTTGTCTACCTGGAATAAACGTAAATGCTTCGGCACCTGATTCTAGTTCTAATCTTTGATAAGTTGTGTGCGAACTGGTAATCTCTTCGACAAAGAACTCAATCACACCTGACAAGAACTTTTGAGTACCAGTGCCTATATTGTTGCTGAAGATATTAACTGGGAATTCCAGTGAATCGTCAAACGATAGTGTAAATTCGTCATCGTTAATAATGTTGATATAATAAGTCTGTTCCGGATCCAAACCACCAATTGGAGCATTTCCATCTGGGTCGTAAATAACTTTCTCACCATTAGCAAATCCATGTCCAACAATGGTAAAGATGTTGGTTGTGTTGTTTACTGCTGTTTCTGCATCAAATGTTGTTTCTGTAGCATTTGTTTTAAAGTTGTTTGTCAAATCACCTTCAGAGCTAACTTCAAAGTAGTCCGGAGTGTCATTTGGATCGTTTATAATATCTGCAACAACATCAAAACGTGTGCCTGCGAAATCTTGAACATCTACAGGTAAATCTGTTAGATATGTAAGTGCTTCTACTTTTGCCTGATCGATAGCTGCAATTGTTTGTAATTCTTGTCCGCTGATACTGATAAGACTTGAATCTCTCAAGTTAGCACGATAGTATGCAAGTCCAGCTGCACGTGAGTATCTGTTACCAGTATCCCAAGTATCTTGCGCTGCTGCTTCAACAATCAGTATTGTATCTCTACGGCACTTGGCTTGGTCGTAATCAAAGTTATACCAGATGTTTGCTTGAATTTGTTCATTAATCCATTGTGTTACATCTTGTGCAATGTTGATAGCTGCTTCTTGATCTAGTGCACCATATGCTTCGCTCTCTGTGCCTGTTACCCATGTTACGTCTGGTTCAATACGATCAGCAAATGCACTTGTACCGTCATCTGTGATATAGTCAAGAATTTCTTGAATTCTTGTTTCGCCAAAGTTACCTGCTAAGTTACTACCAGCTGCTGCACTAGTATCTTGAGGTGTTGTGTTTCCAGTTGATACTGTAACTGTTTGTTCTCTGATAACTTGACCAATAACTGTTTTCAATCTTTCATATGATGCAAGTGTTTCTTCTTTTTGTCCTGCTTTGTATGAAGGTGTTGAGCCAACAAAATATGCTTCTGCTGCAATCTGTGTTTGTAAATTGCCACCATATGTTAAATCATATGTTAACGCATCTACAATTAATCCAACGTCTCTTTCGCAGGCTGCTTGGTTGTAGACAAAGTTAGTAGTAAACGGTGCTATGTTGCCATCTATCTGTGTTTGAATCCAAGCACTGATTTCGTCTGTGATAAATTGTTTGTTGTTGATAACTTGATTAACACCGGCAAGTATACCTGCATCACTAGCATTGTTACTACCGCCTGTTGGAATTGGGCGAGTGTAAGCATCGGCTAGTCCATCGCCTGGCGCTGATAATGTACTACCATTTTGAATAATTTCAATAATTTCGTCCCATAGTGCATTGCTTCTACTAATAGCTGTAGCATCTGTAAGAACATTAGATGTGTATGTTTTTGCCTGTGTAAAAGCAGCAATATGTTGGTCTAATTGGTCTGCTAAATTATCAAACTGTCCTGAGAAGTATCTAAGTGCAGCGCTCACGCTTCTCCAGTTACTATTGAACAAAATATCAAATCGTATTGCATCAATCAATAATGCTGTATCTCTACGACACTTAGCTTCGTCGTATGTAAAGCCAGCCCATATACTCGGTGTTGCTGCTGCGATTTGGGCATTTATCCAAGTTACAGTATCATCTGCAATAGCTTCTTTATTTGCAAGTAATGTTTGGTATGCTGTCTTATAATCATAATCTCTTATGCGTAAAACAAATTCTTCAACTGGAGCATCTCGATTAATACCTACTATGCTAACTGTTTGTTTGCCTTCAAACTGACCTGTTGCAGTTACTACACTTCTGTCAAATGTAAATGCTTTTGGAGAATAACCACTGGATCTAAGTGAATACAATCCAAAGTTGGTAGCAGAGTTGGTAATCGAACAGTAACCACCTGACTGACAGTAAACACCGTTTAGTAGGAAAATTTGGAAACACGAAACGATCTGTGCATACGCATCGTTTAGAAGTCGCCAACCTGTACCACCAAACTGTAGCATGGTAAATGCGTTAGCAACCATTGACTTACCTTGTTCAGGAATAGCACCAACAACTGGATTTTCAGCTTCAATG
>Ga0181569_10003926_pt1 | contig 11479 bp, 13 predicted proteins | sample 101ome_19_FD_132452 | JGI IMG/M metagenome (GOLD analysis project Ga0181569, IMG submission 132452) | Coastal salt marsh microbial communities from the Groves Creek Marsh, Skidaway Island, Georgia - 101405AT metaG (megahit assembly) | ecosystem: Environmental > Aquatic > Marine > Intertidal... | reverse complement strand
GGCGGTATTTGTGCAGCCGGTCAAAATCCACCCGCTTCTCGAAGTCGACCCCCGAATGCCCCGGCGCCGGAATGGCCCGGTCCCAGTTGTAGTTGGGGTTCAGATCGGCATCGCCCGAAAAGGTGGCGGCGTCTGACAGATCCTGCGGCATGGTGGTCTCCCTGTGGTCGGCGGTCGGCGGCAGTCAACGGCGGAGCATCCCACCCCTCGCAGACTATAGTTTAAAGGAGACAATCTACATGTCGTGGGGGGATTGTGCAAACGATTGCACGGACGAACTACACACAAAGAAAAGAATTATTTCAATTGACGTTCCACATCCATCCTCTCGTGGAGGACCCGAACGACGGTAATTTGCCCGTCTCCGGCCACGTAGAAATTCTGGTGGTTTTCGAACAGGAAACTGCGCAATCCGGGACCCAGTTCATCCCATGTGCGCCCGATGTCCAGTATGTCGGACAGCCGCTGCATACCGGCTTCCAGTCCTTCCAGATAAACCACCGATAGCCGCCGCCCCCAGCGGTCCATCGTGTACGTAACGATATCCAGGTGATCGGCCGCGGCGGACCCCGAAAGAAGAAACCGCGACATGTTTGCGGACCGATGGCACGCGACCTAGTCGGCTTGAAGTTTCTGGCGGGCGGCGGCGAACGCCTCTTCGCCACTCACCACGCGCCCGCGCTAAACCCATCACCGGCGCGCCGACCAGGAACGCCCGCGCCCCTCACGAATCCGAAAAGACGATCCCCGCGACGCTGCCGGCGGCCCGGCTTTCGGTGCCGTCGGAATCGCCGGAGATGGCGATGAAGGCGGGCGGCGCGGCGGGCGGTTCGCTGAAGGCTTTACGGTAGTCGCGGGCGCAGTCGATCTTTTCCATGAACCACTCGCCTGTCGGCGTCTGCGCGCCGCGCAGCACGAAGACGTAGCCCCGGTCCGTCAGATACGGGTTGGGAAACGCGGCGCCGCGATCCGCCCGGCCGCCCCACACATAGGTCAGACAGCGGGCCGCGCGCATCATCGCCGCCCGGTCCGATATCAGCGCCCGCTCCATCCAGCCGAACAGGCCGCGATCCGCCGGTTTCGCCGCGAAGCAGACGTGAATGGCCAGCGGGCGGTCGCCGCCGCGCCGGGTTAGGTCGGTGGCGGGCGGCGCCGTGTCGACGCGCCAACGCCACGAGATAAAGCGCCGGGCCTTTTCCGCCGGCTGCAGTTCTCGGTACAGCATGGCGCTGCTGTTGTCGGACAGCACGTCGATCCGCCCGTCCGCCGACCGGACGAACCGCGACGGGTCGATCCCCGGGAATTCGATAAGCTTCCATGTCGGCGTATCCGGCGCCGCCTTGGCTGGCATTTCGGCAGCCAGAAGACCGGCGCCCAGCACGGCGGCGGCTAGTTTTCCAAAGGCTGATTTGATTTCGAAACGGCGCATCAACGAACGGGCCTGATTATCGGGGGCGACGGCAACAGGGCCGTCCATTTTACTTATCGCACGCATCTGCTGGATGACGCGACATCCGGAAAAACCGCGCGGCGTCCCGGCCTAGCGCCCGCGCTTTATATCGAGCACCGGCGTGCCGTCGAGGCAGTCCAGCCCGGTCACGTCCAGCTCGCCGTCGCGCACCGCCAGGATCTCCACCGTCTGCGCGGCGATCGGGTTGGGGCGGACCGGGGTGCGGGTGGTGAACACGCCGAGCGGTTCGTCGCGCACGCCCTCGCGGACCGGCAGTTCTACCATGTCGCGCCGGGACCGGTGGAACCAGTACAGCACCAGCGCCCTGTCCCCCGCCGCGAAGCCGATGATCCCCGGTGCATAGTTGGGCGCGAGGCGGATGTTGCAGGGCAGGAATTCCTTCTTGTTGTGGCGGTTGGGGCAGTCTTCCATCGTTTTGTAGGGCGTCTCGATGACGCCGATGACCGTGCAGGCGATCTCTTCGCCTTGCTGCGGAGCATCGGCTTCGGTGTAGATAGTGTAGGTGTCGGTCATGGGTCTCTCGGTTAGTGGCGCGTCATTATAGTGCCGCATTTCATTCCCGCGCAGGCGAGAATGCTCCTGGCCTGCCTCGCTCCAGAGAGATTCCCGCCTTCGCGGGGATGACAGGCATGTGCGGACGCGAAGCCCCTACCCCAGATCCGGCACGCGGCGGTGGTGGGTCGCCTGCTCGTAGCCGTAGGCGAGGCGCAGCATTTCCGCGTCCGCGTAAGGCCGACCGAGGAAAGTGATCCCGGCCGGCAGCCCGCCGTCGGTGAAGCCTGCCGGCACCACGACGCTCGGCACGTAAATCAGGAAGGTGTTGAGATGCGGCGCGCCTTTCTGGTCGGTCCAGGGCGGGGCGATGCCTTCGGCAATGGGGGTCGGCGTGTGTTCAACCGCCTTGTGGACGATGGCGTCGAGGCTGTTTTCCGCCATCACTTTAAGGAAGCGCGTCATCAGCTCTTCGCGCGCGGCGCAATAGGCGGCGAATTTCTGCCCGTTCTTGTCGGCGGCCCAGCGGGTCTTCACGCCGTGGAACACCTGGTCGAATTTCGGATCGTTGCGCGCGTCGTCCATGGTTTCATAGGGCGCGTTGGCGCTGCCCGCCATGTAGGCCGAGAACGAGTCCTCCTCCGCCTGACCGTCGGCCGACCGCTGTGCCAGCAGCTCCAGCATGCCGGGAATCTCGACCGGGTCGACGATCTCCGCGCCCGCCTTTGCCAGATCCGCGACCGCGCCGTCGAAAAGCGCATCGACGGCCTTGAAATCGTCGGACTCGGGCTCGGAATGATAGCCCATGACGGTACGCATGATGCCGATGCGCTTACCCTTCATGGCGCCGTCGCCCAGCCCGGCGGCATAGCTTTCCGGCGCCTTGCCGACGCCGCGCCCGGTGATGGGATCGTCCGGGTCGAACCCGACCATGACGTCGAGCATTTTCGCCGCGTCGGCGACCGTCCGCGTCATCGGGCCGAGGGAGCCGTTGGTCGACGGCCAGCCGGCATAGACGCCGCCGCGGCTGACCAGCCCCGCGGTCGGGCGCATGCCGACGATGCCGTTCCAGATCGACGGGCGGCGGATCGAGGCGAAGCCCTCCTGCCCCACCGCCGCGGCGACCAGATTGGCCGATACCGCCGCGCCCGAGCCGCCGGACGATCCGCCCGCCGTACGCGACGTGTCGTAGACGCAGGCGGTGGAGCCGAACAGCGAACCGTGCGTGTCGCCCGCGCCCATTTCGCCCAGCGTCGTCTTGGCGATAAACACGACGCCGGCTTCGCGCAGTTTGGCGGTGACGAAGCTGTCGCGTTCCGGCATGTGGCCTTCGAACAGGACCGAGCCCATGGTGGTCGGCATTTCCTTCACGTCGCCCTGGTCCTTCATCGCCATCGGGATGCCGTGCAGCGGGCCGACCGGGCCTGATTTGGCGTAGGCGGCGTCCAGCGCGTCGGCCTGTTCCAGCGCCTGCGGATTCGTGGAAATGATGGAATTGATCTTCGGGCCGGCGCGGTCGATCTTTTCGATGCGGTCGAGATACGCCTCGACCAGCGCGCGGCAGGTCAGCGTGCCGGCGGCATAGGCCGCGTGGATATCGGCGATGGTGGCATCGATCAGGGTAAAGGCGTCTGCGGTGCCGGCGGAATCGGGGGGCGTCATGGTCGTGTCTCCTTGTGCGGGCGCGCATTGTCGCAAATGCCGGCGCGTTGGTGAAGGCGGGGCTGCGGGTAAGGTCGCGAAGGTGACGAAAGCTCCAGCACAGCGTCCCCTCGCCCCGCGGGGCTGAGGCCGGAAACGGATGAAGTGCAGTGGCATCTCGAAGGCAGTGGCATCTCGAAGGATGTCACCTGGACGGCAAAGAAAAAAATATCACCGCAAAAGTTCGCGATTTGTTCCTTTCGTGCTACCCTCCCCGCTTTGCCCGTCAACGACCGAGGAGACGTTCACCTCAGATTTCGCATGCCCGCAAAACGCTGTCAGACCGGGCCGCACAGCCACGCCAGGCTATTCCGCTTCCCGGTAAGGGTATTCCGGGGCGTCCTGTGCATGGGGTTGTTTTAAGGGTTTCGGAAAACGCGTCCCCGATGTTCGGGTGCATGGGGTTGAACCGAGGGTTTTGTTCGCTGGCGTTGTGTGGACGCCCCGGCTAAAGCAAAAGAAATCAACTCCCCTCGCCCCTCAAGGGGGAGGGGAATCGGATTTTGGTCAGCGTCTACATCGTCACCCCACCGACCGGGCGATCATGGCGAGGCCGAGACAGACGAGACCGATCAGCACCCAGCGGCGGAACGCTTCCAGCGACATGCGGTTGCGAATGGCGCGTCCCGTCACCATGCCGATCAGCGCGGTAATGGTGCCGATCGCGCCGGGCACGACGACCGACAGCGGCAGTTCGCCCCGCGCGTTGAGCCCGATGGCGAGCGCGATGGACGCGATCAGCACGGTGACGCCGAGCCCCTGGATCAGCGCGTCTTTCTGCATGGTTTCGTCGGCGGCGCGGGTGACGTCGGTTGGGTCGTCCTCGCGCCCCGGGCGGCCGCTGGCATAGTTCAGCGACTGCAGATAGGGCACCACCGGCACCACGAAGATCGCCGTCGCGCCGGAAATCAGCCCCTGGACGAAACCGATGACGGGGCTCCAGATTTTCTCGCGCGCCACCGGCACGCTGAACTGAGCGCCGCTAAGGCCGAGAACGGCGAAGATCACCAGCATGGCGCCGAGCAGCCCGGCGGCCACCGCGGTGTCGACGCCCGCGATCAGCCAGGCGGCAAGGAAGGAGCCGACGATCATGGCAACAAGGAGGGACCACAGTCGGGTGACGACCAGTTTGATCGCCGTGCCGAAAAACGCCTGCCAGATATTGGTCATGATGACCGGGATGATGAGAATGCCGGCGGCCTGTTCGACCGGCAGCCAGGCCGCCATCAGCCCGATGCTGACCGTCGGCAGGCCGAGCCCGATGCCGCCCTTGACCACCCCGGCGACAAAGTAGATGGCGGCGATGACGGCGAGCTCCCAGACCGCGAAGCCCATGATTTCGGTACCCAGCATGACCCTGTGTTACCCGGAGACCCGCCCGTTGGCCAGAGTGCCCGAGTCGCATGGCTGGCATGTGAATCCTGCCGGTCATATAATGCACTCGTTCGGTATTATCCGCGCGCCGACTTCCCGACAGGACCCCCCTTTTGACAGAGTCACCCGCCCCCACCGCCGCCGACGACGCGGCTGCCCGAAAACGCATCCTGTCCGGCTTCGCCCTGCTGGTGCTGGCGGTGCTGATGTGGGCGGGCAATTCGACCGTCGGACGCGCGACGGCGGACGAGAACATCCCGCCGATGGCGTTCACATTCTGGCGCTGGGTGACGGCGTTTCTGATCTTCGCGGCCATCTTCGGCGCACGCACCTGGCGCCAGCGGCACGAAATCCTGATCCACTGGAAGTTCGTGGTGCCCTTCGCGCTGATCTCGGTCGCCGGGTTCAACGCCGTATTTTATGTCGCGCTGCAAAAGGCGCCGGCCGTTCAGGTCAGCCTTATCCAGTCGATCCTGCCCGTCCTGGTGCTACTGATCGGGCTTGCGGTTCTGCGCGAACGCATCGACGCCAAACAGTGGCTCGGCATCGTGTTTTCCATCGGCGGGGCGGTGCTGATCGTCACCCGCGGCGATATCGAGGTACTGCGGACCCTGCAGCTAGGCGAAGGCGATCTCTGGGCGCTGGCCGCCGTGTTCATCTGGGCGTGGCAGGCCTTCCTGATGCGCTGGAAACCCCGCAGCATCGACATCATGCCGTTCATGACCGCCATCGCCCTGATCGGCGTCATCGGGATCGCACCGTTCTACCTGTACGAACACGCCACGGTCGGCCCGATGCCGGTGACGACCAACAGCATCCTGTTCGTGCTCTACGTCGCGGTGATGGCCAGCGTCGTCGGCACCACCTGCTGGAACGAAGGCACCTACCGCGCGGGGCCGGCGCGGGCCGGGTATTTCGGCAATCTGTTCTTCATCTTCGCCAGCGCGCTGGCCATCATCATCCTCGGCGAGGATCTGTTCTGGTATCACATCGCGGGCGCCGCCAGCGTGCTGGTTGGCATCTGGCTGGCGACGTTCCGGCGCGGCCCCCGTCCGGCGAAAGCGGCCGCCGGACATGACTGACGCAATCGCGCCCGATGCGTCGGCGACCACATCGCAGGGCCGCCTGATCGCCTATCTGATGCTCGTGGCAGTGGCGCTGCTGTGGGCAGCCAACACCAATATCGCCCGCGCCACCGCCGACGAGATTCCACCCATGGCGCTGACTTTCTGGCGGCTGTTCATCTCGGCGCTGGTGTTCGCGCCCTTCGCACTGGGCAACACGTGGCGCCACCGCAGCACGGTAATGCGGCATTTCTGGCTGCTGAACGGCATGGCCTTGCTGTCGATGGCGGCGTTCAACGGGCTGGTCTATCTGGGGATGCAGTTCACGGTGGCGATCAACGGCAACCTGCTGCAGGGGTCGCTGCCGATCTGCATCATGCTGGCGGGCATCCTGTTCGCGCGGCGCCGGGTGACGGCGCGCCAGGGTATCGGGGTCGCGCTCGGCATGCTGGGGCTGATGACCATCGTCATCCGCGGCGATATCGGCCTGCTGCTGCAGATGCGCATCAACCCCGGCGACCCGCTGCTGTTCCTCGCCGTGTTCGGCTCTGCGACATACGCGGTGTTCCTGTACAAGCGGCCGGCGAATCTCGATCTGCTCGCCTTCATGTTTCTGACCATGGTGTTCGGAACGCTCCACATTCTGCCTTTCTTCATCGTCGAGCACTTCTGGTTCCGGCCCATGCCGGTCACGCAGACAACCGTGCTGACGGTCGGGTTCATCGCTCTGTTCCCGTCGGTGCTGGCGCAGACTTTCTTCGCCGAAGGCGTCCGCCGCATCGGTGCCGCCAAAGCCGGCTACATGATCTATCTGACGCCGGTGTTCGGCGTGATCATGGCAACGGTCGTGCTGGGCGAACCGTTCCAGAATTATCACGCCATCGGCATCGCACTGATCGCCACCGGCATCTGGCTGGCAACTTTCGTCGGCCGGGCAAAGACGGGGGCGGCATGAAGAACGCCACCGTCCTGCCCTATATCCTGCTGACCTTCTGCGCCCTGTTCTGGGCGGGGTCGTCGGTGGTGGGCCGACATGTCGCCGGCGAGGTGCCGCCGATGGCGCTCAACTTCTGGCGCTGGCTGTTCGCCTTTCTGATCGTGCTGACCTGGACCTCGGGCGAGCTGTGGCGCCACCGGACGCTGGTGCTGCAAAAGTGGAAGTACATTTCCTTCCTCGCGCTGTCGTCGGCCATCGGATTCGGCGCGCTGCACTACGTCGCGCTGCAATACACCACCGCCATCAACGGCGCACTGTTCCAGGGGCTGATGTCGATCTGCATCCTGATCTCGGCGCTGATCATTCTTGGCGACCGGTTCGGGATGCGCGAAGGGATCGGCGTCGTGCTGGGCTTCGCCGGCGTGGCGGTGATCGTGACGCGCGGCGATCTGAACGTGCTGCTGGGGCTGACCTTCAATATCGGCGACATCATCCTGCTGCTGGCGACGATGTCGTATTCGGTCTACGCCGTGTTCCTCCGCCGCGCTCCGCCGGAGCTCAGCTCCAGCGCGCTGATGGCCGGCATGTTCGGCTTCGCGTCGCTCTACATGCTGCCGCTGTGGCTGATCGAATTCTACGTGTTCGAGCGTCCGGTGCCGGTCAACCTGACCGCCGCCTGGTCGATCGGATTCATGACCCTCGGCCCGTCGGTGCTGGCGCAGATATTCTGGGCCTACTCGGTGTCGAAAATCGGGCCGGGGACGGCCGGGTACTTCATCTACTTGGCGCCGGTATTCGGCGTGCTGCTGGCCACGTCGCTGCTGGGCGAGGCGTTCTACACGTTCCACGCCGCCGGGATCGTGCTGATTTTCACCGGCATCTGGCTCGCCACCCGCAAACCGGGAGCAGGAGCGGGAGGGAGCTGACCTAGCCGGCCTCGGGCACCACCACGCCGACCATGGCGTCGCGGCTGACGATCTCGGCCAGCTTCTCGACCGGCCAGCCTTCCGTGCCCTCAGGCTGCTGCGGCAGGACGAGATAGCGCATGTCGGCATTCGAATCGTGCACCCGGACCGTCATGTCGTCGGGGATTTCGGTGCCGAATTCCTTCAGCACGGCGCGGGGTTCGATCACCGCGCGCGAGCGATAGCTCTTGGATTTGTACCAGTCCGGCGGCAGGCCCAGCAGGGTGCGCGGATAGCAGGAGCACAGCGTGCAGACGATCATGTTGTGCACGTCGTCGGTGTTCTCGACGACCACCAGTTCGGCGTCGCCCATGGTGAGGCCCATCTCCTCGACCGCGGCGGTGCCGTCTTCGAGAAGGCGCTTCTTGAACTCCGGATCGGTCCAGGCCCGCGCGATGACGCGTCCGCCATCGACCGGGTCGCGGCTGTCCAGGAATTCGAGGTTGCGGCGCACGTCGTCGGCGCTGACCACGCCTTTCTCGATCAGCAGTTCCTTCATCGCCTCGGCCATCAGTTCGTAGTAGCCGGTTTCGTTCACATCTGGCGTGGTACCCGGATGGTCGTGATCGTGGTCATGATCGTGTGTGCCGCGGTCATCGGTGCTCATGTCTCTATCCTTCAGCCTTTTCAAGCCAGTGATCGAAAATCTCCAGGTCCAGCGTATCGTCGGCCGGACCTTCGTAGTCGTCCCACAGATCCGTCTGCGCCAGCCGAACGCGGTACAGTTCGCGCTTGGGCGTGCCGTCGAAGCCGTAGGCCAGTTCCTCCGGGTTCTTGAAATCGCCGCAATAGCGTTCAATCACGCCGGTCTTGCCGCGCACGTAGAACGGCGTACGGCGGTGCCCCGGCGGGTGGGAATTCTTGATGCGCACCCGGTCTCCGACGCTGAACATCGGCATGGTCAGTCTCCTACTTTCTCTTTGATCGCATCCATGCGGCTCATGACCTCGTCCCGGCTCAGAAGACCCTTTTCCTCCAGCAGATTGACCATGGCCTCGGACCAGCGTTCGAAATAATCCTGCTCGTACACGTCAGGCGGCAGATCCTCCAGCGCGCGGCGCAGTTCGTCTATGCGCATGATATCGTGATCCCGCATCGCGGCGGCAAGCGACGTAATCATCTTGGCCCAGGGCTCGGCTTCGTGGGCCGATGCCTCGATCGGCCCGGCGTCCATACCGCCCATGTCGTGCTGGCGCTGATTCATGACTGCTCCCTCGTTTGGTCTATCTTGCGTCGGCGCACGGATGATTTCAACCGTTGTCGCGGGCGGCTTTCAACTCCGCGATACGTTCCTGCACTTCCCGCTCGGTCACGACGCCCTTCTGCACCAGGATATCGTATATCGCCTGCATGCCCATCTCGAAATAGCCGAGCGCATGATATCGTTCGTAGCCCATATCTTCCCTTGCGCGTCGTCCTTCATGCAGGCTGACGAGACCCGCCCCCCTGTCTCCCAGCGCGCCGCGCAGCGCCGTTGACAGCTTCGCCCAGTCGGGGGTTTCCTTCTGATCCATGGGAATCGGCCCCCAGTTCTCTCCGCCGATGTCGTTGACACTTTTCTTCATGAGCCGCTCCCGGTATGTCTGGGTAACTTTATCAGAATCCGTTCCGGTCCGCTCCCCCTCCCGACCGCCCCCAGGGTTAATTCCATGGATGGCCCGGAAGGGGGAGCGGGCCGGCACCGCGACAGGAAAAACCAATGCGCGACCAATCGCTGAGAGCCCACGTAGCCAATCTGGAACAGCAGGGCGAGCTGATCCGCATCACCAAGGAAGCGGACCCGCACGAGAACGTCTCCGCCATCGGCTGGAAGGCCTATGACCGGCTGGGCAAATCGACGCTTTTCACCAACCTAAAGGGGTTTCCCGGCTGGGAGGTCGTCAATCAGGTGATCACCGACCGGAAGAAATGGTCCATCGCGCTGGGCATCAGCGAAGACGCGTTCATCCCGACGCTGGTCGAGCGGATCAAGCGTCAGATCGAGCCGGTCGAAGTAAGCGCCAACAAGGCCCCCGTGAAGGAAGTCATCCTGACGGGCAAGGACGCCGACCTGACGAAGATACCGGCTTTGTGGCATGCCGAACGCGACCCGGGCCCCTACATCGCCTCCGGCATGGCGATCATCAAGGATCCCGAAACCGGCATCCGCAACATGTCGATCCACCGCCAGCAAATTCAGGGGCCTGACCAGACCGGCTTCCTGATCTGTCCGCGTCATGCGCTACGGATCTATCAGAAATATCAGCAGCGCAACGAACCGATGCCGGTCGCCATGGTGATCGGCGCGCATCCGGCGATCTATTACGCATCGGGGTTCACGTCTTCCTACGGGCTGGACGAGCTGGAGATCGCGGGCTCTCTGCTAGACGACCCGGTGCGCCTGGTCAAATGCGAGACCATCGATATCGAGGTTCCGGCCGAAGCGGAACTGGTGATCGAGGGCGAGGTCCTTCCCGAAGGCATGGTCGAGGAAGGCCCGTTCGGCGAAGCCACCGGCACCTACGCGATGGAAGGCTCGACCGAGATCTTCAAGGTGAAGGCGATCACCCACCGCAAAAACCCGATGTTCTACGCCATGCAGTGCGGTGCGCCGATGACAGACACGCAGTCCATCACCGGCACCTGCATCGAAACGGTGGTCACCGACCATCTGAAAAACGTCGAAGGCGGTCTCGACCTGCTGGATGTCCGCTGCCTCGGCATTTCCGGCCTGATGGCCATCGTCCTTAAACTGCGGCCGCGCGTGGAAGGCCAGGCCAAGACCGCGCTGATGGCCGCACTGTCCAGCCCCTACCTACATCCGAAAATCGCCATCGCCGTCGACGACGACATCGACGCCTCGGATCTGCGCCAGATATTCTGGTCGATGACCACCCGGGTGCACGGCAGCCGTGACGTGGTGAAAGTACCCAATACCCGCATCTGGTCGCTGGACAACGTGTCCGACATCGTGCCGGGGATGAGCGCGATGTATCGCATCGGCACTAAGGTCATCATCGACGCCACCAAGCCTGCCGTCACCCAGCAGGCGGAGCGCGAGAGATTTACCCCCGCCATGCCGTTCGGCTACGACGACGTCGATCTGGCGGATTTTCTAACTTGAAGACAGGTTTCCGGCCCGAAGTCTCGACTCGTGAAAATTTGTTTCGCGTGTTGTTCTATTGGGTATCAAGCAATAAGATATCTAAGGAATAAAATTCTAATAGCTGAAAAACAGCGAGGCTCAGTTGAACCTGTCCGAGGGTCAGACCACAGACAAACCGGACGACACCGATTTACGGCCTGACAACAGCGCCGGGTATCTGGTTCGCGATACGCATCTGTTGTTCGCCAAGGCACTCCGCACCCGGCTTCAGTCGCACCAGATCACGCCGGGCCAGTGGTATTTTCTGCGCGCGCTCTGGGACGAGGAAGGCCTGAGCCAGCGCGAACTGAGCCGACGTGTTGGCACCACCGAACCCACCACTGTCAGCGC
>Ga0181569_10003912_pt1 | contig 11496 bp, 15 predicted proteins | sample 101ome_19_FD_132452 | JGI IMG/M metagenome (GOLD analysis project Ga0181569, IMG submission 132452) | Coastal salt marsh microbial communities from the Groves Creek Marsh, Skidaway Island, Georgia - 101405AT metaG (megahit assembly) | ecosystem: Environmental > Aquatic > Marine > Intertidal... | reverse complement strand
TGCGATCATATGGAGTGCGGTAGTTCCATTTAGGGCTTCTTCTGCCGTAAGCTGAAGACTCTTATAGATCATTGATTTTCGACTCAACCCTACAAGAATGGGTAATTCTAAGAGTTGAAATGCATCCAGGTGATTCAGTAAAAAGAAATTCTGCTCTACGGTTTTCGCAAAGCCAAAACCAGGATCAATGATGAGATCGTTGATGTTGTGTTTTGCTGTTTCTTCAGCGAGCCATGAGAACTGTTTGCGAAGCTCGAAAACGATGTCTTCGTAGTCGGTAAGCGTATTCATGGTTTGAGGGTTACCCCTCATGTGCATTCCTATGTAAGGAACTTGATAAGCGGCGACTACCTCAAGTATTTTGGGGTCTGCGTGAGATCCACTCACGTCGTTGATCATAGCAGCTCCCTTTTCTAGGGATTTTTGAGCCACTTCAGAACGAAAGGTGTCAATCGATAAGGGCGTATTTGGAAAGTATTGTTGAAGTAATTCAACCACAGGAATTACGCGACTTAACTCTTCTTCAATACTCACTTCTTTTGCTCCTGGTCGTGTAGAGTATCCGCCGATATCAATAATCGTAGCGCCTTGATTGATGTGCTCCTGCACCTTGTGCACTATCAGGTCTTGCTGCGTCAAGCGTCCGCCGTCATAGAATGAATCTGGTGTGACATTCAAGATCGCTGCGATCCGTGGAATATTAAGGTCAATTAGCTGTTGATTCAGGGTAATGGTCATGGGTGAATCCTTTATATTTGAAGGGTCAATCAAGCGCATCTAAGTTACGTTAACCCGTCCACTTATCTATGAGTACAACTTCAACCCAATTTGATCAAGTTATTGAGCGCTGCAGAGCACTATTTGAGAAAAAGGCTTTCGACTACGGTACTGCCTGGAGGATTCTGCGTCTGTCTTCTTTAACCGATCAACTATTCATTAAGGCGCAACGCATCCGCGGTTTACAAACCAATGCAGAGTCAAAGATTGCAGAAGGAGAAGAAGACGAGTTTATAGGGATCATTAACTATGCCGTTATGGCGCTGATTCAATCGGAGCTTCCTTTAGTTGATCAACCCGATCTTTCTCCAGAACAGGCGCTTGAATTGTACGATGCCAAAGTAGAGGAATGCAAATCGCTAATGCTCGATAAGAATCACGATTATGTAGAGGCCTGGCGCGAAATGCGTGTGAGCTCTCTAACCGATTTAATCCTTCAGAAACTGCACCGGATCAAGCAAATCGAAGACCATCAAGGAAAAACATTAGTCAGCGAAGGTATTGGTGCGAATTACCAAGATATATTGAACTACGCTGTCTTTGCAATGATTCATTTAACGAACTCATGAATCTACTGACCCAGTTCTTTCGGGCCCTAACGGGGTTTGTGTTCATCGTATCAGGACTGATTAAGCTGAACGATCCTATGGGCTTTTCGTTTAAGCTTGAAGAATATTTTAGCCCAGGGGTCTTAGACTTACCTTTTTTCACACCCTTCGCCCTTGAAATCGCCCTGATACTGGTCATTTTAGAAGTGGTTTTAGGAATTTTATTGTGGCTGGGGTATCTCAAGAAGTTTACCCTATACAGTCTTCTTGGAATGATCGTTTTCTTTACGTTTCTCACCTTTTATTCTGCGTACTTCAACAAAGTCACTGATTGTGGATGCTTCGGAGACGCCATCAAACTCACCCCTTGGCAGTCGTTTTATAAGGATGTAGTGTTGTTGGTATTTATTGTATGGTTGTGGCTGAAGCGTGCCCTCATTCACGAACTGTTTAGTTCAAGACTTAGTTTAGGATTGACAGTGGTAAGCGTGGTTTTTTGCGGGTACTTTGGATTCTATGTGCTGAATCATCTACCCGTATTTGATTTTAGACCGTATGCTGTAGGAGCCAATATTGAAGCCTCTATGGAGATTCCTGAAGATGCACCAAAAGAGGTCTTTGCCTATCTGTGGGAGTTTGAATTTCAAGGAGTTAAGGAGGTGATCCAAACCGAAGGATCGTTCCCAGTGCATCAGGGAGAGTTTACGGGTAAGGTAGAGACTGTACTACTGCAAGAAGGCTACGAACCACCCATTCATGACTTCACGCTCATGCGCGAGGGCGTCGATTATACCTCAGACCTCTTATTGGCTCAAAAAGCCCTCTTAATTACAGCCTACGATTTAGATCATGCGAATGCGGACGGATTGGATAGATTGGTCCGAAAGGCACTTGAATTACAAGAAGAAGGGTATGAGGTATTTGGCATGACGGCTTCTTCGAACGAGGCCATTGCTTCTTTTTATGAGCGATACGACACTCCTTTTTATTGGCATTTGGCCGATCAGACCACGGTAAAAACCATAGTGCGTTCAAACCCGGGAATTCTCTTCCTTGAGAACGCAACCATTATAGACAAGAAACATTTTAAAGACATAAACTAAACCTTATGAGAACTCCTGTTGTTGCTGCGAATTGGAAAATGAATAAAGACCTGTCTGAGGCCAAATCACTCGTTAGTGCCTTGCTTGCGGATTATAAAAAAGCGAATACCGAAGTGTTTATCGCACCGCCTTTTGTATTCCTTAATGAATTACAGCAACATATTAAAGACAGTGGAATTCAATTAGCAGCACAAAATATGAATGCTGCTGCTAGTGGAGCGCATACTGGAGAAATCTCTTCTTCAATGTTGAAGTCGGTTGGGGTGTCAACGGTTATTTTAGGACACTCTGAGCGCAGAGATATTTACGGAGAAACCGACGCTCAAATCAATGAAAAGGTAAAGACCGCTTTGGCCGCTGACATGCAAGTGATCTTTTGCTTCGGAGAGCAGCTTGAGGAGCGTAAAGCTTCTACGCACTTCGAGGTGGTAAAATCACAGCTTGCTTCAGGGCTGGCAGGGGTGGATGCTGAGGCTTACGCTTCTATAGTTTTAGCCTACGAGCCGGTTTGGGCCATTGGTACAGGTGAGACCGCTTCGCCAGAGCAGGCGCAAGAGATGCATGCGTTTATTCGTGAATACTTACGAACAGAAGTCAGTGCTAAGGTGGCCGATCAAACCCGCATTCTGTATGGAGGAAGTGTGAAGCCAGCGAATGCTGCTGACCTTTTTTCACGTCCGGATATTGATGGAGGTTTAATCGGAGGTGCTTCGTTGCAGGCAGACGATTTCTTGGCCATCGTAAATGCGGCTTCATAAGTGGCAGACCCCGTATATTTAGCTTACTCCTTTAGGTTGGCCGATCCTGAATCAGCACGAGAGGTTTTGCTTGCAGAACTTTCTGAATGGCCTTTTGATACGTTTGAAGAGACCGAGGACGGATTGATTGCCTATGTCGAGAAACGCCAAATGCCCGTTACAGCACTAGTCGCAGAGGATCACTTTCCGATAACCAGTGGGTTGACTGCGATCACAGAGATCAAGGTAGAAGAGATTCAGCAAGAGAATTGGAACGCCAAGTGGGAGAGCAGCTTTGAACCCATTCAGATAGAGGATCGTATTGCCGTTCGTGCCCCTTTTCACAATCCGTGTAAGGTCGATATTGAGCTCATTATAGAACCAAAGATGAGTTTTGGTACAGGTCACCACCAGACCACTTATCAGATGCTTCAAGGAATCGATGCACTAGACTTGAAGGGTAAAACGGTCTTGGATGTGGGATGCGGTACGGCTGTACTCGCCATTTTAGCTGCAAAAAAGGGAGCTATTGGCGTAGAAGCATTCGATTGTGACGACTGGTGCGTCGATAATAGTAGAGAGAATGCAGAACGGAATAATGTTGATCTTAAGGTGTGGCAAGCCAATGATTTTGCCCCAGTGCAGAAACAGTACGATGTGCTTTTAGCCAATATCAACAAAAACGTATTGTTGCAACAGGTACAAGACTATGCTCGGGCGCTTAAAAAAGGAGGAGTCATCTTGATTAGTGGGTTTTATACCGAAGACGTATCAGAACTCAAGATGGCCTTTGAAGCATACAGATTTACGTATCAGAACCATACCGTAAAGGACAATTGGGTTTGTGCGAAATTTATAATTTAGCGTATGCGCTATGAGAAGGAGTATTTTGAGGAGTCAGAAGAGCTGCTAACTGAGACAGCTGAAGCCTCAGAACATCAAATCATTTTATTTAACGATGATGTCAATACGTTTGAGCACGTAATTGCGACCTTAATTCGTGTGTGCGAGCATACCGAAGAACAAGCACATCAATGTTCGCTTATCGTGCATTATAAGGGTAAGTGTAGTGTGAAAACAGGTGCCTACGACGAGCTAAAACCGCAATGCACAGCACTACTTGAAGCGGGCCTCAGTGCTGAAATTCATTAGACTCACGGAGTTCGAAATAATTTTCCTAATCTGAGGGCTTTTTTGTCGGTATGAATGCCGTTATTAAGCACGTATCCTCGCACTTCTTTCATTCGAACATAGAGGTTCGCTCCGCGCTCAATTGTGCTAATAAAACTCTCTTGCGAAATGAGTTCATCCGCAGAAAGTTCACTTAGCAAAAGGCCTTGCTCCGGAAACCCTTTCTCATTTGCAGATCGCCTCCAGATAAGTGCTGCAGACTTACTCCCTGCTGCGTTACCGAAGGTGTAATCGAGTACGATGCTATAGACCACTGTAGGAGCCACCACCGAACAATTAGGGCAGTCAATGTATTTTGGGGCGTAATTGAATCGGTTTTCAGCGGTTTCAAAAATGCTCTCGAGCCCTTGTACTCGAATCTCGTTAGAGGAAACACTAAATCGAATCAATTTTGGGGTATCGACTGGTTTTACGTTCTGCAGTTCAATGGTTTTGAATTGCGCCTGAAGGCTAAAAGCACAGGCTAGTAGGGGGAGTAGAAATCGCATAATTCGAAGGTACTGCAAAAGGACCATCGTTTCAAACAGCTACCATCGAACCGCGTGTTTTTGCAGTTCGCGCTACCCAGTAAATCAGCCATCCGAGCGGGCCTGCCATAAAGGTGAATAACAAGAAAAGAGGAATGATCCCTCTTGAAAATCCTAGTTTACTCGCGTCTTTTGCGATGAAGATCCCAGCGAGTAGGTCAAAGGCCAGATAGTGAATCCATCCGGTGACCACTGCTAATGGATCTGAAAAGAGGGATTGAAGCCCCTCTAGCGTTGAGAACTCACTAAAACTGTCTAGTTGAAAGGTGCTTATTAGGAGGTACGCATAACACACCGCGAAAAAGGTGATGACTAGATTCGCTAAGATCTTTCGGATCGTTTCGGAATGCGGTGCAATGGCAAGAATTAGCCAGGCGAAGAAGGCGGTGGCGTTGAAAAAAGAATAAGCCGATTCAGGAGACTCTAACGGATTCATAGTTAAAAGGTTTTGCGTTGATGTATTTTATGCGCTTCTGCTTCTAGAAAGTCAAGGATATGACGTACTTGAAGATCGATGTTTTTTATGCGATTAATGCGGTGAATGAGGGTTCTCTTTCTTGGATTACCCAACTGATCAAAGGTCTTTTTAGCCTCTGAGTCTTGATCGAGAAGTTCGTGCATGACTTCTGGGATATCGACTCCTAAAGGATCAGGATCTACAGTAAGCTCATAGGTGATGAGATCGTGTTCTTGTTTCTCTAGGGCTTCAACGTAACGCTTAGCGATGAGAATGAAATAAGCACCTTCGCCCAGTGGATTCAATCCGCATCGAATACGAACGCTATCATCAAGCTGACAAATAATTCTGGTTTTTGCTCCTTCTGGAAGTGATTTCACCACTTCTTCACTTAGGGGTATATGAAAAAATCCTCCGCGATTGAATGGCAGTTTCGTCAGGTTCTGTTGGCCTTTTTGGATGCGCATAGGGTATGTGGATTCTTAATAAAAGTAGGGAAAAGTCTCGTGGAGCGGTTATAGCTATAAAGCGAACTCAAACCCCTAATCCTTCATCTGATGAGGTCATTGCTTATTACATTAATTGTGTTCACTCAAGTAGCTGCAGCATAAATTCGCTTAGACACTTCTATGGGATACACTCCAAAGGGTGGATTGGGTGAAACGCGCGTCGCTGTTTTTGTAAATCCTAAAACAGCATTTACTGCTTCTGCTGCATTATTCACTGATGGGAATTACTACTAGACCTTTCCAAGACTGGGTTTCATGAAGCTTTTTCGAACCAAGAACAAAAATTGGAAGCTTATAACCTTTGGCGTGCATGTGGTGTCAAGTGTTGGAGGTGAATTTAAGCATGCTGAGGTCTATAAGCAGGGGTTGATTGAATTCAGTCCGTTTTTGAATGTGAGAGCCCCTATTTTAAGGCTGTACCGCGATTGCAAATGCGGAACCGGAAGGGGGCTGACCCTTGAGGTGGTGGGCGATGCCAATTTGAATTACCCTTATAAGGGTATTGGCTTTAGGAAGGGGTTTGATTGAGAAGAATTACCCAAAGCTATCACTTCGCGTGATCCTTTGTGCTCCGTCGTCTAATCAAGAAAATACTGCTGCTACACCGTTTTAGTTCTTTTAGTGGGCAGATATCCGATTAATTAGTCTAATTTTATCCTGTAGGGCTTCACACCCTATTTTTTTTAAAAAGGTAGGTAAGCTATGGTTGGCTTAACCGCCTTTTTTTTTGGGATAATCTGAAGCCGTTGATTATTCTAAAATAATTGTATCCCTAACCTATTTAAGAGGCTTAGATGTAGCTGAGTTGAAGGAAGAGGATATGCCGATGATATAAAAAACCCTCCGAAAAGGAGGGTTATGTTTTCACCATTTACCAAGCATTATTCGTGTATTACTTCTGAGGATAGTCACCTCTGCTGATATGGAATTGACGAATTCTTCCCAGGCTTTTTCAGCTTCTTTGTTTCCCTCTCTGTACTTACCAACGCTAAACGCAGTTTTGAAGTCATTTACCCCAGTTAAAACATAGTGGGTTTCCCCCATTGAGCTTCTGCCTAAGCCAAATCGGCCAAGTGTAACTCTTCTATCTTTTGGATTAAACTTGCTATGATATTTTTTCCAAGCCTCTGCGAATTTCCCGGCATCATTTACATCGAGCCAAAGAACATTTTGAACTGGATGAACACCTATATCACCATAGGTGATTAAACTATTTCCGGCAGCCGCGGAATGTGATTTTGCATATTGACCTATTTTAGTCAAATAAAGATTCCAACTATCATTTTGCCCTCTCGAATACTGTTCACCCATAGCCTCTAATGAACCAGCAAAAACAAGTGAATGGCTGTAGTTGGTGTCATTGTCGTTAAAATGAGTTTCAAATAAATATACAGTTACTCCATCTGCCTTACTTCCAGGTTGACTAAAATAATCAGCGGTTAATTTTGCTGTAATCTCAACATCCTTTGAGTCAACATTAAAGTTGTAGGATGTCCAATAATACTCTTGTGCAGAAAGAGTTAGGCCAAAACATAATAATAGTGTACTAAGAATTTTTGTTTTCATAATTATTCCATTAAAAAATTAATTTCTTGGTGAACTCATTTCAGGGCGAAGCCTATAATGCCTTATGATTCTTCCATTTTCAACTAAGCTAGCATCAACTTTTTCGCTGTCTTGCTCATATGCATCTTCACCGTAAAGCTCATTGTACTTGGCTATCATATTTGCTAATGGCTCTCCATAATCTGCTCTCTGACCTGCAAAATCTTTATGATGGAATCTTACCATTACAATATTACCATCGCAACCAGACTGGCAGACCCATACACCCATTCTATGTTCGTAATTTGAAGCCTCCATTGCTTTCTTTACTCGTTCTCTGAATCTCCAAAAATCCTTCTCACCTGAATCTCTATAGTTGTAGTAAATTACCCTTCTTAAGTCTTCATAATTTACTGGTTCTGGTATATGCGTTGCGGACTTAGCTAATGACCACATTCTGTTTCCTATAGAATTATGAAGATCACCCGTTGTTTTAAACCAGTAGTCATTTCCAACTTGGTCTACATTATCAAATTCAGCGACTGAGTCAGCGGATTGAACTCGAATGAAATTATTTGCATATGGTCCGGTTAAAATTTCAAAAGTCAGATACCTAGGTTGACCGGGCTTGCTATTGTACAGCTGGGTTTTTTTAGAAGCCGCCGCAACGAATTTTGCCATATTGGATCTAGGAACCTCAAGCATACGGGTTTGAATAACCTGTGCATCCATTAAATTAATGGAAGAAATAATAGCTAAAATGTATAGTAATTGTTTCATTTTTGTTAAATCTTATGTTTACCAACTTTGAATTAATTCATTTTTTTGATTCAGATGAAGAACCCTTTTCCAAATAACTCTTTTCCAAAACCCCGGAGTTTTTAATTCGCTTAAAGATGCCATTTCTTCCGGCCAGCTTACATCTTCAGAGGTGAATGGTGAGAAGGCATCTCCGATACTTTCATAAAAATCTACTGTATAAGCATTATAAGGATATTCGTAGCCAATAGGGGATAGAACGTTTATTGTACCCCAACCTTTCATTTTGGTTTTTCCTTGCTTCATAAGCTTCTCAAAAAATGGCTTCATAATTCGAGATTCCTCAGCCAAGTATTGAGATGGATTATCTGCCCTAGAATAGTTGTAGACTACATAATTAAAGCTCGGTTGTTTATCACTCCAAGTTAATTCTTGGGTGTTAGTGAGTATTGATGCAAATTCAAATTTATCCTGTTTTAAAGTTTCTTCTAAAAGAGCTAACATTTGAGGGTCCATTTGGCTTCGAACAATTTCTTCAGCAGCAGCATAGTTTCTCCCAAGGTTTTCAAAATTCTCCCAGGAACCTACGCCTATTCTTGTATTTACATTGGGTTCAGAAGCAAGCATACCGCCACTTCTAATTTGAACACCCCAAGCGGTGATTTGCCCTTTTTCCTTTAATACTGCAGCAACCTTACTCCAGTAAAATGCTTCATTTTGCATAAACGTTTTCAATTCGTCAGCAGGAACTTTACGAAACGAGTTTAATGCTAAATTTTCTTGGGCTAGTGCAATATGACCAAAAGCTACTAGCAGAATAATTGATAATGTTGTTTTCATTCTTCTTAATATTAGGTTATGAGTGAATTTATTATATTTTATTGCAACAAACAAGATAAACTATAAGCTAAATCATTACCTTAACCTACCTTAACCAATAAATATTCAATATGGATGCATTATCATTATTTTTTACGGTAAGCAGTATTGTAACGATTGCAATAGCTGCCTATGGAGCGATTAAAATGAATCGTAAAAACTTACTTTTAGGTACCTTTCTATACTCGCTTCTTCCTGTAATTGGAGAATCCAATCAGTTTCATTTGACTGGTGATTATGGCAATCTTATAACTGCTGTCGCCTTTTTATGTGCAGCAATTATATCTTTCCCAAGTAAAATCAGTTATGATTCTAAGAATACAGCGGCTGTCCATTTAGCCAGAAAAATTGGCCTTTCAATTATTGTTCTAAATATCCTACAGGGGTATATTGTTCTTCAATTAAGAACAGATGTTCCTGCTCAATATGGGTATGCACACTTAGCTTTAGCCTTAATTTTTGTTTATATGATTATAAAATCAAAAAATTCAGACTTTAAAATGGAATAGAGATAAGTTTCAACTTTAATTTAAAAAAACACCCTCTTAATAGAGGGTGTTCATTTTTATTTAGATTTTTGAATTAGTTAGCCCCTAGCTCCATACTCATTCCGGCTGTATCGTAGATGCAGACTAAATTAACAATTTTACCGTCTTTCCACTGATAATTGAAATTCCCAATATTAGAATAACGGACTCCAGTCTTATTTCCCGTTCCCAACCAAGTAAACCATTCGCTGGTCCAAATGGAGCCGTCCTTAAAATACTTTGTTTCTACTATCATTTCTGGAATTTTAATGTCGTTATAGATACTATGATGACCTTTAAAACCTGATAGAATAGTTTGTTTATCTATTATGGAATTGTTGACTCTAACTATAGCATCATCTGCCAATAATTCATTCCATAAGCTAAAATCATTTTCTGCATAGGTTTGGTTTAGCTTTTTAACGTTAATAGTTAATTCGTCGGTATCGGAAACCGAAGCGATAGTTTTCTGTGCAATTACGGAAGTTGCAGAAAACAAAAGAGCAATTAGAAAGTAATTTTTCATTTTGATCATTTTAAAGGTTTGATACATTTAATATACAATTAAATTGTTTATTGCAACAGTATATTAAATAGGTACAGCTGAATTTTAGGAGAAGGACAAACCTTAATAAATTCCAAGAATAATATTATTCAATAAGGGGCGGATGTAAGATTAATTAGTCTAATTTTACCTTATAGGGCTTCAAACCCTATTTTTTTAAAAAGGTAGGTAAGCTATGGTTGGCTTAACCGCTTTTTTTTTGGAATATTCTAAAGCTGTTGATTATTCTGAAATAATTGTATCCCTAAATTGTTTAGGAGACCTTTCCTTTCCGAAATTCATCTGATTAATAGCAGGATTACCCAAAGCTGGTGCTTTGTGTGTTCCTTTGAGCTCCGTAGTCTAAATCAAGAAAATACTGCTGCTGCGCAGCCTTAGTTCTTTTATGTCCATTTCTTCGAAAAGCGCGCTTGCCAAGCAATCAGACATAAAAAAACTGGCACCTTATGGGTGCCAGCATTTCCTTGATGTTTAAGTGACCTCGGCAGGATTCAAACCTGCAACCTTCTGAGCCGTAATCAGATGCGCTATTCAGTTGCGCCACGAGGCCGTTTAGGGGTGCAAATATAGGCTATTTCATAAATACAAACAAAGAAATGAATCCGTTACCATAAAGCTGATGGGTCGCTTATTTAAGCGCTTCACAAGTCACATAATAGCGGTAGCCAATTAAGGCGAGTTGCCATTTTTTGGCCTTTGCTAAATCTACTCTTCGTTTACTCATAGAAGGTAAGAGTACCTTGTTGATCTTTGCAAGAAGTATGAATGCTTTTTTGCGCATAGCCTAAATCTGAAAATTAAATATAGAACATTGCCTGTATCTTTGGGGCATGATGTCATTTCTTTTCATCCTCGCTGGGTTGGGTTTGTTGGTAGTAGGGGGTAACCTACTGCTGAAGGCGGCCGTTTCTGTGTCGTTGCGCCTTTCGATTCCAAAGATTGTTGTGGGAATGACTGTGGTGTCCTTTGCTACCTCTTTGCCAGAGCTTGTGGTGAGTGTGAATGCGGCACTTGCTGGTTCTCCATCGATTGCGCTGGGTAATGTGGTAGGATCCAATGCAGCCAACTTGGGGCTTGTTCTAGGAGTTACCTTGTTGTTTGGTTCTATGCAGGTGAAGCGATCCTTTTATGTGACCGATTGGCCGGTGATGATGGTAGCCTCAGTTTTACTGTGGTTTTTCTTGGTCAATGATGGGGTGTTGCAACGACCCGAAGGAGCCATTTTACTTCTCTTATTATTTGGTTTCTTGTGGTACCTTTTGAAGGTTCAGCAACCGGCTGTAGAAGACGAGCTTCCTGAAGACGTTGAACTGTTGTCACCTTTAAAAAATATAGTGTACCTCGGAATAGGAGTGGTGGGCTTGTGGTTGGG
>Ga0181569_10003911_pt1 | contig 11496 bp, 12 predicted proteins | sample 101ome_19_FD_132452 | JGI IMG/M metagenome (GOLD analysis project Ga0181569, IMG submission 132452) | Coastal salt marsh microbial communities from the Groves Creek Marsh, Skidaway Island, Georgia - 101405AT metaG (megahit assembly) | ecosystem: Environmental > Aquatic > Marine > Intertidal... | reverse complement strand
GTTATCAAACATCCCATCCATCTCTTTAGGTTTTGCAACACGAACAGGCATAGAACCAAATGTTGCAACTGCTAAGTCTCGGATACCTTCCATTTTAGAAAAGCCACCTGTTAATATAACACCTGCACCCATTTGTTCTTTGAGACCGCTATTTTCAATAAATTGAGCAAGTATCATCAGTGTTTCTTCAACTCTCGCAAATATAACGTTATGGACAACTTCAAGTGAGACTTCGTGGGTATTGTTTTCATCGCCGATAATCGGAAGTTCAATAAGATCATTTGTTGGAGCAAGTAATGAACCGTAGTTTAGTTTTACTGTATCTGCAACATTGAGAGGTGTATGAAGAGCCATCGATAAATCGCTAGTTACATGATTTGAACCAACACCTAAAAAGTCGTTATACTTGATAGAGTTTCCAATATGAATTGTGATATTGCTTGTATTACCACCCATATCTATAACGGCAACACCCAGTTCTTTTTCATCTTCATTGATTGTTGCAATAGATGAAGCATAGCCGTTTAAGATTACATTTTCTACTTCGATTCCTGCACCACGAACAGATTTTTTAAGGTTGTTAAGATTTGACTTTTGCGTTGTAATTATATGTGTCTCAACTTCTAGTCTTGAAGCATTCATCCCTAGTGGATCTTCAATAAAGTCTTGATCATCTACCTTAAAATTAAAAGGGAGTGCATGGAGTACTTCAAATTCGTTAGGTATATTTGCATTATACAGAGATGTTTGCATAACACGTTCAATCTCTTTAAAACTTATCTCTTTATTCGGAATGTTAACGATTCCATTTGAGTTTAAACTTTTCGTATATGCACCAGAGATACTAACAGTGGCTTTTTTGATGTCACTTCCTGCTACACGTTTTGCATCAGATACAGCAGTTTTTATCGATTTAGAAGCAAGTTCTATATTTGTAATGCTACCTTTTTTTAAACCTTGTGCCTTTGTTGTTCCTGCACCAGTAACTTGGATACTTCCATCATCATTTATTTGAGCGATAATCGCACATATTTTCGTTGAACCAATATCTATAGCTAAAACAGTTTTACTCAAATTATAGTCCTTGTACGAAAATCTCTGTTTTGTACTTTTTACTTAAGTTTTTCATTAAGCCAGCACTGAAAATTGTACTTTTTAGTCGCTTCATTGAATCAGTGTCTTCATGTGTTTTGTTAAGCAATTTTTGTTCCAAAATGTTATAGATAACAAGTTTTCCACTTGCTAATGAAATTGTTCCACTTTTGTTCTGAGTGTTGAAGAGTTTCATCAAAAACTCATTCGCTTCATCTTTATTTAGTAAGCTTATTTTTTCGGCATCAGTATTTGATATAAAGTCTGTTTTTACACCAGTAAAATTGGGTAGAGATTCTGATGCTAGATTGAAAAGCTTTTCCTTCTTTTTTTCTGCCACAAAGATTGCAGTTACTTGATCTTTTGCCTGATCAAATGTTTTAGTTTGTGAAGCATTAACTTTTAGGAGTTCGAAAGTGAAAAATTCACCATCAACTTCAATAGGTTTTAGAAACGGTGAAGTAATCGAAAGAGATGATACTTTTTGAAGTACTTCTTGTGAAAATGGATTGTTTGTCTGAGAGATGGTGATTTTTTGAATTTGGGATTCATCTTCAAGTTTTCTCTTTTTAAAAGCGATGTATGTTCTTAAAGCTAAATCTTTTGTAGCTTTAGCATTAAGTCTTTCCTCAACAAGGTTTTTAGCCATATCCAGTGGAATTATTTTTCCATCAGGGTCTTTTAAACTATTTTTGTTTTTTGCATAGTACTCTTCGATATCTGCTTGAGAATATTCATTAGATACTTTTTCTTGTTTAATGTAGCTAAGGTTATAAGAGACTTCAGTCATAAAATTGTTTTTTTGATTTTCCCAGAAGGGTTTAAGAACTTCATCGGATACATCAACTGATATGTTTGAATCGTCTAAGACTTTGTATTCGATTTTATCTGCTATACTCATCACTGTATTTAAAATTTCAGATTCGTTTTGGTTTACTTCAACTGGCAATAAGCTGAAAACTTTTTGAATTAGAAGCTGTTTTTTCATCTCTTGTTCATACTCTTTCGAAGAAAGGTTGCTTCTTGATAAAGTTTCTTTATATATCGTTTTATCAAACTGTCCATCTTTAAAAAAATATTCTTGTGATGTAATCTCTTGAAGTAGCTCTTGATCGCTGATTCTTAAGTCGTACTCTTGAGCTAGATTTAAGATTAGTGCTTGGTTTGTAAGTTGTTGAAGAGCTTGTCGTTGTAAACCAAATGCTTTTGCTTTCTCTTCGTCAAAGTTCCCTTGGAACATTTGATTATATTGTGAATAAATTCTAGAGTAAGCTTTTTGAAGTTCTCCCATAGTTATTTCAACATCACCAACTTTAGCTACTGCACCAGCTTTGTCTCCATAACTATATTGACCCCAACCAACAAATCCAGCACCAACAAAAGCTATTGTAGATATCCAAATTGTTACGATGAGATACTTTTTATGTCTTTGCATCCATGTAATCATTTATTAAAAAACCTTGTATTAAATATTAGTTTGTATTCTACATATCTTGTGATTAAATTCTGATAAAATAATTGGTATTATTTTTCTTTTTTTACGTGGTAAAGAAATTCCTCTCTATTGTTGTATCCAGCAATACTTTCATAGCTTTTAAGTGTTTCATAATTTATAAAATATACGATAGGTGAAAAAGCTTGATTTAACTCTTTTGGAAATGAGTCTTTTTCCTTATTTAGAATCAGTGGAATATATTTTTGATGGATTAATTTATTAATCTCATTTTGTGCAAGAACTCTTTTTTCAAATTTTCTACACCATGGGCAGTAATTTGCCACTAAAACAAGCATAATATCTTTTTTTTGTTTTTTTGCTTTTTCCACAGCAATCTCATATGATGTTTCATAGTTCATAATTGACGCAAAATTTTTGTCATTGATGTCGATTTTTTCAAGAGCTTTATTTTCTTCTTTAAATTGTTCTGAAAATCTATCAAGTAGCGTCATCAGAGAATCTTCTAACATATCTTCAATATCACTTTCTGGTCTGAGAATGAAATTGTTTTTATCTGAGTATGTGTCAGCAAAGATTGTTTGAGTAGATCCTTTTCTTGTTACAGGTTCACCAATGATAAGGCGAATTGTTACAAGGTCATTTTTATCAATTTTTGTTGAATTTATCAGAATAGCAAAGGCTCTTTCACTATATCCAGAATAGTCTATATTTAAGTTTTCAAAGAGGTTTGTAATCTCTTCAGATATCACTTCTTTATAGTTTTGTGGCACTTTTTTTGATGAAATTTCTATAACAGGATAGACTTTGTCTACTCCTGAAAGTGTGTACATTGTTGCAGAGAAAAGAGATGAAGAAAGAAGTACTGATATTATCAACAAAAGTAAAAATTTCATGAAAAATACTCTATTTGAAAGTCATTATAGCATAGCCATCGTTTTGATATTTGATTGTATCAATGTAGCTATTAGGAGAGATTTTTACAAAATCTAAAACATCTTTTTGCTTGATAAGATTACGTTTTAAGCTCATTGCACATGCAATTACTTTCACATCTTTTTTCGTTGCTAAAGTATGAAGATAGTCTTGTGCTTTTTTTATGTCAGCTATATCTTCATCAGGGATGATATCTAGAAAAAACTTTGATACCATTGGAACACACCCACCATTTAGAGTAAGTACAAAGTTTGTTTTTTCACCTTTTTCTTGTATCATGGAAATCGTTTTGTCTATTAACCACATACGAGTTTTAATGTAGTTTGCATCACTAGAACTACAATCAAATATAGCTTTATATTCACCTGCTTGAAGTGTAGCTAAAAGCATAAGTAGAGTAAGTATTGTTTTTTTCATTTATTAAATTCCTTTTACGCAAAAGGTTAACCCTTTGGTAGCGGCATTATAAATGGATAATACTTAGAGTGCTATTATTGTTACAATAAACTTAATTAATCAAAGTTAAATGAGCTTGGAGAGCTGTCTAGCATTAAAATTCTGCAACTTTTTTCTAGAATCGAGAGCTGTTTTGCCATCTCATGCAAATCTCTATTGAAAGAGTAGACACCATAACCCCGTATTACTATAATGTTTGTTTTTCTTGTTTGAAAGTAGTAAGTAATTTCACTAGCAGCTCTGTCGTACCAATCATCAAACTGCTTAGGGTCAAAAATCTCTATAGAACCCAGGTCTTTATGGCCAAAATAATCTCTTGGAGCAATGATATTGTGATCTAGTGAATAGGCAGTTGTAAAAGGGGGCATTGAAAAAGTTACAAATTTAGCATCAGAGATTTGTGAGTATATGTAGTAATGGATGGTTGAGTCAATACTTGCTTGATTCCACCTGTAATCTTTTTTAAAGTACAATTCAATCAGACTTGATTCATGAATATCATCAAAAACAGCTTCCTTCGTGTTAATTAAAAAACGATTTGATTCAGTTTTAGCTGAGATGGAACCATGGTATATTCCAAAAAAATCTTTTCGAAACATCGAAAGTGATAAAGTTGAAAGTTGTTTGCACAAATGGGAACGATTCATTTTTTTTCCATTATACGTGAGTTTGAAGCATTATAATGTAACTTTTCCTTAGATAAGATAAAAGCAAATAATTGAATTTAAGTGATGCTAAATATACATCTTAGTAAAATTTTCTGCAAAATATTAAAAGGTTTGTGATTTATATGGATGCAGAAGTATTATATGCACTTTTTGGAATTTTTGGATTTGTAGTTATAATTTTTTTAACTTTACGTGCTACTCCAAAAGCTGTTCGAGAGAAAGAAAAAGCAACAAAAAAAGAAGAAATTATAAAAGACTATAAACAGAAACTAGAAAAGGAATTAAATCAATTTGCAAATAATGAGTTACGTATGAAGCAAAAAATGGTGCTTTTGAAACAATATAATGACGAGCTCAGTAGAAACATTTTTTTTGACGAAAATGAGGTTAAAGAGCTTATCTCAGAACTCTCTAAAATCTAGGACTTATTCCTCGTAATACGGAAGTAGTTTATAACCAACCCCGTAAATACTTTCAATCGTCTCTTTGTGTATTTTTTTTCTTAACTTTGAAACCATTTTCCTAATATTTGCAGCATCTATACTTTCGTCAAGAGACAAATAATGCGCAACAATCTCTTCATTTGAAAATATTTTGCCTGGGAAAGCTGAGAGAAGTTCTAAGAAAATTATTTCAAATTTAGTGAGGTAAATATCTTTGCCATTTTGAGAAATAGATTTGCTTTCCTTATTGTATATTAGATCTTTAGCAAGCATTATTTTTGGTAGATGTGTATATGTTTTACCTTTATGAAGAATCTTTTTAGCGGCACTTGAAAATGAACTCAGAAGCTCTTGAAAGTCAATTGGCTTTTGGATGAATTGCTGCACACCTAAATTTATCAGTTCAAGTAAGTAATGTTTCTCATCATGTGCAGATAAAATAATGACAAGTTGTTCAGGGTTTATTGAATACACATTTTTAATAAGCTCAATACCATCCATATGAGGCATATTGATATCTGAGAGAATGATATCGTAATGCTTGGAGTTTTTTTCAAAATAAGAGTTATATAATTCTAATGCTTCAAGTCCATTGTTCGCGCTATCAACATCTTTAAAAATTGCTTCTAAAATACTCATAGTATTTTCACGGAGTTCTTGATGATCTTCTACAAAGAGTATAGACAAATCTTTTGTGTACTGTTTTGTTTTCTCAGAATAATTCATTGGCTTTCTTTAATATAAATTATAATTTCCCCGATTATAACAATAAATTAGTGTAAGTTAAATAAAAATTGATACAATTAACTCAAAAAATTGATAAAAGAGTATAAATGAAAATTATTATAAATGGTGAAGAAAAACAATTTGATGAAAACACAGTTTTGATACATGTGTTAGAACAACTAAATCTTACTGATAAGGTAATGGCTGCAGCTGTCAATATGGAAATTGTGAAACAAGACCAGTGGGATAGATGTGTATTACATGATGGTGATAAGTTAGAGTTGCTTGATTTTGTTGGAGGTGGTTGAACCTAGATGGTTTCTATTGCTACAACTGCAACTGCGTATTTTCCATCATGAGTTATTGATACACTTGTGTCTTTAATGCCAAAATAATCAATGATTCTTGGCGAAAGATCTATGGAGGGAGCGCCTTTTTGTGTTTTAGATATGATGATGTCATGAAATGAGCATTCTTTGCCAATACCCACACCTAAAGCTTTTGAAGTTGCCTCTTTGACCGCCCAAAACCCTGCAGCTGTTTTATAGTTTTTAACAAGTAAGATCTCTTCTTTACATAGGAATTTTTGAAGTGCTTTTTGTTCAAAGCGCTGTAAAAAGCGCTTCATTCGAGAGGTTTTTATGATATCAATTCCAATCATCTATTGGACAACAAACTCTGTGAAGTAAATATCTAAGACTTGACCATCAGCAATCATAGCATTTAAAGTGTCTTTGATCTGAGCTCCAACCTTTGCTTTTCCTTTTTTTGAAGAAACTTCTTCAAGAGTTTTAGAGGAAAGAATTCGAATGATTCTATCTCTTAGAACGGCAGTTTTTGCATCCAACTCAATACTTAGTTCTTCACCTTCAAGCTCTAAACTTATAGTAGATTTTAGATACCGTCTTCCTGCATCACTTTTTAGATTGACTGTAAATGTGTCTAACGGATATAAAATTCCAATTTCACTCAGTTGTCTTGAATCTTCCATCATATTGGATGAACTTGATTGTCTTGATTTTGAAACTCTTTTTTCTTTTTTAGGCTCTTCTTTAACCGTTTCTTCTTCGTCTCCACTCATTAAAAGAACTGCAAGAACAGCACCAATGAGAATAACTAGCACTAAAACAACAATAATTATAATAAGAAGTAAATTTGATTTTTTCTTCTCGGGAGCTTCAACTTGTTCTTCTTGTGTTTCTTCTTCAGCCATGGTATATCTTCCTTGATAGTAATTTTAGTATGCAGATTATCAAATCATAACAAAATATATATTTCATTAGATCTAATAAACTTAATAATGATTTTTTAAAATATCGCCATTTTGGTATATTTTTTAAATAATAATAATTTTTTATGAAGTTTAGGTTAGCAACACTCAGTTATTTGAAGTTCTTTCATCATCTCTTCAAATATTTCACCAGCTTCTCGATTAATGTCATCATGGTATTCAATTACTAAAACTTCTCTACCATTTGAAATGTTACATGTGTATTGTTCAGGTTGGATATCGTATTTTGAAACAATATTTTCAATTGTTGAACATACAAGTTTTCCCTCTTCTTGTCCCTCATATGCGATGGAAATTTTAGAAAATTTCTCTTCACTTCTTACTTCTGCATCAATCATAGCTTAACCTTTAATTTTATAAAATCTTTTAAAATTATACTATTTTTTAAATAAAATAAAAGTTTGATTCAATCTATTTAGTACCATTGAAGTAACTTAGTTACTTCATCAACAACATAGCATTTCATAGGTGTTTTTTCAAGCGGTTTTTTTGATAACAAGACTTTTGATATATTCTGCATTTTAGCTTCTTTGAGTCTTGAATCTAAAGCATAGACTTCACGAACATCCCCAACTAAAGAGACTTCGCCTATAAATATAGTTTCTTTTGAAATAGCTCTATCTCGAAAACTACTAATGATTGCTGCAAGTACAGCTAAATCTGCTGCTGTTTCAGTTATTTTTATACCACCAGTTATGTTTATAAATACGTCATATCCAGAGAGTGGAATTTCAAGTTTTCTTTCCAAAAGTGCAAGAAGCATATTAAGTCTATTGGTATCAAAACCAGTTGCCTGTCTTTTAGAATTGTGTGAATGGGATTCTGAAACAAGTGCTTGTACTTCTAAAATAATTGGACGAGAACCTTCCATCACTACAGTGAGTGCTGAGCCAGCTTGTTCAGAGTTACGATTGAAAAATCTTGATGAGATATCACTTGCAGAGTTTAAGCCATCGTTTCTCATCTCAAAAACACCAATTTCACTTGTTGGACCAAAACGATTTTTGAAGCCTCTTAAAATTCTGAGCTCTTGAGAAGAGTCCCCTTCAAAATATAAAACTGTATCAACCATATGCTCGAGTACTCTTGGTCCAGCAATTGATCCTTCTTTTGTTATATGTCCGATAATAAAAATAGCAATATTTTTTTCTTTTGCTACTCTCATCAACTCAAAAGTAATTTGTCTAACTTGAGTTACAGAACCTGGAGCAGAACTTATGTTGTCTGAATAGATTGTTTGAATAGAGTCTATAATTAAAAACTCATAGTTTCTATGCTCAAGTTCTACAAGAACTTGCTCTAATCGAATTTCACTCAAAAGATAAAGAGAGTCATGGTTTGCTTTGAGTCTGTTGGCTCGAAGTTTAATTTGTCCAGCAGATTCTTCACCAGTTACATAAAGTACATTTTTTCCTGAAGAAGCAATATTGGATGAAGTTTTTAAAAGTAGTGTAGACTTTCCAACACCTGGGCTCCCACCTATAAGTGTTAGTGAACCTGGAACGATACCACCTCCTAGAACTCCATCCAATTCTTCATCAAGTGAGCTAAATCTAAAAACTTCATCTTCAACAATTTCGTTAATACTTTGAGCTTTGCTTCCTGAAGTAGATGAACTTTTAGTTTGTTTGACAACTTCTTGTTGATGCTCATTGAGCTCTAAAAATGAGTCCCAGTCCCCACAGTTTGTACACTTACCCATCCATTTTGGAGTTGTAAGTCCACAGCTTTGACATTCAAAAAGTATCTTTTTCTTAGCCATGAGTGTTACCTTATTAATAATTATAAGTGATTGTAAATAAAAATTACAGAGTACTTAGAAAATATGACATTTTGCAATTTCTTTATGCACTGACAACAATGTTTGCATAGAAATTATTAGAATAGTATCCGGTAGGATTGGGAGGATAATTTGGTACTAAATGATAGAAATTAGATTTTTTAGCAAGTAGATAAAGCTCATCATCTATTCCAAATAGTAGAGCATACCTTTGCAATGTAGCACTGATGTTCACATGTTCTGGAGAATTTTGCATTGCCAGCTCTATCTCAACAAGATAGGAAAGTTTAAAAATGATTGCAATTGAGTTTATTAAATATTCTATATTGATATGATCTTGAAGAGTTTCTTTGACCTGAGGGCTTTTCCCCTGATTTGCAAAAATTGTTGCCTCCTCTTTTTTCAGTTCAAATTTTTTATGATATTCAGTAAAAAGTGGACAAAGCTCTAACTCAGTTGAATGTGCTATTTTGTTGTAAATAGAATGTATATCATCTTCTTTTATGAGCTTTTCAAGTTCTTGTTTTGAATGAATACTTTGCTTTACTTCATCAAGAACATGGTGAAAAGGGATAAAGTCTTCTAAAGTATACGCTAGCTTTGAAGCTTCTTGGAAATCCCCTTTTTGTTCTAGCTCTAAAAGTTTATTGTATGTTTGTTTTCCTATTTCATAAACTTTTTCGTAAAGTTTTTCCTCTTGTAAAAACTCATTGTTTTTCACAAGTCTAAAATACACTTTAAAATTTCTAGCTTTAATAAGTTTAAATGATCGTACAAAGATTTTGTAGTTAAGTATCAGACTCTGAATAAGATCTTTTTTTGATGTGATTTTTATGTATGGAGTGATGATGTTTTTTGCACGTTGAATATCTTCATCAGTATCTTTCATAAAAAGAGTTTTAGCAACTTGGAACTGTTTATGAAATGCATCTTCAAGTTCTTGATATGTTTTTTGAGTTTGCAAAAAAACTTTTTCGTCCGAAAACTTGTAGGCTAAAACATATTTTTTCTCTTCTACAAGTTTTTCAAAATGTTTAATATCTTTAAGATTAATTTGTAAAGCATTAAACTGATCTTTTTTTCTTTTATCCCATAAAAAAGGTTTTACAATTCTATGTGCTTTTTCTACCTCTTGTGTTAGAAGAGCATCTTTAGCCATATCTAAAACTTGTTCCCAGACATTGTCATATTTTTTGCTTATTTCTTTGGTAATGAGGAAAATATTTTCTCTTATGAGATTTGTTGCTTTAGCAAATTTGTTAGACTGAAGAGCAGATTTGTACTCTTCATACCTATGATTAAGATCTATGATTTTTAATTTTCCATTTGAGTAGCCAATGTAAAGTTTTTCGTTGTCTACTTTTAATGATTTTGCTCCAAAATTGTCTATTGTTAATCTTTTGACAAGTTGCAATTCATTAAGGTTTAGAATATAAAGTAGATCTCCTTTTGTCCCAACTAGAACATGGTTTAAACCTATTTTAGTTATCGACGTTGGCCATTCAGCAAAAAGCATGTTTGCATATTGCAATCTTTTTTCTTTAAGTAAATAGTAGAAAAGTTTTTTATCTCTTGTAATGCCAACTACACCACTCTCATCTTCTAAGAAGATAATATCTTCAGGAGTATCACTGAGATCAACTTCAGCTAAAAGTTTATGTTTTTCTATATCGTGGATTTTTATAGCTTTATCATATCCACCAATACAAACCAGTTTGTCGTTTTTTGAAAAAGAAGCACTGCTTATGAAATCAGACCTGGCTTCCAAGCTAAAAAAAGATCTTTGAGATTCAAGGTCATAAAAACATGACCTTCCATCTTCTCCTCCTATTAAAAGAGTTTTTGAATTATTTGAAAACTTTGCAAATGAAACAGCTCTTTTGTTAAGTTCTATATTAGGTGTTTGTCTAATTTTATCAAGCTTTATTCTGAATAAAACACCAGATGTTTTGTTTGTATATGAGTGATAAAAATCCAGATTCTTTGATATAGCAACTGTATTCTCATAGATATGCTTGTCTTCTTGTGAACTAAGAAGAGTATAAGAATTTTGAAGAGTAAAGTCATTATTTGAATAGATTACGAGAGTAAATTTGTTATCAAGAATGTAGATGAAGTCATCTACTACCTCAATTCGCAAAATAGAACCAGGAACTTTAAGAGAAGCCAAAAATTGTATCATGGCTTAATTATAACTAAAAAAAATAAAACCTTCTAAAAAAGTGTTTTAACTCTCTTCACTATATAATGCATCTAAGAGTCCATCAACAAATTCATATTTATCAAAAGGGACAAGATTTTCTGCTTGTTCACCAGTACCCACATAGAGAATAGGTAGTTCGAGTGCATATGCTATACCAAATACACTTCCACCTTTAGCGGTTCCATCAAGTTTTGTAATGATGATTCCATCAATTCCTATCATTTCATTGAAGGATTTTGCTTGAGCAATCGCTGAATTTCCTTGTGTTCCATCAAGAACTAAGATAGTTCTATGTGGTGATCCTTCATGTGCTTTATCACAAATACGATGAATTTTTTTAAGCTCATTTGCGAGATTAGTTTTAATGTGTGGTCTTCCTGCTGTATCAATAATTACATGATCAAAGTTTTTTGATTTAGCGGAATCTATTGTGTCATATGCTACAGCT
>Ga0181569_10003906_pt1 | contig 11504 bp, 7 predicted proteins | sample 101ome_19_FD_132452 | JGI IMG/M metagenome (GOLD analysis project Ga0181569, IMG submission 132452) | Coastal salt marsh microbial communities from the Groves Creek Marsh, Skidaway Island, Georgia - 101405AT metaG (megahit assembly) | ecosystem: Environmental > Aquatic > Marine > Intertidal zone... | reverse complement strand
TTTAATGGAATATCAAGATTTACCCCTTCCACCGCATTAAAGAGATTGTCTTGTGAGGTTTCAGCCTCTCTCTTGGCAATCTGAGCATGGGAAAGAATACGCTCAACCGCCTCAAACAAGGTGGCACGAGGATGCCCAAAATCATCTAATGCGCCTGCTTTGATCAGGTTTTCCAGCATGCGCCGGTTGAGATTGGCGCCAGCACGACTGGCAAAATCTTCTAGTGAGGCAAATGCACCACCCTGATCGCGTTCGGTCACGATTGCTTTCATCACTTCATAGCCAACATTGCGGATAGCCCCAAGGCCATAGCGCAAGGCTTCACCATTATCCGTTATTTCAACAGTAAAATTGGCCTCAGAATGATTCACTGAGGGCGGCAGCATTGCAATATCATAATGGAGACAGTCTTGACGGAATACCGCAAGCTTATCCGTATTTCCCATATCCAGCGTCATCAAGGCCGCAAGAAATTCAGCAGTATGATGCCGTTTTAACCATGCGGTCTGCCACGCGATCAAGGCATAGGCAGCGGCGTGGGATTTATTAAAACCATAACCAGCAAAAGCACTAATTTGATCAAAAATCTGTCCTGCCAGATTTTTATCAATGCTGTTGGCATCTGCCCCCGCCACAAACTCATCACGCTGTGCCGCCATTTCAGATGCAATTTTCTTACCCATAGCCCGGCGCAAGATATCTGCTTTTCCAAGGCTGTATCCAGATAAGACCTGCGCTGCCCTCTGCACCTGTTCTTGGTAGATCATAATGCCATAAGTTTCGTCCAACACCGGTTCAAGCAAGGGGTGCATATAATCGACCTTTTCGCGACCATGCTTACGCGCAATATATTTTGGGATATTTTCCATTGGGCCGGGGCGATAAAGCGCGACCACCGCAATAATGTCTTCAAAACGGTCTGGCTTGAGGCCTTTTAGCACTTCACGCATACCGCTCGATTCCAGCTGAAACAGCCCTACGGTATCGCCATCTCCTAACATGGCGAAAGTGGCTTCATCCTCAAGCGGAATATCAATAAGATCAAGCGAAATGCCTTTGCGCTTTATCAGATCAAGAGCCAGCTGCAACACTGTCAGGGTCTTCAGCCCTAAAAAGTCAAACTTGACTAGCCCTGCGTCTTCTACCGATTTCATATTGAATTGGGTGACAGGTAATTCTGATCGTGGGTCTTGGGTTAAGGGAACAAGTTCTGCAAGGGGCCGATCACCTATCACCAATCCTGCCGCATGCGTAGAAGAATGCCTAAGTAGACCTTCAATTTGGATGGATACATTCATCAAATCGGTAACCTGTTCATCAGCATTAACAGCTTCTTTCAGGTCTTTCTCGCTTTTGAGGGCTTCGGTCAATTTAACTGGCTTTGCCGGATTGCTGGGAACCAATTTCGCAATGCGATCAACTTGACTGTATGGCATACCCATAACACGGCCAGCATCACGCAAAGCGGCTCGCGCCTGCAAGCTTCCAAAGGTAATGATCTGGGCCACCCGATCAATGCCGTATTTCTGCTGAACATAGGCAATCACTTCTTCACGGCGATCTTGGCAAAAATCAATATCAAAATCAGGCATGGATATGCGTTCTGGGTTAAGAAAACGTTCAAACAAAAGCCCCCAGCGGATAGGATCAAGATCCGTAATGCCAAGGGCATAACCCGCAAGAGACCCCGCGCCTGACCCACGTCCTGGGCCAACAGGTATGCCTTGCTGTTTTGCCCAATTGATAAAATCAGCAACAATCAGAAAATAACCTGCGAACCCCATCTGGGTGATAATTTCTAATTCCAGATCAAGCCGTTGTTGATAGGTTTCGTGCATCTCATCTGTATTTTGGTTCTCGTAACCCTTTGTGCTTGCTAATGTTTTAAGCCGATTTTCTAACCCCTGATGCGCCAGATTTTTTAGCCAGCTCTTTTCATCACCGCCATCAGGCGTGGCAAAGGGCGGCAATAAGGGTTTGCGTTTTTTCACTGCAAAGGCACAGCGGCGAGCAATGATCGCCGTATTTTCATAGGCTTCGGGCAAATCCGCAAACAAAGCCATCATTTCTGATCCAGATTTTAGATAATGGTCTTCAGTTTCTTGTCGGCGGTCTTCGTGATAGAGGGTTTTGCCTTCAGAAATGCACAGCAACACATTATGCGCGGCGGCATCAGATCGTTTCCCAAAATAGCAGTCATTGGTAGCAACAAGCGGCAAGGTCAACGCATAGGCTAATTCCAGCAAGCCCGGCTCAATCCTAGCTTCACGTTCAGTGCCATGTCGCTGAAGTTCAACATAAATCCTGTTAGGGAATATTGCAGACAGTTCCTTAAGCCGGCGATGCGCCAAGTCAGGTTGATTTTCTGCTAAGGGTGCTGCCACAAAACCACGTTTTGCCCCTCCAGAAAGGGCAATTAACCCTGTGCTATGCTTTTTTAACTCTGAAAGATCAATCGCCGGTTCATGATCCCCAGCCAATAACGCCTTTGACATCATCAAAGACAGGTTGATCCAGCCTTCTTCATTTTGAACCAGCAAAACAATCTCACCATTTGGATTGTCGCTTGTCTGATCACGCAAAGTGACTTGAGCACCAATAATTGGCTGTATCCCATTGCTTATGGCTTCATAGGAAAACTCAAGCGCACCAAAATTATTGAAACTATCAGTTAAGGCAAGGGCCGGTTGATCCATCGCCGCCACTTGTGAGACAAGTGCTTTCACCGGCAACATCCCCTCAGCTAGAGAATATGAAGAATGCGCACGGAGATGAACAAAGGGAGATGATGAGGACATGACAACACTATCGCCCATGGGTGACAATTCTGACAAGCGTCATGAAACTATCCTATTGAAAACTGCCAGCATAAGGGCTGGTGTCATGGCTTATTCTACCAGTTCCCCATTGCGAATCGTTAACACCCGATCCATGGATTTCGCTAGCTCTAGGTTATGGGTAACGATAAGCGCCGCTGTCTCTGTTGAGCGTAACACGGCCACAAGATGCTTGAACACATCTGCCGCCGTTTCTGGGTCAAGGTTTCCAGTGGGTTCATCCGCCAACAAAACCGAAGGCACATTTGCGACCGCTCTGGCGATAGCCACGCGCTGCTGTTCACCACCAGAAAGTTGACCGGGGCGATGCCCTCGCCTGTCAGAAAGGCCAATCATTTCCAGCAATTGATCAGCGCGTTCTTCCGCTATTGTTCGCGATAATCTGTTCATGATCTGTGGAATTACAATATTCTCTGCGGCCGAAAACTCTGGCAACAGGCGATGAAACTGAAACACAAAACCAAGGGACCTGCGCCGCAAGGCAGAGACCTCACGATCATTAAGCCGATGGGTGGCTTTCCCATTGATGGTTACCTGGCCTGAGTCCGGGCGTTCCAATAATCCAGCGATATTCAGCAGAGTTGTTTTTCCAGACCCACTTGGCCCAACCAGCGCTACGAGTTCCCCCTTTTGAAGCGATAGCGACACATCTTTAAGCACATTGACCTTGCGGTCACCTTGAAGAAAGGCCTTTGAGATGCCGTTAAGAATTAGTTGTGGGGCAGACTTGTCTGATAGTGGGGTGGAATCAGCCATAGCGCAACGCCTCCGCCGGGGCAATGCGTGAGGCCCGCCAAGCTGGATAAACTGACGACAGAAAAGACAGAACAATCGCCATAATAATCACATTGATCACCTCATGAGGGTCAACTTTTGCAGGTAAGGTCGACAGAAAATAGATTTCAGCAGCAAATAATTCCGTTCCTGTCAGGCTTTCTAATGCGTTCTTAATTGTGTCGATGTTCCAGCAAAAAGTAAGCCCTAACAACGTTCCAACCACCGTTCCAATCAGGCCAATGCTTGATCCGGTCATCATGAAAACCCGCATGATTGAACCCTTGGTCGCACCCATGGCACGCAAGACTGCGATATCATTATTTTTAGACCGCACCAGCATGATCATTGAGGAAATGATGTTGAATGCCGCAACCAAGATAATCAGCGACAAAATAATAAACATCACATTGCGTTCCACATTCAACGCATTAAGAAACCCCTTATTGCGTTGTCGCCAATCAAAAACCCGCAGGCCTTTTCCTGTTGTCTGATCAATATTCTGGCGGATAATATCGGTGCTATTGACATCACGAGCATAGATTTCCAGCGCGGTTACCCGATTATCCATAGCGAAAAAGGATTGCGCATCATCAAGCGGCATAAAGATAAACGCCTTATCGTATTCATGCATACCGACATCAAAAACCCCAGCGATATTAAAAGAACGGCGTTCTGGAATAGTGCCAAATGGGGTTGTTTTTCCTCGCGGTGATAAGAGCGATAAGCTATCACCCGTTTTCACCCCTAGAGTCCTCGCCAGTTCATGTCCAATTAATACGGCCTGACCTTTTTTGATCCCTTCAATGCTGGCCTCGTCCAAAGCATCCCATAAGGGTTGCCGCGCGGCTAAGTCTTCCCAGCGCACCCCACGCACCACTGCGCCAGAGGCATAACTGTTCGCGGTCGCCATGACTTGACCCTCAATCTGAGGGGTTACCGCCAGAATCCCAGGAATTCCGGCGATGCGTCCAGCAAGGGTATCGTATTGCTCAATGCCTTGCTGACCATCGCTATAAATCACAAGATGCCCATTCAACCCAAGGATACGGCCAACCAATTCATCACGAAACCCATTCATCACGGACATCACGATAATCAGGGTTGCCACCCCAAGACTGATCCCCAAGAGCGAAAACCAAGCTATGACTGAGATAAAGCCTTCGGATCGGCGCGAACGGATATACCGTAAGGCCAGCATGCGTTCAAAATGGCTGAATACGCCGCCCATTTAGCGAGTTTCCATTATTGCATTAAAAGCGGCATCCGGTGACAGAGTTTGGCTTGCGCCGGTTTTACGTATTTTAAACTCTACCTCACCATTTGCCATTCCTCTGGGGCCAATAATGATTTGGCGCGGAATACCAATTAAATCCATGGTGTTAAGCTTGGCGCCTGCGCTATCTGAGCTATCATCCATTAAAACATCAACACCTGCGTTTTGAAGGCGGTGGTATAAATCTTCAACTGCAGTGTCACATTCGCCATTCCCAGGCTTAAGGTTAACCACCGCAACATCAAATGGGGCAACAGATTCTGGCCAGATAATGCCCTTATCATCATGGCTAGCTTCAATGATGCCGCCAACTAAACGCGATACCCCAATGCCGTAAGACCCCATATGGACAGCGGTTGATTTCCCCGTATCGTCAGCAACCACCGCCCCCATAGGTGCGGAATATTTATCCCCAAAATAAAAGATATGGCCGACTTCGATGCCGCGTGTTGTGACCAGATCATCCGTGTTAACCGGGCAAGCCTTGGCATCATGCTTTTCATCAGTAACCGCATAGAGTGAGGTAAAGCGATCAACAATCGGCTGCAGGTCAGCATGATAATCCACTTCACCCGCATCAAGACTATAATTCAGCCAATCTTTATGACAGAACACTTCACTTTCGCCAGTGTCTGCCAGAATGACGAATTCATGACTCATATCGCCGCCAATTGGGCCAGTATCAGCCTCCATAGGAATAGCGGTTAGCCCTAGACGCTTAAAAGTCAGCAAATAAGACACAAACATTTTGTTGTATTCTGCGCGTGCCGCCTCAGCATTAAGAGCAAAGGAATAGGCGTCTTTCATCAAAAACTCTCGTCCACGCATAATCCCAAATCGAGGGCGCACCTCATCGCGAAACTTCCATTGAATGTGATAGAGATTAAGCGGTAGGGCACGGTAACTTTTGACATGCGTGCGGAAAATATCCGTAATTTGTTCTTCGTTCGTTGGCCCGAACAGCATGTCGCGTTCATGACGGTCTTTGATGCGCAACATTTCCAGCCCATAATCGTCATAACGGCCAGATTCTTGCCAAAGCTCTGCTGGTTGAATTGTTGGCATCAGCAATTCAACCGCGCCAGCGCGGTTTTGTTCTTCTCTGACAATCTGTTCTATCTTGCGCATGACTTTAAGCCCAAGAGGCAACCAGCTGTAAATCCCAGCACTAGATTGCTGAATCATCCCTGCCCGAAGCATCAGACGGTGCGATACAATTTGAGCTTCTTTCGGGGTTTCACGCAAGGTCGGTAAAAAATATTGGCTTAAGCGCATAATTAAGTTCCTTATATCAGCTTGGCGCGTGTTGCAATGACGATAGAATGAGAGGTGGCAGAGGAAAGAGAGGTCTGTCCTCAAGGGAAAATAGATCATCAAGCATCGTTTCGTCTACCTCTTCAAGCCGCAGATGTGACCATATGGGGTTTTGATCCTTATCAATCAATGCCGCCCGGACACCTTCGCCGAAATCGGAATATGCCATCATACGCATCGCTAAGGCATAATCCAGCAATAAGGCAGAAATATAGCTATCTGGTGGCGCACCTGTCAGCAGCCTTTGGGTAAGCTTAAGCGATAACGGACACCGTTTCTGCAAGGCTTCATATAAACTAGCAGCAAGAGGATGATCCGATGCCGCTGCTGCATCCCTGATATCCTCAAGCCTATCATGCGAAAGCATATCGTTTATCCAACTCAGATGCGGCATCAGCCTTGCCCCTTCGGCATCATGGCGAAGATACCGATTGATAATGGCGTTGCTATCACCGCTATTTGCTGCTTCCCGTTTTAATTCCGTCTTGAGTTCAGGCAAATCCGCACTGGCTACAAACCCCGGCATCATACCAGAAGCCAACATATCAGCATGACCGATTCGTGTGCCTGTTAAACCGATATAAAAACCGAGCAATCCCTTTGCTCGCCGCAAAAAAAGGGATGCCGCCACATCAGGAAAAAGCCCTATGCCTGTTTCTGGCATCGTGAAATCAATATTTTCCGTGATCACAGGGTGCGAGGCATTGAACAATAACCCTGCCCCACCCCCCATGGTTAACCCATCAGCAATGGTGATAATTGGTTTAGGATAATTGCTGATCAGCATATCCATACGGTATTCACTAGCGAAATAATCGGGCTGTGAGGTATCACCAGCGTTTTGCGCCTGCATCACCATCAATGCTTCTCTAATATCACCCCCAGCACAAAAGGCACGCGACGGTGTTGCTGTTAGCAGAATCTGAGTTACCGCATCATCATTCCACCATTGCTCAAGCGAAGCGCTTATCCCATGACACATCGCTATGGTAAGAGCATGCAAAGCTCTAGGGCGGTCAAGGGTGATGGAGGCAGTTCCGTTTTCAACCTCTATCTGCAAGTTTTCAGCATCTATGCTCATGCCTGATCTATACGCGATATGCGTTGGATTGAGAAGACTTCCCCTTGAAAAATCCTCTGAATGATGCGGCAATCTGAACCACAGGAATGGTGATTACAATTTGCACCATGACGGGGGTATGGTTATATAGGCTATGACCAGAAAAAATGACCTCATTCCTAGTTTTCCTGTCACGCGCCTGCGCCGCACGCGGATGAAACCCTTTAGCCGTGCGATGACCCAGGAACATCATTTGACCGCCGCTGATTTCATTTGGCCTATTTTCGTTACCGAAGGCAACAATCTGGCTGAAGCGATTGAAGGTATGGATGGGGTAAAACGGTTTAGCCTTGACCAATTGGCAGAACAGACAAAAAAGGCCTTGGCTTTGGGCATTCCGGCCATGGCTATTTTTCCACGGATTGACCCCTCACTTAAAGATGAGGATGGCACCAATGCCCTCGCCGCTGATAATCTCGTTTGCCGGGCTATCGCGGCCATCAAAGCAGTATCCCCAAATATGGGTGTCGTCGTGGACATTGCGCTTGATCCCTTTACCACCCATGGACATGATGGGCTTATCCGACATGGTGAGGTTGATAATGATGCCACGCTTGAGGTACTGAGAGCACAAGCCCTTAATTATGCCGCGGCAGGGGCGGATATCGTTGCCCCGTCAGATATGATGGATGGCCGGGTCGGCGCCATTCGCGGCACCCTAGATGCTAATGGTCATAGTGATGTGATGATCATGTCCTATGCCGCAAAATATGCTTCAACCCTCTATGCTCCTTTTCGTCAAGCGGTGAGTGCGAATGCCCTAACCGAACTTGATGACAAATCCAGCTATCAAATGAATCCTGCCAATAGCGATGAGGCCATGCGCGAAATTGCCCTTGATATTCGTGAAGGGGCAGATTTTATTATGATTAAACCGGGGATGCCATATTTGGATATCATCCGCCGCACCAGTGATGAGTTTAATATTCCAGTCTTTGCTTATCAGGTTAGCGGTGAATATCAGATGATCAACAGCCTTATGAAAACTTTACCAGAACCTAAACAAAAGGCACTGGTGATGGAAATGCTGCTGGCCTTTAAACGCGCAGGATGCACCGGGATTTTGACTTATTTTGCTTGTGATATTGCCGAATGGCTAAACAGATCGTAAATTATTCCATCAACAATCACACAGAAGACAAACCCATGACGGTTACCCCTGAACATATTCGCAAAGCCCATCATGACATGGTTAATGCCGTGATCCGAACACCAAATGTGTTTTCACCTGCTATCACCAGCCTTATTGGGGCGGATACTTGGCTGAAACTTGAAAACCAACAGATCACCTCATCCTTTAAGGCGCGAGGGGCTTTTACTCGCATCAGCGCGCTTACCCCAGATGAGGCAAAGCGCGGCGTGATCACAATGTCTGCAGGTAACCATGCTCAAGCGGTTGCATATCACGCCAACAAAATGGGTATTCCTGCTGTTATCGTGATGCCATCACAAACCCCTTTTGCCAAAATTAACCGAACCCGAGCATGGGGAGCAGAAGTGATCCTTGAGGGCCGCAATCTCAACGAATGTGAAGGCGTGGTTCAATCAGTGATTGCGGAACGCGGCATGACACTTATCCATCCTTATAATGATGAATTGGTGATGACAGGACAGGGGTCTGTGGGCATTGAGATGCTCGAAGACACGCCTGATCTGGACACGTTAGTGGTTCCCATTGGTGGTGGTGGATTAATTTCTGGCATCGCGATTATTGCCAAATCTATTAATCCTAATATCCGCATTATTGGGGTTGAAGCTGAACTATGGCCAACAATGACCGATATGGTGGCTGGTGCAGATATTCGCGGTGGCGGTGAAACTCTGGCCGAAGGCATTGCTGTCAAGAAACCAGGGGATTTAACCATGCCAGTGGTTCGTCAACTGGTTGATGAGATTCTTTTGGTCAGTGAAGTGATGATTGAGCAAGCTGTTGGTGTTCTTGTTGAACAACAGCGTCTGGTATCTGAGGGGGCAGGCGCCGCTGGCGTGGCCGCCTTGATGCAATATCCAGAGGTCTTTAAGGGCCACAAATGCGGTGTTGTGATTTGTGGCGGCAATATTGATCCGCGCCTGTTATCCGCAGTCCTTACACGCAACATGGCACGAGACGGACGTATTGCCAGATTGCGCATAGATATCACGGATGAGCCAGGAATGTTGGCCGGAATATCTGAAGCCATCAGCAGTTGCAAAGCTAATATTATTGAGATTTTCCACCAACGCATGTTCCAAGATGTGCCGCCTAAACTAGCAAAAATTGATGCTGTGATTGAAACCCGTGGTGGTGATCATCTTGAAGAGATTATCAATGCCATTAAAGCCAAAGGGTTTTCAGTCACCGTGCTATCGGAAATGTCAAAATAGATTAGTGATCAAAAGTAGAGGCAAAAGGTTTGGACAACCGAAACAATATTGCATTCAGTAATCCGCTTGTGATGCGGGTAACCCGCCCCGCCCCATGTTCATATATCCGCGGCATGGTCGAACAAAGGCTAGCTTCTGATATATCTTCACGGCCCGAATGCCATGATGATTTGGCTAGCGCTGGTTTTCGGCGTGTCGAAAACTGGGTATACCGTCCTATCTGTTCTCATTGTCAGGCTTGTCAGGCTCTGCGCATCCCATCAGGAAACACCCTCAATGGTAATTTGATGTTGAGCCGGGGCGATAAACGCATTCTTAAAAAAAATAGCCCTATCACAAGAGAGATTTTGCCTAATCAGGCTACCAATGAACATTTCGCCTTGTTTCAGAAATACCTGATCAGCCGTCATGGTGAAGGGCAAATGGCGGATATGGATTTCGACAGTTACGCCACTATGGTCGAAACAAGCCCGATTGATACAGTTTTGGTCGAATATCGTGATGGTGAAGACCTGTTTGGGGTGATCCTTGTTGATTTACAAAAAGATGGTGTGTCGCTGGTCTATAGCTTTTTTGATCCTGAAAAATCAGCCGTATCACCCGGACGTTTTATGATCCTTGATTGCGCCGCTATCGCGTATCAACTGGGCCTGACTTATGTTTATCTTGGATATTATATTCGCGATTGCAACAAAATGAATTACAAAGCCAAATTCAAACAAGCAGAAGTGTTTGTTTATGGCAGTTGGCAGACCTTAACTGAGACGACCCCTGAGCCAAATTATCACGTCAGGTAAATCGTGGAGGTTTCGGGAAGCCCACAGGCACCATTTTGCCTGCCCCACCCCGTTTGCCCATCCATGGCATAATGTCTTTTTCTGTTCGGGTACGGCCACCTGATTGTGTCCAACTCAATCCATCTTGACTTTGAAAACTGGTAGCATCTGCTAACCACGCATCTTTATGACGCTGTAGGATGACGCCTCTGCCTTTTGCCATTACTGGAATTTCATCCCCGCGAATGATCAGCATCTTGCGGTTGCTTCCAACTAAGGCCACCATGTCCCCATTAAGCGGTACTGCGGCCACCATTCGCGATTTATCCATAATGGTCATGACTTGGCGGCCTGTTTTTGTCTGTGCAACAAGTTGCATCATATCTGTGACAAAACCATGACCAGAAGAAGACACCAATAACACCGGGCCAGACTTGGCTACCATAATCGTTACAATGGGTTGATCCGCTGGCATATCCAGCATCAGCGCCAAGGGTTCGCCAAAGCCGCGCCCACCTGGCAAACGATCCGCCGCCAAGGTAAAGAAACGGCCATTTTCTAGCCCAATGATTAAGCGATCTGTGCTATCAGCATGGAGCATGTATTCAGGGCCATCCCCTTCTTTGAAGCGAATATCAGCGGTTTCATCCAAGCGCCCTTTCATGCTTCTGATCCAGCCATTTTTTGAACAAACAACGGTAATCGTTTCTTTTTCGACCAGCAAATCCGCAGGATCACTATCTAATTCAGGTAATGGTTCAATCCGCGTCAAGCGTTGTTCGGTTTTTACGAACTCTGTTTTCATGGCTTTGATGTTACTTGCAATCATAGCGCGCTGTTGGTCTTCGCTATCCATCATGGCAGATAGCTTAGCCTGTTCTTCACCAAGCTGTTCTTGTTCGCGTCGCAATTCCATTTCTTCAAGTTTGCGTAGAGACCGAAGACGCATAACAAGAATAGCGTTTGCCTGATTTTCCGTAAGCGCAAAGCGTTCCACCAGTTTATCTTTAGGGTGATCTTCTTCACGGATAATGGCAATCACC
>Ga0181569_10003902_pt1 | contig 11510 bp, 9 predicted proteins | sample 101ome_19_FD_132452 | JGI IMG/M metagenome (GOLD analysis project Ga0181569, IMG submission 132452) | Coastal salt marsh microbial communities from the Groves Creek Marsh, Skidaway Island, Georgia - 101405AT metaG (megahit assembly) | ecosystem: Environmental > Aquatic > Marine > Intertidal zone... | reverse complement strand
GATATGAAGAGGCTAATCTTAGTTCTGTGCTCTTTGTTAAATAGTGAGTTAAGATTACTTCTTCAACCTCTTTAAATAAAGAAATCTGATTCAATAAATTTTCTAAAAAAATATCGTGACCATGACTTACTATTGAAACAGAAATTTTAGACATAAAAAAATCCCACATTTAGCAAGAGGAGAATATTGCTTAAAAAGAGAAATATGAAAACTTGTTTTCTATTTAGATAGTTAAGTAAGTGATAAATAAAGAAAGGAATTAGAAAGAGATAGTACTTTCCGTAAGCGTGATTAGGCGAGAGAAAAACAAATACGACTATCGTTATAAGAGCTGCAGAAAAACCAATCATGGATTCACTCGACTCGGATTCTTTAATAGAATGTCGAATTCTACTACTCCCGAACAAGGTTATTAAAATGAGAACCAAAAAAGCAATGTAAAGAAAGATTGACTTCATCCCATAAGCTGTAGAAAAAATCATTGTTAGGAAGGTAAATACTGGCCTAAATATATTCCATGAATTTTCATATGATAATTTATCTAAATTTGCTAAATATACCTCTCTAAATTTAGACTGGATTCCTAAACTAGATAGGAAATTCATTATTTCCAAATTAAATAAATAAATCGACGCAAGAAAAGTGATTGTGATGCCTATCTTAAATCGAGTTGGAAAACTTTTGGAAAAATTAACCAAATAATAAAATACTATAAAAATCACATAAACCATAAACAAGCCATGATCAAGAAACATCAAAAGAAAACCTAAAGCAATCAAAAGTACAATATTCTCTATTGCCAATATTAACATCATCGCGATCATTAACAAAAAACCCTCATTTGTCATCCCTGATAAAAGGTATATCACACTTGGGGTTAACACAGAAAGAGAGATTGCATTTATTTTCTGACTATTCTTGAGATAATTCCTGGAAAATAATCCCATGTTAGATATTTTGTTATTAAATAACCCAAGAATTAATAACGGTAGAAAGATTATTAAATTGAATATCCACCTACTAAACCATATTTCTAAATTTTTATCAATGCAATCCAGCGAAATATCTGAAGTTAAACTCCCCGTTCCAGCAGAGTACTGACAATATTCATAATCCACTTTAAAATCATCTGGATATATGTATTTAGTGATGTCTAAATTTGACACTTGACCGGATAAAATTCTCTCATTTCTTATTTCGAAATCTGGAATGTCAAAATAAGGTATTAAGGTGATATATATTGCACTGAACAGTAAATAACTTAATGCAATTATTAGTCCAAACTTTGACATTCGATATTACCACACAAAAAGAGGTTTATTTTCACTGTAGATTAATAGTCAGCATACTCTTTGAAATTTCAGAAATACTTTACTTTGTTAAACATTGACAACCCTGTTAAATACTTAGAGTTCCTTGAGGGCCTTTGTCCAATAATATTCAGAAAAATTTTAGCCAGGGAGTGCTCCTCTGGTGAAAATTTAAGCTCAATAATATTTTTTTCCCACTCGTACTTTGATGATGGTATTGGAGAATCAGATTCGTCAGGATTATAAAAGTTTATTTCACTGTCAATAGTTAACCTTACACTTGACCCAGGTAAATGATAATAATCTCTTTTATATGTTCCGTAAACAGAAGGAATAATTGCCCCATAAGATTTATGAAAAGTATGAAAAGCAGTTGTAATTTTTTTATAAGATAAATAATCATTTTTATAATCAATAGTGAATTTTTTTTCTTCAACATCTTTTATACCCAAGGATGACACTTTTATCTTCCTCTCCAAAGTCAAAATGCTAGGAGTCTCGTGAGCTAAACCTGAAATTGAATACCACCTAATCCTCGACTTAAATCTTTTGCTTATACCCGCCAAATTTTCTTCAGCTGATTTAAGATTTAGATTGTCAAAGTATATAGTATGGACAAATCTTGATGGCCATTGCCTTGAAAGAAATGAAATAGTCTTTAACTTTGCAACTAGATATTCCGAAACAGAGGACGGGATGACTATCTTAATCTCTTTTCTAAACTCTTTCATTTTTTCATAACCGTGCTATATAGCTCTTCTACATCTATATTAGTCTCAGGGAACTCATGACCATCAACTTTCAAAAAACTTCCATACTGGCGAATAATATTCGTATTATTTGGAGTAAGATCATTAACTTCTAGTGATGGAGATGAATAAAAACTTTTCTTTTTATATGTCATTAAGGCAGCAACTTTAGAATTTTTTATTGAAACATTTTGAACTTCACATTTACTTCCATCTTTTACTGCAACTCCTGTGCCAATTTCTTTAATTTTTAAATTTTTTAGAGTAGCAAAACTGTCCTCTCCTATTGATATTGCTTTATCTTGAACATTTTGAATTGTAGCATCCGTCATATTTAGATTTGTACCTGATATATCAATTGCATCACCACCTATATCCGTTAATGAAATATTTGAAATTACAATTTGCGAATGGTCAACATCTAAAGCATCTGAGGGCGTTAAAACAAACTGCAATTGATCAAGTTCTGCTTGAGAAGCAACTATATTAAGCGCATCTTCGCTATAGTTATTTTTGAAAATCGATTTGGAAATTTTTGATTTGCAGTTATATATATTAAATGCGCCTGTTAGATTAATACTATCGCGAGAAAAATTTCTCGCTTTCTCAAATAGAACATTTTCTATATCAACTTGAAATGCTTCAGAGTTATTCTTGCATAGCACATAAAAACCACCCCAACTCTTATCATTTGCTGAAAATATAATAGGATTGGTTATTGATCCTTTGGCAATCAATGTTCCTTCTATTGATAAAGATGCACCCTCTGCAAAAGTAAATTTTGTGCCAGGATCAATTATCACAGTACCGCGCAAATGAGTAGGCTCTGATATAAAAATATCATCTCTAAATCTATGATGTTTCTTATTTGTCGTTGAATTAAGAAAAAGTTTTGGATTTGGCAACAAATATTGGTTTTCTGTTACTTTATTTAATCCTCCTAAAGAGGTCTCAATATAAACTTTTTCCTCTTTATATATATCTTGATTTAATTTAAATTCAAAAATACTTACATCATTTTTGCTTGAAGCTGCTAGCTGAACCTCGCCATCTAAAAATCTTTTACCGTTGTAAAAAATCTCATGAATAACTATATCCTCAGGCATAAGGTTTTTTACAGTCACCTTCCCGTCATCACGAAGATTAACAACTACAAAATCTTCAACATATTCTGCCCATTCAAACGGAGTCAACTTCTTTTCAAGTCGAGTAAATTGAAGGTAAGGATCATATAACTTAATATCATAATCATTCTCAATAGATGTTTTTAAAAGCTTAAAATTTGAAAATAAAATTTCAAAGTCAGGATGGGAGTCATTGGGAAATATTGACTTTAAAGAATCATATTTTTTTTGCAAATTTATAATTGCATTTTGAATCTCATTTAAGTAGTTCAACAGTAAGCCATTTCGTTTTGTTTCATTTAGAGCATGATAAAAAAAGTTCGGCATCATTACTGTCTCATAATTATCAACCCTTAACCTGAAATGGCTCTGATCAGAACTTATAGGTTCGAGTAAGTTAGTGTAGGGATTTATATAGTACCTCACATTAGAATCCATCAATACATGTATATCTCCCCAAATTAAAGCAGATAAAGCAAGTTTTGCAAGTTTTGGATTATCCAAAAGAGAATAAGATTTAGTTTCAATATCGAAGAGAGTATTAGATAAAAGCAATTGATTTGAGTTTGATTCTAAATATTTATTTTTTTTATTTATGCTTGAAATAAGATGGGAATATCCAAGATATCCTTTTGTTGTTCTATCAATAAAAGATCCAAGTCGCCAATTTACCGATTCGTTATCTAATTTAAGAATTATTGAATCTTTTCTTTTTCCTTTTTCAATCAACTCTTTACTGAAAGATTCTTGAATATCCATGACACCCCAATCTAATCCATTAAAAGTTACATTAGAAAATTTATGTCTTGTCGATAGAATACCCAGAGAATGAGTAAGTTCTTGAAAAAGTGCATCATGGGGGAATGCTCTTGATTCCGGTTTTTGTATATAAAAACTTTTCATTCCGAGAACTAAAGCTGACTTTGAATCTAAATCAACTTTAAGGCTCATCCTTTTCTCTGATCTCCAGTGATCATTTAAGTCTCCTTTAATTCTTAACTTACCTTTAATTTTTTGACCATTGAATAACCCGTCAAAAGGCACTTTGGTTTTAGACAATAAGATGCCTTTTGCTAGAGCCTCTTCTCGATCTTTCCTCAAAGAAGAGAGGTGTTTAAATTTAATATCAATTTTAATATTCGGCAAATCATTTGAAGCAAACAAAAAAGATGCCATACCGGGAATTTTGGAGAGAATATTTTTTCCTGACTCTAGAAATAGAGTAGTACCAATTTGAGACCAAGAATCTCCAAATTCGGTCATATTTGACCTTCCGTATAAACCCGGAAGGCCAGACACTCCAAAATCGCTCCATGGAAAACCATCTATAACTAGATAAATTTCCTCTCTTATACGCTCTTTGCTATATGAAAAAAAAATTACAAAGGAAAAAACAACAAGTAAACTTAAAGTAATTTTCAGAGGAAACTTGCCACCTTTACTCAGCACAATGAAAAATCAATGGAATGGTTTAATCACCAGTTAATAGTATCTTCAAGTATTACAACTTCAGCCTTATTAAACTGATTACTAAGTTCTGAAACTAGAACATCAAGATTCACATCCTCCTTGAATCTTGTGCTTATAAAGGCACTGTGATTATTACCTGAAGTTGAGAATTTAGTCACATTATGACTCAATGTATATGCGGACAAGATTTTACTAAGCTGCTCAATGTTTGACTCGTTTGATTCCCAATTAATCGATATATTTGCATTTGCATTAACTTTAGATTTATTTTTATGAGAAGATAAAAATAACGTAAAGATAAGTAAAAAAATAATTACAGTTGTAAGAAGTGCTTGTCCGGCACCAAATCCAAGTCCCAATGCAATAGCAACAAATAAATACATCAGCTCCTCAGGTTCTTTAATAGGTGTTCTGAATCGAACAATTGAAAGAGCACCAACTAGCCCAAGAGAAAGTGCAAGTGATCCTTTTACGATCATGATTACAAGAAATACAGCGCCAGTTAATGGTGGAAGTAGATTGGCAAGTTGATTATGTGGAGTAAGTGAATTGGAAAAGTTCAAAAAAGCACTTCTCAATCCAAATGACAAGGTTATGCAAGTAACAAAATAAAAAATTGTACTAAATAATGATTGCGTTGCATTTTGAACCTCGAGCAGCTGTCGAATCTCATCCATATCCGTGTTTAAATTATAATTAAGCAACAAAAAATTTATTCATATTATATATGACAGAAGTAAATTTTTAGTTACTACCTGTAGAAATTTATTACTTCAAGAAATGCCTCTCTTAATTTAGATATATTGTCACCTGACAAGACATTTGAATCCGTTTTGAAATCACCACTATTGCCAGAAAAGAGATTCTTTTTTATCTTTCCAAGTTCACGCTTAACTTTACTGTGATTCATAACCTTTTTCCACTTTTTAGCCCTTAACAGTAATTCAGAAATACTTTGTATAGATGGATCAAATGAAGGTATGACCATGAGTTTTTCAAAATACATTCTTGTTGCAGTGACACCAGGTATACCCAGCAATGCTGCCTCAAGAGAACTTGTGCCGGTATTAGAAATGACTATTTCTGCATTCATAATAGATTTCCTACTCTCTTCCCATGGGGATAGAATCATTACTCTTGGCATTGTTGTCAATTCCCTATAGAAAGCTAGTTTTCGATCGCCAAATGCATGTGGATGCTCTTTGATCACAACAAGATGAGTAGAGGGAGTTGTTCTTACTAAACAGCGAATAAAGTTCAACTGATCAGCATACCTACCTCCGACCACATCAATTGAAGCTTCGGGTTGAACATGCAGTGTCACCAACACATAAGGGTCTTGAATATCGGACTGCATACAAAATCCAGCAAATCGCATTAAAAAAGGAGCACGCATAATTGCTGCTATTTTTTTCTTAACAGAATATGGCCATGATGGTTGAATATTGACATTTTTATCATTTGTTATTGCTAACTTCGTAATATCATATAAGACACTGAATTTTGACAAGGTTAAAACGCTACGCTTATTGAATTTTCTAAAATATTGCGGTTTATTATTTACTTCGACATAATTCAAAACCTCATCGCCAATAACATCAATATCAGTTTCAGTATTGGTGGTTCTTTCAAAAGCTATTTCATTCTTATATCCGGAAAAAAAGAAAAACTTATCAGGAACAAGCTTACTTTTTTGTGGGGCCCAAACAGGTATATGCAATTTTTCGCATATTTTGCATGTCAAAATCTCATGAGTCCAAGTTGGTTCAATAAACACGACTCCTATTTTATTGAAACTTAAAAAATTTTCGATTTTATCAATAATGTAAGCAAGATATTTGGTGACATAAACATGGTCTTTTAATCTCATTGTGCGATCAGTAAGAATAACCTCATTGGTTACAAATTCTAGACGCTTTTCCGCATCAACCAAATAGTCTCTTGAATCGAGATAATCCAAATTCTTTAAATCAGGATTATGCAAATTTAAGATATTTTTTTCATTTACTCCCGAAGACAGAAACAAACGTCTCTCTTCACCGAGCATAGAGATGATGTAAAGATCACCTAAGCCTTGAAGGGCTTTGAACCATGATCGGGATCTATAGTGACTTTCCATTAACAATATATTCATAATAACAAATCAAATATTTATATTAGCCAACGAAGTTTCTCTACTTTTGAAATTACATCAGAAGCAGATATACTGCTGTTACAAGCTAAAGAATTTCTACATTTCACAGGATAATTATCTTTAGGAAAAGAATTTACTCCAACACAGGGCATGCAACTTTTTTTCTTGTTGAAAAGAAACTGATGAAAATCGCCAGACCAACGATAGACTTCAGGATCTGAAAACATGAATAATACAAGCACCCTTATTTTTAAAAATGATGCTAAGTGAGATATGCCATTATCATTTGAAATGACAAACCTTGCATCCTGTAACAAAACTGATAACTGTTGCAGGCTTGTTGTACCTGCTTTATTGATCATTTGTTTCGAAAAATGAGAACCTAATATAATTTTCTCTATACTGCATCTCTCTTTAGAATCACCTACAAAAACGACTTTCATATTGTGTTTAGATATGTAATGTTCTGCAATTTTTACATACTCAGCGTCTTCCATTTTTCCCATCCCCCAATAAGATGTCTTCATAACGGACATCACAAGGTAATTGGAACCTTCTAAATCATTAATATTAGACTTTCCATCCTTGCAAAAAAATTCTTTTTTAATATTCCATCCAAATATGTTGCTCAAGTAATAATAGATCTGCTCATATACGCCCTGCTTAGCAACGCCAGTTACTCGCTCTTTTTTTCCCTTTAAGTTCTGACTTCTGAGCGCTCGAAAATTTACGAGCATTCCAGCCGCATATCTTATTCCCAGCAACTGCCGCACAAAATACATTTCAATGACCGGTGAGGTCTGAACAAAAACAATGTCCGGACCTAATTTTTCGCGAAATACCGATATGTCTTTTTTGAACGCCGATTTATCGTAAATCATAACCTCAGCATTCTCCGGGAACAAAAAACCTAGATTGGTAATTTTCTTATCCGAAAAAATATACACCTTTGAGTGACTGGCCACAGCATTGATGAGATTCAATATCATTATTACGTCACCAATCCCACCATATAAAAAAAAAGCAAAACCTTTTGGCTTAAACTCTCTTTTCCATCCCGGAAGCAGAGAATGAAAAAAGGGGATTATGGACAGACAAAGTCGCAAAACCGCATCAAGAAAAATACCAGTCCTTGTGGAGATTACAAATTTCTTAATGGCAAGTAGATCCACGATAAAAACCTATTCCTAAATCTTCCTTCCGACTAATTCAGCGTAACTTCCCTGCTGTAAAATACCCCCTTTCCCGAGACTGATAACTTGATCACAATTTCTCAGCGTACTGAGACGGTGTGCAATCATGACAATAGTCAGTTCGCTGCCCAGTGACTCAATCGCCTCCATAACCGATTGTTCGGTCTCACCATCTAGCGCACTTGTAGCTTCATCAAATACAATTATAACTGCTTGTTTGTATAAAGCCCTGGCTATAGCAATACGCTGGATCTGACCGCCAGAAAGTTTAATACCTCGTTCACCAACAAACGCTTCATATTTTTCCGTCCAACTTTCGATAAGGTCATGAATATGCGCCTTCTTTGCACTTGCAACCACTCTATTCATATCGATTTCTTCTTTATCTACGCCAAAGGCAATATTTTCTGCGATAGAACGATCGGCCAAATAAATCTCTTGAGGGACATGCGCAATCTGCGATTGCCAGCTAGAAATATTAGATTTAGTTAATTTGAATCCATCAACTAATATTTCTCCTTCTTTGGGTTCCAAGAGGCCCATCAGCAGATCAACAAGTGTGGTCTTACCACTGCCTGTCTGACCAATAATACCTATACTCGACCCTTTTGATATATTCAAATTGATATTTTTAAATATCCAGTGATTTTTTTTGTTGTCAAAACAATATGATACATTTGAGAAAACGATAGTCGATTCAAACGGTATTTTATTTTTAGTAAGGGATTCAACTGTTGAATGAGGTTGGTCTAATAGATTTATTATATCCTTCAATGATGCAAGTCCACCTCGTAAGCTACTCCACCCCTGAAAAATTCGTTGCATTAAAGGTAGTGAGCGCTGTGCACCTAGAGCCATAGCCCCAAGAATTGGTATAGTATTATCTAATCCATTAGGTTGTTTGCTCATCGCATAGGCAAATATAGCAATAAGTACCATACCCAGGGACTCCACGCCAAAGCGTGGACTCTGAGTAATAAAAATATTATCTCCTTGTGCATGCCGTAACTGGAGATCGTTTTTACGGTAATCTTGGCTGAATTTCTTCTGGGTACTATCAATCAGAATATTGCGAATACCTCCAAGACCTTCTTGTAAAATCTGTACTACCTTGTTGGATTTCTCTGATATATTTTGCCCATTTAAGTGTAATCGTTTTCTGACTAACTGAGCTATTAATAAATAGACCATAGTAAAACCCAAGATCAATAAGATTGACACTATTGGATTTATCACAATTAATGCCAGAAGTATAGCAAACAAAAAAATTAAACTACTCAACATAATCAAGCAAGGAACAATAATACTTATAATCACCGTATTCGCTTTAGAAGTTACGGCTGAAATAATCTCGCTACTATTCCGCGATATGTGAACCTCATATGACTGCTCTAGAGTTCGCTGGTAAATGTCAAAACTAAGGTCAGAACCCGTAGAAAATGACAAACGTGTAGTGGCCCATAATAATAAAATACGCAATAATCCTGCCGAAATGGATGCAAAGATGAATATCAATGTCATTGGTTTCAACAAATCCTTTTCAGAGGAAATACCCAATACATCGAGATATGGTGAAATATAGGTGTTAGTGATGATTGATTCTGGATTAGTTAACGCACCTAGAAATGGAATAACAGCACCAATACTTACAATCTCGGCAATAGATGCAATTAGCGTGAAAAGAAGTAAATAAACAAAATGACGCCGTCTTTGTGGTCTTATATAAAACCATAATTTACTCAGCGATTTAAATGGGAAATGCTTTAATTGGCTCATATGAAGATCTGATCCAAAAACAATCTAAGATTAAATGATATCCCAGGTAATTGGAGTATATTGTTCGAATTCTACAAGTACATGTCTGCCGATAAATATATCATAAAAATCTGGCAAAATACCGCCATCAGATCTTTTAATTACTAACTTATCAGACATGATCACTTCGCCTGCATTTATATTTTTCACAGCGAATGCTATAAACCTAAAAAGGAAGTCCATTCAATAACTGAATGTTTTTTCTTTGGGATACTCATAATGCCACCTTTGGTAGGTATGCCTGTAACTCTATTTAGAGGCATATCATCTTGAAATTTTAATACTGTTACCGCTAAACAAATGCGGAGAAACTAGTTCTTTTTTTTCAGGAAAATTGACGTGAATTTTTGTACTTGAATTATAGGCAGTAGAAATCACATCAATCTTTTCTTTTACTTGTTCTTTAGAAAAAAGTTTTGCTTGTTTTCTTTCATTGTTAGAGGGGAGTCTAAATAAAATTCTAATTTTTTTTATTAGAAAATGAAATAACCGATATCCTAATAAATTTCCAAGAATTTGTCTCAAATTAAATCCAATCTTTAACTTAGGAAAATTAACCTTGCAATTCCCTAGATTTTTTAAGGTTCTCTCAATTGCATTACTAACCCTAAGAGCAGAAAAACCATCGATCTTATAGTATCTGTTGTTGATAATTTCCGAGCGGGCATATTCTGTCTCATCACTCAGTAAAAGCTTGTCTCCTTTAAGAACTGACTCGACAGTCTGAAGAAAATCAGACATCCCTTCCATTTGATGGCTGACATTCAATGGTGGACCTTGTGCAACCAGATTATGAGTATTTATCCATTCTAACGATACTGATTCTACATCCAGCATCATAGATTCAATGGATGTAATACAGTTGAGATGGATTAGTAACTTGGCATGATTCAGCCACTCAATCGATGTCCGTTCTTGTCTTACCTCAAAATTTGGCATCCGAATCGCATCTATGTATCCCTTTGGGTTTTCAAACGGATGCGGACGCAGTACAAAAAATACATCAGGGAATGCCTCAACCAGCTGTCTGATAATCTCCTTGGTTTGTTCATACACTAGTGTCACATCTTTAACATATTCAGTGGCAAAGTCCTTATCAAAACCAATGCTGATCATGGTCTTATACTCATCTTCAGAATTACGAGTAAAGCGCGGGTTAGCTATCGGGAAACTGGTATTGATTAGTACATACTCAGACGAGACTTCCGGTGCTCTAAGTGTCGTACGCAATGGTGCCACGCAATAGTCATATCGTGGACAGCCAGTGATAGACATGATACTTTCAGGCACAGAACCTTGGGCATGAAATGCCGAAAACTGTTCATGTCCCCACATACAATACAAGGATACAAATTCGCCAATGCCAGTCTGTCCGACCATTTTTGCAAACTTTTCCATATCGCGCCCAGGTGAACCTTCAGTATCAAGTATTGCTATAGCAATCCCAGCATTATGAAATCGACTCAGCAGTTCGATATTGTTGGGACGAGCATAATTGGCCACAACCATATCCGGCATCAAGGCCAAGACATCGAACCCTTGGTCATACATTGGAGTCAGGTAGACATTATGACCATGCTGAGCCAACTGCCAGGCAAGCAAAACAAGTCCATCGATATCTCGCAAGGGATTATCAACAATCAGGCAGATATGGTAAGTTCGTCTTTCAGACACTAGTGTTTACTCCACGCTACGGTCAGCATAATTTGGAAAAG
>Ga0181569_10003898_pt1 | contig 11520 bp, 12 predicted proteins | sample 101ome_19_FD_132452 | JGI IMG/M metagenome (GOLD analysis project Ga0181569, IMG submission 132452) | Coastal salt marsh microbial communities from the Groves Creek Marsh, Skidaway Island, Georgia - 101405AT metaG (megahit assembly) | ecosystem: Environmental > Aquatic > Marine > Intertidal... | reverse complement strand
TGTTAGAGCAACACGCTCTACTTTAAATGGATCAATGATTCCAGCTTCAAACATATCTACATATTCTCCATTTGCGGCATTAAAACCTAAGTTCTCATTTTCTGCATTTTCAATTGCATTTACTACGACACCTGTATCATATCCTGCATTTGCAGCAATTTGTTTGATTGGTGCTTTAACAGCGCGTAAGATAATTTCACAACCAATTTTTTGATCATGTTCATCAAGTTGAAGATCTACTTTTGCAGCAGCGCGAACAAGTGCAGCACCACCACCGATAACAATACCCTCTTCCACAGCAGCTTTTGTAGCTGAAAGTGCATCATCAACTCTATCTTTTTTCTCTTTCATCTCAGTTTCAGTAGCAGCACCAACTTTGATTACTGCAACACCACCTGAAAGTTTTGCAAGACGCTCTTGAAGTTTTTCTTTATCGTACTCACTTGTAGTTGCTTCCATTTGTGTACGAATCTCAGAAACTCTTTGTTTAACAGCGTCTTCTTCACCAGCACCATCAACGATTACAGTGTTATCTTTGTCAATAACTACACGTGCAGCCTGACCAAGCATAGAGATATCTGCACCCTCAAGTGTATGACCAGTTTCTTCAGAGATAACAGTACCAGCAGTAAGAATTGCAATATCTTGAAGCATCGCTTTACGTCTGTCACCAAAACCTGGAGCTTTAACTGCAGAAATATTAAGAACACCACGAAGTTTATTTACTACTAAAGTTGACAATGCTTCACCTTCTACATCCTCAGCAATGATAAGAAGAGGTCTACTTGTTTTTTGCACTTGTTCTAGTACAGGAAGTAAATCTTTAAGTGATGTAACTTTACTATCAACTAAAAGAATGAATGGATTTTCAATCTCAGCAATCATCTTTTCAGTATTTGTAATAAAATACGGACTTAAATATCCGCGATCAAACTGCATACCTTCCACTACATCAAGTTCATCTGAAATACCTTTTGCTTCTTCAACAGTTATAACACCATCTTGACCAACTTTTTCCATAGCTTCAGCAATCATATTTCCAATCTCTACATCAGAATTTGCAGATATTGTAGCAACTTGAGCAATTTCATTTTTGTCTTTAATAGTTTTAGATGAAGCTTTAAGATTTGCTAAAATAGCCTCACATGCTTTATCCATACCACGTTTTACCTCTACAGGATTTGCACCTGCAGTGATGTTTCTTAAACCCTCTGAGAAAATTGCATTTGCTAGAACTGTTGCAGTTGTAGTACCATCACCTGCTTCATCAGCAGTATTTGAAGCAACCTCTTTTACAAGTTGTGCACCCATATCTTCTAACTTGTCAGCAAGTTCAATCTCACGTGCAACAGATACACCATCTTTAGTGATTATTGGTGAACCATAACTTTTTTGGATAAGAACATTACGTCCACGTGGTCCCATTGTTACTTTTACAGCGTCACAAAGTTGTGCCACACCTTTTGCAAGTTTATTTCTTGCGTCATCTGAAAAAATAATCTCTTTTGCCATGTATAATTCCTTAATTTTTATTCATAATATGAAGAGTTCTCTTCATCAATCAGTTCAAAAAATGAACAAGTTTGTTTAACTTCACTCTGAGCATTCTACTCACTAAAGACTAAGCAATAATTCCAAAAATATCATCTACATCTAGAACCAAATATTTTTCAGCTCCAATAGTCACTTCGTTTCCAGAAAACTTTCCAAAGATCACTTTGTTTCCATTTTCTAAAACACTTACATCCTTACTAACAGCTACTACTTCACCATTTGAAGGTTTTTCTTGTGCATTGTCTGGAATAATAATACCAGAGCTTGTAGTATTAGCTTCCTCTAATCGTTTGACTAAAACTCTATTTCCTAAGGGTTGGAAATTCATTATTTCTCCTTGTAAATGTAATATATAAAAATTTATGGCAGGAATATTACCTTGAAAAAGTAACAAAGTCAATACTTTTAGTCATATAGACTAAACTTAATTGACTTATTTTAAAGAAGTAGTTTTAGTGCATATATAATTTATTTAATATGAATGACAAATTTGTCATTTGTTTCATGACGAGCAATAGAATAGTTGATCGTTCTATCTTTTGAAACATTCTTAATGATTGGCATCTTACTTAAAAATGAAGAGATCTTGTTATCCTTTTCATCTATAGTGTACGTCACAACACCTTTGCAGAATCTCTCATCAGTTTGTTCATTTTCACCAGTCATCACTATAGTTCCAAACTTCAAAGTCGCATGTGTTCCATAGAGTGCATCGTGAGTGAGTTTGTTGTTTACCTCTTTCATAACAGCTGAATCTGAACATTTAGGTAGTGGATTAATCGCTTTTTTCACTTCACCTTCTGCTAAGTTAAATGTTTTTTGTACAAGATCTTGAATAGCGTTGAGAGTTTTTTGAACTTCATCATTACAGCCACTCAAAAATATCATAGATCCAAACAAGAAAAATGTTATAAAAATTTTTTGTATTTTTTGTTTCATAAGGGTCCTTTAATGGAGAGTTAGTGATGAAATTTTAACATATTTTATATGAGTGATAAGAATGCTAGCTACATAAGCTATTTTGAAGATAGAAATTGTTTTAGCCACTTCATACAATTAGCTCTCGCATAAAATGGCTAAAAATTTTTACTCATATTCGTTACTGTATCCGTTTTCAGGATCTTGATAATCATATGATTCACTGTTTGAATTGTACTCATAGTCATACTCCTCATCATTGCCGTAGTCATAACCATAGTCATCAATTAACTCTTCGTCTTCCCTGTCGTCGATATAAACTAACATGATAAATCCTTTTATCTATAGAGTTACAATATATATCGTTTAAACGAGAAAAAGATTTATTTTTAAGTACTACACTTTACTAAGATATTTTTTATGAAGAGTTTAGAGCTTATAATCTTACAGTGTTTAAAATCTCATGTTCACCAATAATAGACTGAACACAATACTTTACATAAAGTGATTGGCATCTCTCTTCAACACCATCCGATTCTTTCATAGCAAGTTTCCAAAGATTGTATCTTTTTTTATTGCTTTGAAGATCTTGCATCACTTGCTTTTGAATGCTCTCTTCCCAAGCTTCACGTTTCGTTTCATTTTTTTTCTTCATGTAAATTGTAAGTAAAACAATCAATAATGCAAGGATGCAAACAGCAACTGCAATTGTTATCAGTTCCATAGTCATTACCTTTTTCAATTTTTATAAAATACGCTTTGAGTGCGTATGTTGCTCATTATTATCGGTCAAATAGCTTATCGATTTAATTTTTTTAAACGTATCTTTTTTTTAGAAGCACAGTTATTTCTAAATGATTAACTTTACTCTATTATATTTTTGACATATTGTCATAGATTTACACTTTATAATCTATCGATGCGATAATGTGAAAAATCTAAATGGAGTGCCTACATGTACAGCTACAAAATAAACCAGAAAAAAGATGATTCTAAACAACAAGAATCTTTTATTTACAACGGTTCAGTTGTTAAATTAATCACTGTATTTGATCACAAAAAAAATCCCACAGCACTGATTGAGGATGAAAGTGGTGAAATTTTTCCAGTACCAAAAAATTCTCTGCGACTACATTCGTAAAGTGTAGATTTTTTGATTCACATCTCTTTTACTCTTTCTTATTTTGAGCTATATTTTTATCTCATAAATTTTTTTAGCTTTCTCATTTTTGGCTATGACAAAGCACTTTCACTCAAACAAAACAAATCTAAATACCGTATATCGGAAAAAAGTTTACTATTCAGTGTGTTTTTAGGAGGAACTGTTGGTGCTTTATTTGCAATGTTCCTTTTTCGACATAAAATTAAAAAAAATAGTTTTCTCATTAAATTTTTACTTCTTTTTATATTTCAACTCGTCATTCTTATTGTTTACTTGAAAGGTTGGAATTTTGAACTTTGATACTTTTGAAGAAGATATAGAGCCACCTTGGCTTCGTAAACAAAGAGAAGATGCAAAAGAAGCAGAAAAAAATCTCTCGGTAGAAAAAAAGATCTCTTATAAATCAGGGGACCAAGTAGGAAATTTTTTATTTGTTAAATACAACAAATATAAAAATCGTGCTACATTCAAATGTCAAGAGTGTGGAAGAAAATTTACCTACAATATCTACTCAATAAAAAATAAAAAAAAGTGCAAATGGCACAAATTTCATGATAAAACTATAAAAAAACTCTAAAAAAATTTTTGCAAAACAGCAATTATGTCTTGTTCGGTGTAAGGTTTACTTACATAATCATCCATACCAGCTTTTAAAAACCTTTTTCTATCTCCACTTAAAGCATTTGCAGTGACAGCAACAATAGGAACCGCTTTCACCCCTAGTTCATTTTCAATATTTCTGATATGTTTAGAAGCTTCTATCCCATTCATATTTGGCATATTTTCATCCATAAGGACGAGGTCATAATAGTTTCGCTCTCTATACATTGCAACTGCCTCAACGCCATCGTCAGCAACATCATATTCTAATCCCGCATCATCCAAAATCATACTTAGAAGCATTTGGTTGGTTTTATTATCTTCCACCATTAAAATTTGCCCACGTAATGCTTTATGTGTTGCAGGCTCTTTACTTTTACCATCTAAATCTTTTTTAGAGTTTGTTGCCAAATCTAAAGGGATTTCAAAACTAAATCTACTTCCTTCACCAAGCACACTTTCTACAACTAATTTACCTTTCATCAACTCTATTAAACGAGAAGATATAGCTAAACCTAAACCCGTTCCTCCGTACTTACGAGTTGTTGAAGCATCTTCTTGATCAAAAGCCTCAAATATCTTTTTTTGATTCTTATTTGCTATACCAATGCCAGTATCTACTACACAAACACTAAGTAGTTTCGTTGATAAGTCATAGGCTACTTCCAAAGCAACTTTTCCATGCTCAGGGGTAAATTTTATAGCATTACTCAAAAGATTGATCAAAACTTGTTTAAATCGTAACTGATCAATGAAGACATGTTCTGGAAGTTCTGATTTTTGATCATAAGAATAGACTATACTTTTTTTCTCAAACTCTTTTGCAAATAATGATTCTAACTCTTCAAAAACTTTAGATAAATTGTACGAATGCAATTCTAAAGACATCTTTCCACTTTCAATTTTTGACACATCTAAAATATCGTTTATAATGTTGAGTAAAGTATTTCCAGAGTTTTTAATAATCTCAAATTGTTCTTGTCTTTTAGAGTCTTCTTCTGATTTTGAGAGCTGATCAACAAAACCTAAAATTGCATTCATAGGTGTTCTAATCTCATGCGACATATTTGCTAAAAAAATAGATTTAGATTCATTTGCTTTTTCAGCCTTTTGTTTCGCTTCTAAAAGCTTTTCTTCAAATATTTTTTGTTCTGTTATATCACGCACTGAAGCATAGATAAAATTCTTTTGATTAATCGTGATTTTTACAACAACAATAGAAGCTTCATAAGTTGAACCATCTTTTCTTTTGTGTGTTGTAATAAAACTGATAGCTTCCTTTGGAGTATTTTTCACATGATGAATTGCTTCTTCTTTGGAGTGAGACACATCCCAATCATACACATAAAGATCTTTCATCTCTTCAATACTGTACCCAAGCATATTTGCAGCTTGATAGCTACACTCTAAGAGTTTTCCATCTTCATCAAGTATAAATAAACCATCAGATGAGAATTCTAAAAGTGTTTTGTACTCTTCTTGTTTGAGTTTTAGTTTACTACTTGTCTCAATTTGAAGTTTCTCTTTTTCTAACTCTTTGGTGATATCTTTAGTACTGATAAGTATTCTTTCTTTATCAGGCATCAAAGACAATGACATGTTTACCGAGATAATTTCACCATTTTTTTTGACACAAGATTTCTTGTAGTTTTGAAAATAACCTTTTTCCAAAACCTCCTCAATCACTTTTTTTGACTGAGAAATATCTTCTTGTGCGCTCAATTCCAAACAAGATGTTTGAAGTAGCTCTTCGATAGAGTATCCTGTCATCTCTGCATATGCTTCATTACAGTGCAAGAAATTACTTTGTAAATCTGTAATAGCCAAACCATCTTTGAGTGTTTTAAAAATAGTCTCATGCTCATTTTTGATTCTAATAATATACTTTACAAAAAGACCAGATATGAAAAAGACAATGAAACCATCTATTGCAGGTGTTATGAAACCAACTATGAAAAGGTTTTTATCAAAAAAATCTCCCGTAAGTATATAACTTTGAAATACCATAAGAGTTTCTGAAATAATAATAGCAGCGACAGTAAAGATGAAGACATACATCCAAAAACCAACTTTTGAAAAGTATTCTAAAAATCTATCCAAATTATAGTCCCCTGCAATTATTTTAAGCCTCTATTTTACACTCTTAGCTATAATTAAATACTTAAAAAGGAAAAATGTAGTGAGTGATAATTTCAAATATTTTTTATATATTTTAGTGTTTGGCTTGATCATTTATGGGCTCTATTACAAATATCAACATCCAGATGATTTTAGACATCCACGTGATCAAAGTATTAGACTCCATTGATTACAGCTCAGTTACATTGAGTACTTTTTGATCAAAAGTTAACAAAATATAGCATAAAAAAAGTTATACTTGCACGCAATAAAAGGAGATATAAATGTCACGATTTTCCGAGGTTAAACTAAATGATGAAATATACTCTTTAGTGTTTGGTTTAGGGAAAGTAATCTTTGTTCTAGCAAAACCTTTAAGACTTGATGGATACTATGTTTTTGAAGTTGAATACAAAAATGGTCAAAGAGTTCATTACACTGAAGATGGTAGACCAAACTGGTGTAAAAATATAAATAATTGTAATAAAACTATTTGTTATAAAGATGAAGTAGATTTTGAACAAGTAGATACGAAAAAGAAGAAAAAAATCTTACCTAAACATAAAATTGAAAAACTTCGCAACAGAGATGAACTTGAAATGATGAGTCCTGCAGGTGGATGGATAGATGCAAACTTAATGCCTGATATAATGGTTGATAACGCGATCAACAGTGGTGAATATCACCTTTTTAGAAAAATGAAAGAACTCAAATATGATGATGAAGATTGAGAAACTCTTCATCTAAATCCCTAATTCACACCCTTTTTTAAGTAAACCTTCTAACCAAACCACATCTTTTTCATCTAGTTCAATTGTATTATATATGAGATCCAATTCTTTTAATTCTGTAAGTTTATGAATCCCTTGAGGCAATTTTTTCAACCTGTTTTTCCAAAGTGTCAAGCGTTCTAGTTTTTTTAAATTACCGATTTCACCTGGAAGAGCATCGAGCTGATTACCGCCTAATTCTAAAACTCTTAGCTTTGTGCATTGTCCCAACTCCTGAGCTAAAGACACTATCTTGTTTTCAGGTGCACTGAGAATCTCTAGATCCTTAAGACTTCCGATCTGTGTGGGAAATTTTGACAATCTATTTGCATGAAGATAAAGTTCTTTTAGGTGTACTAAGTTTTCTATTGTTGAGGGAAGTTCTTGGAGTTGATTTCCAGACAAAGAGAGTTTTTCTAAGCTCTTAAGTAAAAAAATCTCTTCGGGAATAGTCTCTAGTTGACTCCCTAAAAGATTCAGCTCTTTGAGTTCTAAGAGTTTCTTTTTATCTCGTGGTACACCTTTAAAGTAACCACCATTTTTATACGATTGATGCTCTACCCAGATAAGATCAGGGATCTGATTTTCATCACTCCAATCCCATAATTTTTGGATATGCAGATCATCGATCATACTAAAACTTATTTATTAAATCCTAAGATTTGACCAAAAAGCTTATCTTCTGTCAAACCTAATTTTGCTGAATTCATGAGGTTGTTTTCTTTATAGTACTTCACCAAATCTTCGGCATTTTGACCAGTGATCATAGCTTGATATGTAAGAGCAGCAATGACCTCTTGCTCATCAACATCAATCCCCTCTTTTTTAGCAAGTGCTTCAACAATAAGTGCTATTTTGATCCCATCTCTAGCTTGCTCGCGAACAGATTCACGAAGTGCAAAAAACTTCTCTTTATCCTCAACATGAGATTTTTGCTCCTCTTGACTCATCTGTTGAATCTTTTCACGAGCTTTAGCATCTATCTCTTGTTCAACAATGTTGTTTGGAAGAGGAAAATCAAACTTTGATAAAAGACCTTGAATAAGTTTAGGTTTTAACTCAGCATTATAAAAACTTGAAAGTTCCTCAGATGTGATTTGATCCGAGAGTTTACTTTTGAGTGTATCAAGAGTTGCTTTTGGATCTCCAAGAACTTTTTGAGCGAATGCATCATCAGGAGTTTGAGCTTTTTGCTCTTGAATCTCATGAAGTTTAATCTCAAATTGTGTTTCTTGACCAGCTAATTCTGGTGAAGAGTAATCTGCAGGAAACGTCACATTGATTGTTCTTTCTTCACCATATTCCATTCCAACAAGTTGTTCTTCAAATCCAGGAATAAACTTATTTGATCCTATTTTTAAGTTAAATTTTTCAGCACTTCCACCTTCAAAAGCTTCACCATTCATAAAACCTTTAAAGTCAATCACTGCCACATCACCATTTTCAACTGCTCTTGGAGTTTCAATCTTTGTAAACGGAGCTTGTTGCTGAGTAAACTCTGCTAGCTTTTTCTCAACAGCCTCAGCATCTGCTATTGGTTTTGTGTAACTTGGAATGATATCAGAGTAATCAACATCCACATTTACAGTAGGACTTGTTGCAACATCAACTTCAAAAAATACTTCTGATTCACGTTTTTCATACTTTTTTAACCCCGGTTGGCCAAGGAGAGTTTCTATGGGGATCTGTGCTTGCTTGACACCAGCATCAATAAACTCTTTAAACACATGTCCAGCAGCATCTTTTTCAAAAGCCACATCTGCATCTTTTGCAGCTTTTTGCTCATCTGTTGCGATCTCTTTGAGCTTTGCAGCCTTTGCTTCAATAACATCAATACCAATTGTTCCAGTTATAACATAATTAATATCATCAACTTTATCTACAGTAATCTTCACTTGTTTCCTTTAAAGTTTTAATTTTGGAATTCTAACATGATTGTCTAAAAATAACTTTTGAAGCTCTAACGCTCCAAGAACTTACACTATCTAGCTCTTAATGTTGAGTTGTCGCATAAAATCTTTAGAGTAACTCACACCCTCTTTTTTAAACAGTTTTGCAATTTCAGGGGTAAAAACAGAATCAACTGTTTTTGAAAAAATCTCAATCCATCGCATAAAGCTCTCATGACGTAACTCATGCATGTTAAAATGTGGGCCAAACGGTTTGCCTTTGTAGGTCTCTTCACCGAGTAAAATCGCCAGCCAAAAATCTGTCAATCTTCCAACATGTTCTTCCCAATCTTCATTATCCAAATCATCTCCAAGATCATTCCTAAAAAAGACCCCAATCTCATCATCGACGACTGCTTTTTCATAAAACAGTACCATAAGTCTTTCTACATTTTCTCTCGTGATTTGACTTTGAAGCTCCACATTCTACCTTTATAGATTTTTTGAAAATGAAATTATAGCAGTTCTCTACTTATGCTTCATTTCACTTAAAGATCAACACTACTCACAGCAAGCGATTATTTCTTAAAAATAAACAAGTACAATCCTTACATGAAATTGAAAGATATGAATTTTGAACTTGACTACCTTGAACTTGATGAAGAGTTCTATGACCTATCTCAACCCACACCTCTAGAAGAACCCTATCTTATAAGTTTTAACTCTACCCTAGCAAAAGAGATCGACCTTGATGAGGATACTCGAAATGATCCCCTTCTTGTTGAACTACTTAACACAAGCTACAAACCAGACTCATCGAAATATTTTTCTATGTGTTATGCTGGACACCAATTTGGTTCCTACGCACCACGACTAGGTGATGGCCGAGTTTCTAATCTTGGCAAAATCTCACAATGGAACCTACAACTTAAAGGAAGTGGTGAAACTCTTTACTCCAGAATGGCAGATGGAAGAGCAACTATAAAATCATCCTTGCGCGAATATCTCATTGGTGAAATGATGTATCATCTTGGTATCCCAACAACAAGAGCACTTGCGATTATTGGTTCAAAAACTAAAATAATAAGAGATCAAATTGAAAATGCTGGAATCATTTTACGTCTTTCAAGAAGCTGGATACGTTTTGGGAGTTTTGAATATTTTTACTACACCAAAGCATTTGATAAACTTCAAATGCTTGCAGACTACGCTATTAAAGAATCTTTCAGTCATCTAGAAAACAAACAAGACAAATATCTAAAAATGTTTGAAGAGGTAGTTTATAAAACTGCAAAACTTGTTGCAAAATGGCAAGCAATTGGATTTTGTCATGGTGTCCTCAACACTGACAATATGTCTATTGAAGGACTAAGTATTGATTATGGTCCATTCTCAATGTTAGACGATTTTAACTATAACTACGTTTGTAATCACACAGATAAAATTGGTCGTTATAGCTATGGTGAACAACCAAATGTAGTGTATTGGAATTTAACAATGCTAGCCAAAGCTTTTTCACCTTTAGCAAATACTCAAGAGATGAACAAAATACTTGATTCTTATGGTGAAAGTATCTATCCAAATGCATACATAGATGAGATGCGACTAAAACTTGGTTTAGAACTTAAAGAAAATGAAGATATAGATCTCATACGAGAACTTATTGGAACTCTTCAGGATGTTTATGTTGACCACACACTTTTTTTTAGAACTCTTAGTTCGTATGATGGAGATAGAGAAGCACTTTTTGATATTGTGATGGAACCTGTCGTTTTAGATCAATGGCTGAATCTTTATGATAATCGTTTAAAGAAAGAAACTTTGTCAAACAATCAACGGCATAAAAAAATGTTACAAATCAATCCAAAATACATTCTTAAAAACTATATGCTTGATGAAGCAATACGAAAAGTTCAAAACGGAGATTGCACAATGGTTGATGAACTTCTCTACATTGCATCTCACCCATTTGATGATCTACCGCAATATGAAAAATATGCTAGCGATACACCTGAGGTATACAAAAATATTGGTCTTTCTTGCTCATCTTAACATACAAGTACAAAATTGTCATAAATTAAAGACTTATTTTTTCATAATAATTTAAAAACCATCTATTTATGGCATAATGGTAAGATGATTAAATACTTTTTCCTACTCTATTTTTTTACAACTGCGCTCTTTGCTTTAGACAAAATTTCATTGCAACTTTTATGGAAACATCAATTTGAATTTGCAGGATTTTATATTGCCAAAGAGAAAGGCTACTACAAAGATCTAGGTTTGGAAGTTGAAATCAAAGAGTATGATTTTGGGACTGATATTGTAAATGATGTCTCAACCAATAAAACAGACATAGGTATCGGAAGATCTTCTTTAGTTTTAAATAAACTTCGAGGAAAAGATATTAAGCTTCTTTTTGCTCTATATCAAAGTTCACCGTATGTCTTGCTCTCAAAAAAACGTAATGATTTACAAACAGTCAATGACTTTAAAAATAAAAAAATCA
>Ga0181569_10003872_pt1 | contig 11555 bp, 11 predicted proteins | sample 101ome_19_FD_132452 | JGI IMG/M metagenome (GOLD analysis project Ga0181569, IMG submission 132452) | Coastal salt marsh microbial communities from the Groves Creek Marsh, Skidaway Island, Georgia - 101405AT metaG (megahit assembly) | ecosystem: Environmental > Aquatic > Marine > Intertidal... | reverse complement strand
TACTCTAATGCAATAAAACCAATCTGCTCAGATCTATCAAATGATGAATATATAGGCTCGGTAAAAGTAATTGTCTTTTTATCAGAAAATTTAGATTTTTCTAATGGATAAAATTTTTGAATAGGCAATGAAACGAACTCTTCACCTTGAGCATGCATATTTGTACTAGCTATAACTTCACCTTTCATATTTAGAACATGAAAGTGACCAAGATATAGCATGTGTTCATGCTTATCATTCAAAAAGTTAGCTATCCTAAGATCACTATCTCCTATAAGAACATCATCAAAAATCTCATACCCTACTAAAAGGTTTAAATCAAGTTTAATTTGATTCATTCTCTCAGCAAGCGAGCCATCTATTTGATTTGAGAGTGCACGAATCTCTCGTAAATTCTCCTCGATGATCTGCTGTTTTGCTTCACTGACATATATAATCCATATAATAGTCATCGGCAATAAAGTGACAAATAAAAAAAAGATTGTTAGTTTCGCATAAAGATGAGAACGTAACCAATCCATCATGTAATTACCTTGTAAAAATCTATCTATCTAAAACAGTAAGTATTTTCATTTCTGATGATACTTCATTTCTTGGTAAGTATCCTATTGCCCCTGCAACTTTAAGGACATAGTTCTTCATAGCTGAAACACTGCTTACCTGCTTTGGAGGTCGTACACCATCATAGTGACGTTGCATCCAATATGCTTTGAGAGATGATTCACTCATTTTAAGTATCTTATTCTCAAAATAGGAGCGTAACTCTGAACTTTTAGGGAGGTTAAATGGAACTATTTTAAGACTCGAAACAAATTTCTGCTTTCTCAAAAAAAGTTTTTTCAACTCTTTACTTTCAATTTTATCAGATGGAAATTCTTTATTTGCTACAACAACAAACTCAGCATGAAGCGATGAAAAAGCGAGCAAAACTACAAAAAGAAACTTAAACATCTTCATATCCTAAAACAAGACCGAAAATGAAACAACAGCTATCTCATCATCTTTTTTAAATGATGATACTTGATATTCCATTTTTAAAGATATATTACTTAATGGTCTGTAATGTACACCTAATACATTTATATGTTCATACTTTCCTAAAGAATATCCAAGATCAGCATTTTGCATCTCATCTTGAAAAATTTCATATCTATGATTGAAGTGTATAGCATGTGAATGCTTGTATGTACTTTGGATGAAAAGACCTTTTTTATCAAAATCTTTTGAGCTGTATCCGTTTATCACTTTGTTTATCTCATACTTTAAATTTGTATAGTACGCCTCACTCAAAACTTTAAACATCTCTTTATCGATTTTGTAATGCCATCCTAAATAAGTAGATTTTAGGGCTAAAGATTCATCATAAAACCATCCAATATTTCCACCAGTAATGGTATTGCTGTACCGATATGTTGCTTTAACACCGTAATGCTCTTTTACATGAAAGTTATTGTAATCTTTGTCTATATCATCATTGTTTTGTGCAATAATATCCCAATCAATTGTGTCTGTTTTGAGTTTTAGCTCAAGTCCAGTTGTGAACTTTGGAAAAAGCTCTGTGCTTATTCTTGGCTTTTGAGCAATCTCTCTAAACACTACAATAGGGATCAAGTTCCATAATCCAACTGGTGTCATAAACTTACCAACACGAACTTCTACAAGATCATTATGCAAATACTGAAGGTATCCTCTTTCAAGTTTAAAATCTAAACTTTCATCAACTTGACCATTATCCAGCCTATGGATATAAGTTCCAGCGCTTTCAAGCTCAATTAAAAATGAAAGTTTATCGCTAAGGTCTCCATACAGTAATAAAGCTACATCATCAAGTTCAATCTCTTCTTTGTTTGGTGTATGTTTATACTTACTTGCAAGATAACCACCTGCAGTTAAATTATCATTTAATTCATACCCGTATCCAAAATCGTATGCACTTAAACTGATACTACAACATACAACAGTAAAAAATAATCTGAATTTTGCAACCATACAAACCTCATTGAAAATAATTAATTTAATAGTATCACAAAAAAAACATTTTCCCAAAACTTTTTTGTAGCAAAAGAAAATTCATGCTATGATGCGTAATAATTAGTAGTTGAGGAGTACATTTGAAGGACAATGAACGCTTTTATGATCTTTTAGACCATCCACAATTTTGGGACGAAAGTATCAAAATTTATAATGATTCATTTCCAGAATGGGAAAAAGAGAGTACTTCTCACATTTATCAAAACATCGAGTCTCAAAGATACAAAATGATCTCCTATGTAGTTGATACTAAAGTACAAGGCTTTTACATACTCGACATCAATCTTTCTTTAGAATATGTTTTTTTTACCTTTTTAGCTGTTAAAGAAGAGTTGCGTTCACAGGGGATTGGCACAAAACTTTGTAAAAATGCAATCGATTATTTTCAAAATATGCAAGAGGCTCATTGGCTATTTATAGAAGCGCAAGAGCGTCAATCAAGATTTTATGGTTCACTTGGTTTTAAAAAATTAGTATTAGAGTATCTTGTTCCATCTTTTAATTCAGATGAAAGTATACCTATGCATCTAATGTGCATTCAAAAAGTGAGAAAACTTCAAGCAGATCAACTTACAAAGACAATAGAAAATATTTTTATCTTTGGCTATTCACTTGATGAAAATGATCCCAGAGTTCAAGAGCAACTTGACAAAATTCCAAATAAAATTGATCTTATTGACTGGTAAGAATATGTCCCACAAACTGACTCATATCATCCATAATCTCTGAACCTTTTCTAAATCCAAGACCACAAGCTTTAGTGCTGAAAAAAACTCCCGCCTGATAAAAGTTTCCCTCATCATCCCGAGCAAAATCTGCAAACTCTTGATAGATTGATTTTGATTTTTCATAAGGACCTGACCTAGAAGAGAGAACTTGAGAATTTTTATCTATAATTTCTACATTAGCTCCCTCTCTACCAAAGCTTGGCTTTTTAACATGTTTTTTTTCTAATGGTGTAAAAGAGCTCTCTAAAAGGTACTCTGATCTTGGAAAAAGATCATATAAAATTTTCAACATCCCTTTTGATTGGTATAAAAGAGTGTATGCTGGATTTAGTACTTTTGTTTTAACACTGTGAAGAATTTCAAGCAACTCTTTTTCGTCAAAAGCGACATCTTCCCAAGGGTACAATTTGAACCAGTAGTCGTATGAGACATTATTTGAGTCTCGAATGAGATCTGTTTGAAAATTTGTATCATGCATAAAAGAAAAATTTTCAACAACTCCAGCATCTCTGGCTATTCTTTGAAGAAACTTTGTTGTTTGTATCTCCTCTTCAATCCCATCAACACTTGAAAATAAAAAACGGGTATATTGCTCATTTTTTTGAGATAAAGAAGCAAATTTCTCTCGCAAAGCTTCGTAAATATTGTTCGCTTGCTTTGCATCGTCCATCTTATTGTATTGCACTAGCATCCATTGGAGTAAAGAACTCTCTAAAAGCATTGTAGGAGTATCTGCGTTAAATTCTATAAGCTTAATTGGTAAGCCATCCAAACCACCACTTAAATCAAATCGGCTGTATAGGTGTTGATCTCTTTGGGTATGCCAGCTCTCTTGAATCAGATCTACCATACTAGGAGGGATATCAAGAGCATTGTAAAGTTTTTTTTGAATTACGTACTCTGCAGCTTCTTCATACATTTCATATAAATGATCCGCTGCTTTATAAAACTCAAGTGCTTCATTTTCAGAGAGTTGTATAATCTTCTCTTTGAGAAGGTACGCTCCATCTACATCTCTTCCCCATCTATATCCAAGCTCTTCAAGAAGATGATCAGGTACAGGGTCTATATCTAAAAAATTTGGCACTATATCCCTTTAGCTTGAGTAAAACCTTCCATAAATTTCTGGGCACATAAACCTAAGTCATTATCATCATAACCACCCTCTAACAAAATAAGTACATTTTGTTCCAATGAGCCAAATAGAGTTCCAATCTCTGCGAAATTATCAGGTTTTACATAGATATATTCATCTTGACAATAATCACTCTCCAAAGTATCAAAACCTAAAGAGAGAATTATAATCTCAGGATTTACTTTAAGAGCCTTATCTAGAAGATTTTTAACATTTTGCACATATACAGAACCATCAATTCCTGTCTGAAATTCTTCTAAAGTAACATACTCATTTGTGTTTTTAAAAGCTGCATCAAAATAGGGATAATTTGTATGCGTATTTGAATGTAAAGAGAAATATGGAGCATCTTTATGAGCAAACTCTATACTCCCATCACCTATATGATAATCTATATCTACAACAACAACTTTTTTGGATTGTTTTTTGAAATACTCTGCTGCGATATACGAGTTATTAAAAAAACAATACCCCCCATACCTTCTTTTTCCAGCATGATGTCCTGGTGGTCTTGTGAGTACAAAAACACTTGAATCATTTTCTAAAAGGTCCTTACTTGCTTTAAAAGTTGTTTGTGCAGAGTTAAGTGCTGCTTTGATACTTTGTTGCCCAATAGGTGTTCCAATCTCTGTACAAAACATACCACCTCGAAAGTAAAGCGGTGAACTACTAAGATCATCTCTAAAAACTGGTGGAATATACTCTTCACCCTCTTTTAACTCTTGTGAGATCGAAAGTAAAAAATCAACATAATCATCATCATGAATCTCTCTTACAAGCTCATCACTGTACTCTTCAACATACACAACTTCACACTCATGTGCTTGAAGAAGTCCACTGAGTATCTGATCAACTCGTGAAGGTTCCTCTAAATGTTTATACCCTGGTAAACCATCAGAGAGATCAATACTTGGATGGTGTAAATGGTGAAAACTTGGATAAAAATACTTCATTAACTGTAAATCACTTTCATTTGAGCTCCCTTCATATCTTTAGTATCAAACCCTTTTGATTTTCCCCAAAATGAAATAATTTTTTGCATCATCTTTGCAGCAAAAACTTGAGAAACTTGCGATGCTTCAGGAACTAATTCTACAATATCAACACCTTTTATCTGTGCTTTAGATTCTAAAAATATTGCTTCTAAAATCTCTAGTGCATCATACCAATCAAGCCCACCAGGTTGAGGTGTTCCTACACCAGGAACAAGAGCAGGATTAAAAACATCCATATCTACACTAAGATAGACTTCACCTTCCAAATCACACAACTCCTGAAGTAGCTTTTGCTTCATCTGTGAAGATCGTAATGATCTATCTGAATAATATGAAAGATTGACCTCCTCTTTGATCCGTTTTGCTTCACTTTCAAACAAAGAGCGAACACCAACCATAATCATTTTGTGCCCTTGAGATAAAATATGATGTGCAGGTGTTGCATGTGAATCGGGATTTCCAAGATAAGATTCCCTTAAATCAGCATGAGCATCTAAAAACACTACAGTTGCACCTTTAGATAAAACCTCACTTGTTATTTTAGGAGTGATAGAGTGTTCACCACCTAAAGATATGAGTAGTTTATCTTCTAGTTGCATTGAAGAGATACTTGAAGATATCTCGCCATATTTACTTATACTCTTAGTTATGTGCAAGTTCATATATTTCATAGGAGACCAATCAAGCTCCTCTTCATAGTACTCAATCTGCCCACTTGCTTCTAAAATTGCTAAGGGTGCTTCTTTAGTTCCACCTTTTGCAGATACCGTTTCCTCATATGGAATTGGAACAACAACAATATCTGCATTTTCAAACGCACCATTCTCTAAAAACTGATATCTCAGATCACTCTTCATTTTTTTCTCGCAAATAATTTTTAACAAGCCAAACAATTGAGATGATTGCTAAAAAAAGTACAAGGACCAAACGATAATTTCCTTCAGAATCAGCAAGTTCCATACTTTTAACCCAAGTAGCATTTGTCCAGATCTCAAACATATCATTGAGTGATCCCAAAGCAAAAAAGACAGATACGATCGAAACTGCAAACTGTATAAACTTTTGCTGTTTTAAAGCTACAGTTTCATTAATTTTTTCAATCTTTTCTTTAAACCTTGAGCGTTTCTCTTTAAGTTGATCCTGAAGAAGTAGTGCTTTTTTCTTTTGCTTTTGAAGATCAAGCGTTTCAAAGATCTTTTCCATAAACAAGGTGTGATCAGGATAGGTCATCATAGATCCAGCTTCAACTGTTTCAAGAAGATTCTTTAAATGAAGTGAGAAATCATCTAAGTTCTCTATCTCAATATCTAAAAGTGCACGCTGATCTTTCAACTCTTTTTCTTGAATGTTAAGATCAAGAGGAGATTTTAGCTCTGCTTGTATTTCAACATTTGAAAGACTGAGTAGATTTAAGATACTAAGAGCTACCTCAACAGACTCTATAGCTTGATCAAAAACCCAAACAGGCTGTTCTAAAAGTGCAATAACACTTTGATAAAGATTTAAACTAATCCATTCTGATTCATTATATCTTAATCCTGCAATGTTTTTATCTGCAACACTTGCATCATACATAATCCAATTATCTATTGCTGAGCGAACTTCTCTTACAGGCATAACAAGTGCTTTGTACTGATAGTGTTCTTGAAAATTTTCAGGAGCTAAACGGCGACTGACTGAGTCAAGTTTTTCTACAATATGATTGATTCGGACCAGCGTAAATCTATTTTGTTCTGTATTAAAATGCAACAAAGATGCTTTTTCTTTCAAAGACTCTTTTTGTAAACTTTGAAAAATCTCACTTGTGAGCTGTTCAAAACATTTATCAGCAAAGTCTGCTAAAAATGGAAAAGACTCTTCTGATCTATCAAGAGTTATTTTTTCGTCGAGTGCAAATGGAGTTCCTAAAGATTGAAGATGTCTCAGGGCTGAGAGGCTCATACCATCTTCAAGTTCTTGTAGATACTCTTTATCAATGTTAGTGCTAAGTTTTAGTTCAAAAACTCCCATAGTATAGTACTTGATCTCAACATCAGCATTTAAAGATTCCATCTCTCTAAAGTTTTGAATTCTTATAGCTGGCAAGATAAACTTGTATGTATTAATAAACTCTTCAGAAGCAAGACCAGACCATATATCTGTCATCTCCTCTTTGATAAGTTGCTGTGTCTTTAAAAGAGATTTTTGATCGCGATACAATGCCTCGTAAGGATCATTCGTACTCTCTAAAAGTTTATTGAATGCTTCACGAACTTTATAATCAAGCGTCGCATAATAATAAAATGAAACTTCACCATTTCTAATAAATAGTTTTCCACTTTTACCACGCTTTTCATCAAATCTTCGGATAACATGAATATGTGGTGCAAGATCAGATGCAAGTCTCTCATTTCCAGCTTCTTCTAATTGTGAGAGTGCATCTTGTACAGTTTGAAGTCTTTGTTCAAGGTTATCATTTTTTTCCCAACGATCAAGATAAAGTTCAGCTACAATTATAATGGCATTTGCATACAGATTATCTTGATTCACTTTCTTTATAAAATCAGTATAAAAAGCATCAACACTTGCAAAATCACACTCTTGCAAAAGATCTAAAATAGAAGAAGATTTAATCTGCAACTCTTCAGCTGCTTCTCTCATAAGTGGAGCATACGCAGTATAAATAGCACGATCGATTTTTAAAATTGCTCCTTGCATCTGAGCATATGCTGAGAGAGCCTGCAGTGTTTCATCTCTTTGATCACGTAGTGCATTTGCAGCTTTTTGATAAAGAGATTTTGCTTTAGAGTACTCATAACTAGTCTCAACTATGTGCTTTGCACTTAAAAAGTTGAAACAAAAAGAGTGTAAACTTGTAGCTTCTAAAGACTCAAACTCTTTTGCTCCATGTTCAAACTCTTCATCTTCAAGAAACTCAAAAAACTTTTTTAGTGCATCTTGCATTTAGATTCCAATATTTTTTCTTATCTGCTGAGGTATGTTAAAAACTGATGTAAGAGAGTCAATCCCTAAACCATTTAAATCTAAATCTTGAGCACGTTCTTTGAATGTTTGTACAAACTCAGAATCAAGTATACTCAGATCATCACTCGCCATCACATAACCCCATAAGTGGTAGAACGAGGGAACGACTGTCCCATAACTTCGCACATCTTTAAAAACTTTTCCCATAGTTTCACGAATATACTTATGACTATGAGATTCTTGAGTATCCAGTGGTCCACCTTGTGTAGCTATAATCGCATTTGGATTTAAAAGAGGCTTGAGAGTTTTATAGAGTGCTTCCCCATACAAGAATGCTGCTGGAGAATCCCAATCATTTACATCTATAAGATCGCCTATAACAACATCAAATTTTTCTTCACATGATGCTAAGTATTCGTTGATATCCATATACAATACTTCAAGACGTTGATCATTGAATGCTTTTTCACCCCATGAAGGGATATATTTTTTACATAATTCAACAAACTCCTCATCAATATCAACCATAATCACTTTCTCAACACCACTATGGGCTAAAATTTCACGTGCAGTTGCACCTTCACCACCACCCATAATCAAGACTTTTTTTGGATTTGGATGGCTTAACATCGCTGGATGGACTAAAGCTTCATGGTAGATTTTTTCATCTGACTCACATGATTGGATATCACCATCTAAACTTATACATACACCATGCATTTTTGATTCGAAAAATAGATACTCTTGAAACTTCGTTTTCCCTTGCACTAAAATCTTTTCAACATCTCTCTCAACACTGTCTGAAATGTTTGCTTCTTGTCTATACTTAATCAATTTTGTTTCTCCTATGAATTTCAAATGTTTCAATCACTTCATATATCGCTTGTGTCACTTTGCTCAATTCCTCTTTTGAGATAATAAAAGGTGGCATTATGTATACAAGATTTAAAAATGGACGAATCCAAACCCCCTTTTGGATAAATGCAGGTGTCATATAAGCTAAATCAATGTTTTCATGCAACTCAACAACACCGATTGCACCAAGGATTCGCACCTCTTTTACCAACTCTATAGCTTCACATTTTGTGAGTTGTTCTTCTAATTGTTGTTGTATCCCTAGCACCCTCTCTTGCCAAGGAGAGTTTAAGAGCAACTCTAAACTTGCATTTGCAACTGAACATGCTAAAGGGTTTGCCATAAATGTTGGGCCATGCATCAAAACATTTCCATTTGATTCAACACCTTGCATCACTTTCTTGCTCGTAAGAGTTGCAGCGAGTGACATATATCCACCTGTCAATGCTTTGCCAACACACAAAATATCTGCTTCGATCCCTGCATGCTCATACGCAAAAAGTTTTCCAGTTCTGCCAAAACCTGTTGCAACCTCATCCAATATTAGTAAAACATCATACTCATTACAAAGTTCGCGTACTCTACGTAAGAAATCAGCTGAGTATATTCTCATCCCACCAGCACCCTGCACTATTGGTTCTATAATAACGGCTGCAAGTTCCTTATGGGAGCTTTTGAGCTTGTGGTGAAAATCCTCTATATATTTTTCATCCCACTCTTTACTAAAAGGTGCCATAGGTTCTTGTGCAAAAATATTTTTATGTAAAACACCCTCAAATGCTGAGTGCATTCCCGTTACAGGATCACATACACTCATCGCACCAAAAGTATCGCCATGATACCCTTTAGAAAAAGCAAGAATTTTATTTCTTTCATGACACCCTTGAGAGCTATGGTACTGAAAAGCCATCTTTAAAGCGACTTCAACACTCACACTTCCAGAATCACTAAAAAATATATGTTGCAAGTTTGGTGAAGTTATATGCAAAAGAGTCTTTGCAAGTTTTACAGCTGGCTCATGGCTCAAACCGCCAAACATCACATGGCTCATTTTTTCAAGCTGATTTTTGGCCGCATCATTGAGCTCTTGAACATTATAGCCATGGATTACAGACCACCATGAACTCATAGCATCTATGATCTTTTCACCATTATCTAAATGTAAATAGACCCCTTTTGCTGAGTGTACAAACTCCATATCAACATCTGGGATAGACTTTGCGTATGGGTGTAAAATATGTTGTTTATCAAACTCTTTCAAACGCTTCTCCATCCATTGAAAATACTTCTCATCTCAGCTTGCAGTTCTTGAATCAAACTTTTTTTCACACTCTCTTTGTACTCAACATCTGGTGAAAAATACTCATCTACCAACATATCAGTTCTAAGCATTTTTAGCTGCCAAATATTGTCATTGTGTAAAATAAGATCTTTCATTTGATAATGTTTCAAAATCTCAGGATCTATGTAATCACGAATCGAGCCCATTGGATGATCCATATATACATGTTCACCTTTTGAGTTTCTGGTAAAACCACGAACAACATAATCTATTGTAACAATATCTGTATCGAAAAAATCAAAAATTGCATTAAGTGAGCTTAATGGTGTAATTTCACCACATGTTGAAAGCTCTATATCTACACGAAAACTCAAAATTCCACTTTTGTTATCGAAATCTGGATAAGTATGTGCTGTTATATGACTTTTATCTAGATGCATATCAACACCTGAACCTTTTATATCTCCTAAAAGGATCATAGAACTAGCACCGTAAGGCTCATAATTTTGTAAAGATACATGTAAGATCTCAGCTTCAATGATATGAACAATTTTTTTAAGTAACTCGCTAATTCGCTCTGCAGAATAATGGGTGTTGATATATTCGATGTAAGATTCTTTCTCTTCTTGTGTACTTGCGATCACAAAATCGTAAAAACTAAAACTCAATGCTTTTTTAAGATTGTTAAATCCCGAAAGTTGCATCCCGATCCCTCTGTTTTTAAAGTGGATTATTATACAGATACTTTACTTATTTTTAACCATATATATACTAGACTTCCTACGATATAATTGAAGAGATATTTTAAGCAAGGAAAACTTTGAAGTCCTACCAAAACCTTATCCTGCTACAAAATCTTTATCGCCAAAAAGCTTTGGGATTTGAGTACAGTGACCCTTTCCCTATCAACGAGATTCAGTACTCCCAAACCCCCACATCTCTTGAGCAACTTACTAAAAATATTTCTAACTGTTTTTTGTGCGATTTAAGCAAATCTAGAAGACAAAGTATGGGCGGATATGGAAACCCTCATGCGGAGCTTATGATCATTGACTTTAGTGTTTCACAAACTGAAGACACACAAAATAACTACTATACGGGTCGCTCAGGTGAAAGCTTAAGAAAAATGATTGAAAACGTTTTACAAATGCGTATAGAAGATGTTTATTTTACACATGTGGTGAAGTGCAAAACGCTAAATTCCAATATCCCTTCACCATCAGAGTGTGACTCTTGTAGACCATATCTGAACTCTCAAATTGAGTTTATACAACCTAAAGTTATAGTGACACTCGGTGCTGATGCATACTACTCTATGACTTACGAAACTGAGAACTTTGAAGCAGTGAGAGGGCATGTAATAGATTGTAAAAAATACAAACTCATCCCAATCTACCATCCATCTTTTTTACTTCGCAATCCTGAGTTAAAAAAACTTACTTTTGCTGATTTAAAAACCATCAAATCTTCTTTACAATCTTAAAGACTACAACACACCTCTAAAAACTCTAAGAGAAAATAGATATAATACTTCATCAATTAGCAAAGCAAATTTAGCAAGGTAC
>Ga0181569_10003869_pt1 | contig 11559 bp, 11 predicted proteins | sample 101ome_19_FD_132452 | JGI IMG/M metagenome (GOLD analysis project Ga0181569, IMG submission 132452) | Coastal salt marsh microbial communities from the Groves Creek Marsh, Skidaway Island, Georgia - 101405AT metaG (megahit assembly) | ecosystem: Environmental > Aquatic > Marine > Intertidal... | reverse complement strand
TGAATGGACATCTTCGCCCTATTACAACGAAAGTTATGAATTTAATACTACTTTTAATCCTGACGTGTATATGCCAGGAAACGAAAGAAAGGTGGTTCGTGGTGGTTCGTGGAAAGACATCGCTTACTTTTTAAAAGTTGGTAGTAGAGATTACGAGTATGCAGATAGTGCAAAAAGTTATATTGGTTTACGCTTGGTGCGTGACTATTTAGGGTCAAACAGTAGATAATTTAATAGTAATGAAGAAAAAGTTTTTTATACCAGAAAAATACCTCGAGCTCGTTTTTGGACTTGGGGCGTCAGTTGTAATTATTGGAGCACTACTAAAAATTACACACAAAGATTTTATTTTTAGTGGGAATACATGGTTATCAGCAGGACTAATCACTGAAGCTGTAATTTTTATGATTGCAGGTTTGAGAGGTTATGCCGTCACTGGAGATGACGACAACGGTGATGTAACCCCGGAAGCTGCTATCTCCGATGTTTCGAAAGAGGTTGATGCGCTTAAAGAAGCTTTTGTAGGTGCAACCAAACAAATTCAAAATCTTACAGGAAGTTTACAGTCTGCAACAATTGCAGCAGCTACCATCAAAATTCCAGAAAATTTCCAAGTGAATGTAGATGAGCTCAATAATCGTCTTGCTTCGGCGAGTGTAAGTGTTTCTCAAGTACAAGATGTTTATAACAGTATTGAGAAGAGTCTCGACGGACAACCACAAGCACATAGAGATGTTGTTTCCGCAAGCAATAAACTTGTGGTCCAGTTGGAAGAAATGAATTCACTTGTAAAGCAGCTGAATGAAAAGTACTCTGCTATATCGAAAGCAATGGGGAATTAAATACAAAACAACTAATGGCAGCAGGAAAACAAGATTCTCGACAAAAAATGATAAACATGATGTATCTCGTGTTTATTGCGATGTTGGCTTTGAATATTAGTAAGGAGGTATTGGCTACATTAGGAATTTTAAATGAGGAAATAGAAAACTCAATTAAATCAAAAAACGAAAAAAGTAATGAGCTATACAGGTTATTCGCTCAAAATACTGAAAATCCAAGTTATGCATTCGCTAATGAATGGGCTCCTGTCATCAAAGAGGCTACTGATCAATATTATGATTTTGTTCAAACATTAAAAGACACTTTACTTCTTGACGAAACTGGTAAAAATAAATACAAGAAGTCTGTTGTAATCAAAGACGGCCCAAATAGAAACGACACCCTGTTGATTACGAACTTTCAAACAATGGACAAATCAATCGAATTAGATGATATGTTCTTTGATGGTAATAATTATGACAGTTTAGGTTTGGTTTATGTAGATCAATTTAAAAATTATTCCGCTTTGATGAAGTCGATTATCGATTCAATCGTTTCAAAAGAAAATCGTTTATCTGTTAAGAGAACACCCCATGACTTTTCCATAAGCAATGATTTAATTTCAAGAAGCTTTACTTTCAAGGATTCAGTCGTCAACTCTGAGGGAACAATACAACCTTACCTTGATTATAATTTTAAAGGGTTTCCAAAGATTGCCTCTCTTTCCAAACTAACGAAACTTCAATCTGATATTCGTGAGCTTGAATTTCAAATGACGCAGGCTCTAACTGACAAGATTAAAAGTGATGGGAGTGCGGTTAACATCAACACTTCAAAAACATTATTTGATTCTCAGCCTTCATATTACGTTAACCAAAATATAAATGATGCTAAAATTATTGTCGGACGAATAGATGGTAACTTTAGACCTGACTCCGTATCCTTACGGATAGGAAATGAAAAATTAAGAGAAAATATTGATTACACGATTGGTGGTGGAGCAGTAAACATAACAAAGAGATTTAATACAGCTGGTGAAAAAAAGATTATTGGAAATCTTTACTTTCGAGAAGCGAATGGGAGTTTATCACCAATCCCAGTCGAGCAAAGTTTATTTATCAATAATCGAACTGATTTTTTTGTGGAGCTTCCTAAGATGGACATCTTATATAGAGGTCTTCCTAATCTAGTTAGAATTTCAGATCCTGAAATACTCGGATCCAATTTAAGGGTTCGGTCTAATGGCGCCAGAACTTCAGCAATTGGTAATAGCACATGGAAAGTTTATCCCAACTCTCTAAACAATACAGAAATCATAATTACAGATGCCTCAAACCCCAAAATAAGAAAAACAAAATCTTTCAGGGTTAAAGACCTTCCTGAAATGGAAAGTGCAATCTTTTACAACAATAATTACTTTTTAGGATCTGATGGAATTTCGAGACGTGGACTGGTAAGAGGAAAAGTAACGGGAGAAAAGCCTAAAGATTTTGATTATGATTTAAAAATCAACGTAGAAAGTTTTGATTTTCAAGTTGGGTCCTCTCCCGTTCGATCTGTACGTGGAGATGAGTTGCGCGAACTTTCCGCACTGATTGAAACTCAAACACCTGGACAAGTTGCTTTCTTTACAAATATCGTTTCAACTGCCTTTTCAGAGGGAGATCGCGAACCTATCCCTAATGTTAAAGTAAGAGATTTTAGTATTAGATTAAAATGATAATCATGAAAAAACATTTTTTGGTTTTTTGTTTTCTTTTTATTTCAAGTGAATTGATATCACAATCTAATTTGTTGAATGCTAATAAACCTTCTGATATTGGGAAAAAAACTGAAAAACAGATTTCTTTAGATTTTAACGAACCTCTAGAGCATCCATATGTCGACGATAAGGATGTTTTATGGAGTAAAATAGTTTACGAATATGTTGATGGATATGAACAATTTAACTATCCATTATTTTACCCATTAGATGATAGAGTGTATTTGTTTTCCAGTGATAGAAAGTCGTTGTGGCGTATAATTAGAGAATACATTTTTGAAAATACCTTAAGTGAAAATGGTACAGGTTCCAGGTTTGTTGAAAATTTGGCTACGAATGAAAATATTGAGGTTTCTGATACATTGTTGATCTATAATGAAGGATTCAGGAACTTTACAAGACTTGATGATGGTGATAGACTTCGACAAGCCCGTGAAGATTTACCAGATGATCAAAAAAATGAATTAGTAATCGTTGATGAAATTGAAAAGGAAGATATAAATGGTGATGGTCAAATTGACTGGAGAGATGTCGGCTATATGCCTTCATACCACATTGTTGGATACAATTTAAAAGGTCTTTGGTATTTCGATAAAAAATACGGTGAGCTAAGATATCGTTTGTTAGCTATTCAGCCTGTTGGATATCAATCTTTCGAATTTGCAGATGCTCCAGAGGGATCACCAGAAAAAAAACCAGTTTCTTTTTTCTGGATATGGTATAAGGATATTCGAAGTGAGTTACATAAACACTATGTGTTCAGTGATAAAAACAATTCTAAACGAATTACTTTTGATCAGCTATTGTTATCTAGAAAATTTCATACCTATCTGTATAGAATTGATAATGTCATGGACGATAGAGATCTAATTAATACGCCTTATATTAAAGAAAACCCTTACCTCAGGATTACAGAATCTCAACGCTTGAAAAATATCATTCGAAATTTTGAGCATGACATGTGGAGCAACTAGTTGCGAATAATCGTGTCTTTTACATCAGTAATAGCCCTGACCCAATAAATTGATTGACTATATCGTTGTCGGCCTAGGATTATCTGGCATTTCTTTTTGTCAAAAACTCTCAAACGATCAAAAATCTTTTGTTGCTATAGACCATGGCAAGCAATCCGCGAGTCTGGTTGCCTCTGGGCTTTTCAATCCGATCGCCCTGAAACAAACCAAGCCCGCATGGAAGGGTCCACAACTGATGACCATGGTAATTCCCTTTTATAAAGCTCTAGAAATCGATTTGGGGATTCAATGTGTATATCACGCTTCAATTCTAAAGATTATGCAGCAAACAGCGGATATTAACGACTGGCACCGTGCCAGTGCAATAGCCGATTGTAGGTCGTATCTAAACCATGACATCGTACAAAACTCAAACCCATTCATTGCGGCACCACTCGGCTTCGGAATTGTTAAGAAAACAGGTTGGGTAGATACCGCATTGCTCGTAGATCGATATTCTTTGTATTTGGAAAGTAAAAAAGCCTTAATCAAAACAGCTTTTGATTCTAATGCCTTACAGCTTACGGAGAATGGGGTTCGATACGGAAAGATAGAAGCCAAACATATCGTTTTCACACAAGGGATTGGTCTGATCAGCTATCCGAGATTTTCATTTATACCACTTCAAAAGACCAAAGGGGAGTTGATGGTTATTGAATGTGAAGATTTACAAGAAAAGTCCATTATACATGGAGGGGTATTTATGATTCCACTAGGCAATAACAGATATCGAGTTGGATCTACTTATAACTGGAAAGATCAAACGGAAGGCACAACGACAAATGCTCGTAGAAGCTTACAAAAAAAGTTGAATGATATCATCTCTGCCCCATATCGAATAATTAGCCAAACTGCAGGCTTCCGTCCTACGACTCCTGATAGAAGACCTGTCCTTGGAGTCCATCCCGAATTTCCCCAACTAGCTATATGTAATGGCATGGGATCTCGTGGAGTTTTACAAGCTCCCTTTTGTGCAGGATTACTCTGTGATCACATCGAAAAAGGAATCCCGATTCCACATGAAATCAATATTAATCGGTTCAAATATTAGGTTTTTCCTTCGTAAAAAGTTGATTATTTTTGATGTTAATTTCTTTTCTATTGATTTAAGGGCAAGTGATAGATCTACTTCACGGATATACCAAAAGAAAATTCATAGATATAATATGACATAAGAAACACATTATCAGCTATTTAACAATCAATACTTGCTCCAGATTCATCATTTTTTTCTAAAATCTAAGTTTATTGTCAAAATAACACTCTCTTAGAAAAGAGAAATCATATTTGATAATTTGTCAACAAAGGGCATATTCTGCAAAAAAATGTGTATTTTTATATAAAATTATTAATCATGGCTTATTCATTTGAAAATAGTAAAGGAAAAACGTACTACTTACACACCAAAGACGTAACTCTAAAAGGTGGTAGAAACCAAACAATTTATTACTTCGCAAAAGATCAACGCAGCAATGCTTGCGATCTACCTGCTGGTAAGAAAGTTGTAGAAAATGAAAGAACTGGACTTCCATTTGTAAAGTCAGTTTAAACGATACGTTTACCAAAACAAAGAAAACCCCGTGTTAACGGGGTTTTTTTGTGAAAATTAATCAACTTTTTTATTGTTTATAAACGAAACTGGTCACCATTCCAGTGACCGCATAGGTTACGATCCAAAATATAGCATCCACTAGGTGTCCAGTTGCAGTGATTCGCATTTCTGTTCCGTACATGATAAGTCCTATACCTGCTCCAAAAAAGAGACCAATTAAGACGCCGAATTGAATACCATTGCGAATATTGTATGAACCCACACCCCATTTTTCATAAATTGATGAAAACATGTAAGCCATAATGAGGCAACCGATAGTAAGGGGTAAAAGAAGCATATCATCTCCTCTGGATACGTCTGTGATCATTTGACTTTCAAAAAAGTCAACTGCCAGATATGTGTAAAAAATCCAGGGGAAAAAGTAGATAACAACAAAAGATGCGAAAGTTGAAATGATTCTAGGTTTACTAAACATGATTTTAAGAATTTGGTTATACACCACTAATATAGTAAAACTCCATTCCGGTTAAGTAGGACGTAATAAAATATCGGTGTTATCTTTGCGTATCTATGAAAGACAAAGCACAATTTGTACCTACAGCAGGGGGGAACGAAATTTCCTCATTCCAAACAAAATGGTCAGCACCTAGCAATATTGCTTTGGTTAAGTATTGGGGGAAGAAAGAGCTGCAAATCCCTTGCAACCCTTCTGTTAGTTTTACACTGGACCAGTGTCGAACAACGACTTCGGTAAGATTTGAAAGACTTATCGACAAACAAGACCGTTTTTCATTAGCAATTCAGTATGACGGAAAGTCAACTCCCTCTTTTAAACCAAAGGTAAAAACCTTAATTGAAAGAATCTTGCCATACGCTCCCTATCTAAATGAGTATCATCTCCAGATCGATACTGTAAATTCCTTTCCGCACAGCAGTGGAATTGCTTCCTCTGCATCGGCTATGGCTGCACTCGCTGCTGCGATAATGGATCTTGAAAAGCAAATTTATCCCTCACTCACTGCAGAGGATCAAATAAAAAAATGTTCCTTTCTTGCACGATTGGGTTCAGGAAGTGCAGCTCGAAGTGTGGAGGGCCCTCTTGTACTTTGGGGAGAGCATGCGGTAACGCCCGTCAGCAGCGATTTATTTGGCGTTCGCTGGACAAAAGCAGCAGATGTATTTACAACCTATCGCGACACTATATTATTAGTTGACAAGGGGCAAAAAGAAGTCAGTAGTACAGTTGGTCACGACCTGATGCATAACCATCCCTTCGCTGAAACGCGTTTTGCACAAGCCAAAGCTCACTATCAAGCCCTTTTAACGATTTTAGAAAAGGGAGATATGGATCGATTTAGTGATTTGGTTGAGCGAGAAGCATTGAGTTTACATGCGATGATGTTGACCTCTTCACCTTCTTATATTTTGATGCACCCAAACACGATTCAAATTATCAAACAGGTAAGAACATTTCGTAAGACATCAGGGCTACATCTTACATTCACTCTTGATGCAGGAGCAAATGTGCACTTGTTGTATCCAGCACATGAAGCAGAGAAAATCGATCAATTTATCGCGTCCGATTTGCGCAAATATTGTCAAGACAATGAATTGATTTACGATCGAGTTGGCACAGGACTAAAAAAAGTGTAGTTTTAACACGTGAAAGGACCATTGTTTTATGCCAAAATTTTACTCTTTGGAGAGTATGGTATCATCAAAGATGCCAAAGGACTTTCGATACCTTATAATTTTTACAAGGGAGCGCTAAAAATCTCAGACACCAAAAACAAAAAGGCTCAATCATCGAATCAGAAGCTAAGTGAATTCGTTGATTTCCTCGAACAAATCAACAGTACCCTGGTTACTTTTAATATCAAACAACTCCGCGAAGACCTAGCAAAGGGCCTATATTTTGACAGTAGTATTCCACAAGGATATGGTATTGGAAGTAGTGGTGCATTAGTCGCAGCTATATATGACCGTTATGCGAACAATAGAATTACGATTTTGGAAAATCTCACCCGTGATAAGTTGCTCAAGCTCAAAGAAATTTTTGGACAGATGGAATCTTTTTTTCATCGAAAATCCTCTGGCTTAGATCCACTGAATAGTTTTTTGAGTTTACCCATCTTGATTCATTCAAAAGATGTTTTAGAACCAACTGGGATCCCATCTCAGCCACAAGCTGGGAAGGGAGCAGTCTTTTTAATTGACAGTGGATCTATGGGGGAAACGGCTCCGATGGTCAATCTTTTTATGCAAAACATGGAGTCCCCTTCTTTTAGAAAAATGATCAAAGAACAGTTTATCTCTTATTCTGACAACTGTGTAGAGCATTTTTTAAAGGGGGATGTCAAATCTTTATTTGGGGATTTAAAACGACTATCTAAAACCGTACTTACTCATTTTAAACCCATGATTCCAGAGCAGTTTCACTATCTTTGGAAAACAGGTATTGACACCAACGCCTACTATCTCAAATTGTGTGGTTCTGGTGGAGGTGGTTACATACTTGGTTTTACGGAAGACATTTCTAAGGCTCAGTCTGTACTAAAAGACCATCGCCTGGAAGTCGTTTATACTTTCTAATTTTTTTGTTTTGCCTAGTCAAAATGGCGTATATTTAAAGCTGATTAGCTTACTTTCCTTGGTTCGCGGACAGAATCTTGCGGTTCTGGTAATTGCCCAACTCCTATCTTCAGCTTTTATCTTTTCGACTCAAGCTAGTCCAAGGGTAATTTTTTTGGATGTCAATTTGTGGTTGATTGTTTTGGCGACTGTACTCTCCGTTGCCGCTGGTTATATCATCAATGCGTTTTTTGATCAAGAAAAAGATTTGATTAACCGCCCGCAAAAGACCCTATTAGAGCAAAATATATCCGAACGCTCCAAGTTGATCGTATATTTTACCTTCAATGGGGTTGCGCTATTGGTTGCCAGCAGCGTTTCTCAGAAATCAGCTCTTTTCTTTTGCGCATACATTGTTAGTATGGCACTTTATTCTGGATTCCTAAAGCGATATTTATTTGTTGGAAACTTGGTTTCAGCAGCCTTAACCGTATTGCCATTTTTTGCGATAACCGTGTATTTTAAAAATTTCACAATGGAAATTTTTACCCTAGCGTCTTATTTGCTATTGTTGATTTCCATTAAAGAACTCGTCAAAGATTTATGTAATATAAGAGGGGATCTATCCAACAATTACAAAACCATACCCACGGTGTATGGGGAAGTCCATGTCAAAGGGCTTATTTCTCTGTTGGTGTGTTTTTGTTTTGGTGTTTTTTTTCTCTTGTATTTCTTTTTTTCTTTACAAGGAATGCTATACTATTTCATTGCTAGCCTGGTGTTTTTGGTATTCTTTATCATTTTATTGTGGAGATTTTCAAAAACCAATCAATTGATTTTCCTTCTGTTTGGGATTAAGGCACTGATTTTGTTGGGTATAATCTGCTTGCCATTATTGAAAATCCCAATCTAGTTGTTATACCTTTGCCAAACTATGAATCTAAGAAAATCATCTGCAAAGAAATCAGGCTCCAAAAGCACCATTCGTCTAAATAAATACATTGCCCATGCAGGGATTTGTTCTCGTAGAGAAGCCGATATGCACATTGGGTTGGGTGTGGTAAAGGTCAACAATCAAATCGTTACAGAGCTTGGCTATCAAGTAAAGGAGGGAGATGTTGTTCATTTTGATGGCAAACGTATTACTCCAGAGAAAAAAGCCTATGTCCTTCTCAACAAGCCAAAGGGATTTATCACAACCACCAAAGACGAGCGCGGTCGAAAAACGGTAATGGATCTGGTTACAAAGGCAACACCCTCACGAATTGTACCTGTAGGTCGCCTTGATCGTCCAACAACGGGGTTATTGCTATTTACCAACGATGGCGACTTGGCCAAAAAACTCACGCACCCATCATCTATGGTAAAGAAGCTTTATCACGTAGTACTTTCCAAAAGTTTAAAACCGCTTGATTTAGCGCAAATTCGAACAGGACTAACACTCGATGATGGTCCAGTTAAAGTCGACGAGGTAAGCTATGTGCAAGGTGCGAGTAAGCGAGAAGTTGGACTGGAAATCCATTCGGGTAGAAATAGAATTGTTAGGCGCATATTTGAACACTTGGGGCATGAAGTGATTGCTTTGGATCGAGTTGTTTTTGCCGGACTCACCAAAAAAGATCTCCCAAGGGGAACATGGCGGCACTTAACCAATCAAGAAATCGACTTTTTAAAGATGTTATAAATAAAAACTCCGAGCTTTCAATAAGCTCGGAGTTTGTGGTACCTCCAGGAATCGAACCAGGGACACAAGGATTTTCAGTCCTTTGCTCTACCAACTGAGCTAAGGTACCATGCGCTTAGGCAGATGCAAATATAAAACCCTTTATAGAATTGACAAGGGGCTAATAAAAATTCCAGTATTTTAGCACTTGCGAATTATTGTTTTGAACCTCACAATTGATATCGGGAATACACAGACAAAGCTCGGCTTTTTTGACGGCCTAGATCTAAAATCTGTACAGAAGCTTTCCAGTGTGGATAACATTCCATGGCAATCGATTATTGATACCAATAAAATTACACATTCCATTGTTTCTCAGGTCGGGAATGTTCAATCGGATTTGGAAACCCTTCACAACAACACCCAATATGTGGAAGTGCATCATCAGCTTCAACTTCCTTTTACATCAGATTATGATCCCTTCACAAATTTGGGGATCGATAGGGTGGTGGGCCTGGCAGCTGCAACGTATTTGTTTCCTCTTGAAAATATTTTGATTATCGATGCAGGTACTTGTATAACATATGATTTGATAACTTCAAAAGCACACCACCTTGGCGGTGTTATCAGCCCGGGGTTAATGATGAGATATCAAGCCATGCATACGTTTACCCATCAACTCCCCAATTTGGAGATACAGCAGCCATCATCTTTTCCACCCACCAATACCGACGAGGCCATGCATCACGGGGTAATTTCGAGTGTAGTTGCTGAGATCGAGGCATTTATAGGTCGATTTGGAACATTTATACCAACATTTAGGATAATTTTAACAGGTGGTGACGCTGGTTTCTTGTCTAAACGGGTAAAAAATAGCATCTTAGCGGACGAAAATTTTTTAGCCATTGGACTAAACCTATTGCTTGAAACGAATAAGTCATAAATGACTCGCTTTTTTTTAATCACTTCTCTTCTAATCACTTCCCATTTGTTTGCTCAAAAAGGAACCCTTTCACCCTATTCTTTTTATGGACTGGGAGAGTCCTTGTTTTCAGGAACTGCTGATCAAAGATCTATGGGGGGACTTGTGGCACATGTTGATAGTATTCACCACAATGTTTCATCTCCGGCTTCTTTGGCTGAACTGAAGCTTGTCAACTACAATTTCGGGGCAAATTATTCGAGGCGAAACTTTATTTCAGACGCCAATTCATCAAAAAATGAAACGGCAGGTATCGATTATATGACAGTGGCCATTCCGACAAAGTATTTCGGATTTGGTTTTGGACTTCTCCCAAAAACAGCAGTTGGCTATCGACTCAGTGTTTCCGATGAAATTAACGGTCTGAGTTCCAATTCGAATTATGAAGGAAATGGCGGGATCAATCAGGTTTTCTTTTCTCTAGGGTTTTCTCCTCTAAAAAATTTGGGGATTGGGGCATCGGTTCACTACAATTTTGGATCGATTTTTAGGGTCCATACCCGACAAGAAGATGGAATTGATTTACTCTCACAGCTAAATAATGAATCTGAGTTGAGAGGTGTGGAATGGAATCTATCCTCATATTATAAGATTCACCTTTCGAATCGGCTACAAATGCAATTGCACTATGCCTATCAACCGAAAGCCGATCTAAAATCGCTTAATGCTCGCTCCATATCCACATTCACCTCACTTGGTGAACAACGCGACACCCAAGAAGTAAATTTATCTCATGAAGGACTCGATGAAACCAGAAGTGAGCTCCCCGCCAAACAAACCATAGGAGGTGGAATTGGAGAGCCCAAAAAATGGTATATTGGTGGACAGTGGTCAGAGACAGGCGGCTCTATTGACAACTCGTTTTACGCTGTTGGGAGTGTACGATACGAACCAGCTTCTCAGCTATCAATTGGGGGCTATTTTATTCCAGAATACGACTCGTTTTCCAGTTACTGGAAACGCATCGTGTACCGTTTTGGGATTGTTTCTTCGAAAACAGGAATGATTTTAAACGACAAAGCGATTGAAAATACTGGCATTACTTTTGGAGTTGGATTACCAGTAGCCGGCTTTTCGAATGTCAATATGGGCTTTGAACTTGGAAAATTGGGAGCAGGAGATGACTCCCTTATTGAAGAAAATTATGTCAACATCCGCATTGGGTTTTCACTTAATGACCGTTGGTTTATAAAG
>Ga0181569_10003863_pt1 | contig 11568 bp, 10 predicted proteins | sample 101ome_19_FD_132452 | JGI IMG/M metagenome (GOLD analysis project Ga0181569, IMG submission 132452) | Coastal salt marsh microbial communities from the Groves Creek Marsh, Skidaway Island, Georgia - 101405AT metaG (megahit assembly) | ecosystem: Environmental > Aquatic > Marine > Intertidal... | reverse complement strand
GGTCGGAATCTGGGGCAGCCGAGTCAGCTTTTTTTTTCGCTTTTGGATCATCTGCGAACGGTTCGTTACCACGAGACTTGTTCCCTGCCATTGATCGCCCTAGATCTTAGGCATGGCCTTCACCGTTGCCAAAGCCTTCGAATTGGTCTCCGCTGCCCACGAGCGCTCTAGGCTCGCCCATGCGTTTTTGATCACCGGGCCTCGTGGTAGTGGTAAGCAAGATTTAGCGGCTAAGATCGCCTCCATGTTGAATGGAGCAAAGGAGCAGGAAGCGGATCTCTGGGGGGAGCCTGTCGTTGAGGAAAATCCTCATCTTGAAGAGCTTGAGGGGGAGTATGTCCGGGTGATAAGACCGAGATCAAAATCACGACAAATTGCCGTTGATGATATGCGAGAGCTTGAGAAAATGATGCATCAAGCTTCTCCCCGTGGGACTTGGAAGGTCGGGGTTATTGTCGATGCTGACCGAATGAATGAATCTTCGGAGAACGCGTTTTTGAAAACCTTGGAGGAACCTCCGGTTGATAGTTTGCTTTTACTACTCTCAGGTGATCCCGAGCAATTGCTGCCGACCGTGTGGTCTCGTTGTTTACATATTGCGCTTGCACCAAGGTCTACTGATCAAAGACCCGAATTGGTGCAAAAGTTGCTACAGATTCTAGGGAAAGTGACTCAAAATGGTTTGGGTGAAATAGAATCAGGTTTGCTCGTCAAAGCGGGTCTTGAGGGGCTACTGCGAGAGCGAAAGGAAGAAATTGACGCCCAATATCACGAAAAGCTCAAAGAGGAAAAAGCGCGGTATCAGAAAGTTGTCGAAGGGGACTGGCTCAAAGAGCGCGAAAAGGTTTTTGAGGCGGCCGCCTCTGCTGAGTATCTTTCTGAACGTGCTCTCTTAATCGAAACAATTCACGCTTGGGTGGGTGATCTGGTTCGTCAAAAAGCCGGGGGTCAGGGGCTGGAGTTCCCCGAATATGCGGAGGTGACCTCAAAAGCGGTCGCTTCTGAAAATTTAGACGTGCTTTTAAGGCGGATTGACGCCATGGAAGAGCTGCGACGGTTGCTAGAGACAAACGTGGTTGAGGCGCTCGCTCTCGAGGTCTCATTAATGAATACTTTTGGAAAGGTAAGCTAATGAAGCGAGACAAGTCATTTGTCGATCATGTTCGGGTTGATTGCCGAGCGGGAGATGGAGGTCACGGTGTTGTGAGTTTTCGTCGTGAGAAGTATGTTCCTCGTGGAGGACCTGACGGAGGAGATGGAGGAGATGGAGGGAATGTTGTTTTGATCGTCGATCGTAATACCGATAATCTGCGCTCTTTTCACTACGACCCGAAGTTGATTGCGGAGCATGGTGCTCACGGGCAATCGTGGAAAAGACATGGCAAAAATGGGAAAACAAAAATCGGAAGAGTTCCACCTGGCACCATTGTCTACCAAAGCCCCGCAGCTAATGTGACGGAGGCTGTGGAGATGGAGCGAAGTGATGATGGCGTAGAATTAGTCCCGGTCGCCGACCTTACCGAAGATGGTCAAGAATATGTCCTATTGAATGGTGGAAAAGGAGGACGTGGTAATTTTCACTTTCGCTCTCCGACAAATCAAACTCCCCAAGAGAGGGAGCTTGGCACGGAAGGTGAGAAAGGAATCTTTTATCTCGAACTTAGAAGGATTGCAGATGTCGGTTTGGTGGGTTTTCCAAATGCCGGGAAGTCGACTTTGCTCAGTAAACTCTCCGCAAAACAGCCTAAGATTGCCTCTTATCCATTTACGACACTGACTCCTCAAATTGGGGTGGTGAAGTTGAATGCTCAGGAGCGATTTACGATGGCTGATATTCCTGGCTTAATCGAAGGAGCTCACGAGAATCGAGGTTTAGGCCACGAGTTTCTCCGACACATTACCCGGTGCCGTGTGCTCTTGTTTATGGTCGATATCGCTGGCAGTGAAGGGCGAGACCCGATTAGCGACGTTCAAACACTTCGAACCGAGATTAAGCTCTACGACGAAGATTTAGCGAAATTTCCGTGGATGATTGTTGCAAACAAGATGGATCTTGAGTCAGCCGAGGAGAACCTAGCAATTTTTAAGAACCGTTTTCCAAAAATCCCAGTGGTTTCTGTCTCAGCGCTCGAAGAAAAAGGTTTAGATGAATTGAAGCAGGAGATTCGTTGCCTTTTGGATGCTGATGAGTGAGCTGATCTTCGTCTATGGTTCGTTGCGTCGAGGGGCTTCGAATCATTTTAGAATGAAAGATTCAGAGTTTTTAGGGTGTGCTCAAATCAAAGGAACTTTGATCAAAGTGGATTGGTACCCTGGGCTCCTCTTGGAGGGTGATTCGTGGATACACGGGGAGGTGTATCAGGTTGAAGAATCAACTTTGAGAGAGCTCGATGCATTTGAAGGAGTTGGTTCTCAAAATTCAGAATACCAGAGGATCCATCACGAAGTTTTGTTGAACCAAAAACCAACGAAGGTTTGGGTTTATGAGTGGCTGGGAGGGGTTTTAGACTACGAGATCCTTGCTTCAGGTGATTGGCTGTTACATGAGAGTGATTGATCTCTCGGGTGGAAGGATCCTCATGGTGGGATCGTGGCGGCCTCATGCCATACGCTGAGTGAAGTTCGCTCTCGATTTCTAGTTTGAGAACGTTTTAATCTCTAGAAAGCGCATGTTTTTTCATTCATTTAGGATCAGCTCCATTTTTTCCTTTAGGCTCATTTTTATGAGTATCCTTTTTGCCTTAGTTCCGCTCGCCAATGCGTCTGTTGTTGGGAGCGCCCTCGAGCGGCAGATTGAACAGTATATCAAATCGCTTCGAAGCAATGGGTCGATTAGTAGCAGCGAACGCACGGCTTGGTTGGTTTACGATCTTACTGCAAAAAAAAGGATGGCTAGTATCAATGAGAACCTCTCGCTCCAAGCTGCAAGCATGATTAAGCCACTGGCAGCACTCGCCTATTTTCACCAAGTAAAGGTTGGTAAACTAAGATATAATTCGACCGCTCGAGGACATCTTGAGGCGATGATCCAGAAAAGCAGTAACACATCGACGAATTGGGTGATACGTCAGGTTGGTGGCCCCGCAAAGACCCAAGTATTGCTAAAACGTTATTACCCCTCGGTGAGTCAGCAGCTCCTACTTGTTGAGTATATCCCAACGAGTGGTCGCACATACCGGAATCGTTCCTCAGCAGGTGTTTATGCCCGCTATCTAACGGCGATGTGGAGGGGGCAGCTCCCTTATTGGCAAGAGATGAAGCGCTTATTAGGTCTTCCTGGGCGGGATCGTCTCTTTTACAAAGCGAAGCGTGTTCCGGCTGGAACGAAGGTTTATAATAAAACGGGGAGTACGGCGATGTGCTGTGGCGACATGGGGATCTTAGTGGTCAATGGCCGAGGTGGACGCTCTTACCCATACATTGTCATTGGTATCATTGAAAATCAACGGCGGAGTCCCTCCTATAGTTCGTGGATCTCAAGTCGGGGAAATGTCATCCGAGAGGTCTCGAATTTAAGTTACCTTGAGATGAAAAGGCGTTATGCACTTTAAGAAGGCGGGCGAATTAAAGCGACGAGTTGTTTGGAACAGGAAATTGATTGGGGCCTTATTGCTCCTTCCAGCTGTTGCTTTTTTGAGCTCCTGTTCATTTCATGAACCCTTAGAAATAAAAGAGTTTCAGTCAGACGGATGCACCTGTTTCTTTAATGGGACACGCTCCCAACCTTCGCTTTGGCGTGAGGATTGTCTCGCTCATGATCACGCCTATTGGAGAGGCGGTTCTTTTCAACAAAGAAAGAGAGCTGACTTATTGTTAAGAAATCAAATTCGGCGAAAAGGTGCCCCGATCACCGCATTTTTGGTTTATGTTGGAGTTCGGTTAGGGGGGAGCCCTTGGTTGCCAACTCCATGGCGTTGGGGCTTTGGTTGGAATCGCTTTCCTTTGGGATATCGAGAATGGACTCAAGAGATGAGTGAATCAATGGGAGAGGGAGCAAGTTCAGAAGTGATGAGTTTGCCCCTTGATTGAAGCTATCAAAATAAAGTCGTTTGGTGTTCTGCAGGGTGTCGTTGGGCTCGCTCATTTGATCCAAGAAGCGCACGGAGAGTTCTCGAATTGTCTTGTCCGTCTCGGTGCTTCTTGACATTCATAGAGAGTGATACGGGCATTTGTTTTATTATTAGGAATTGCGGTTGGCTCTGCAGCAGATTTTAAGATTCTTCGAAATCTTGATTATGTCGGAGATGGCAATCCAAGGCAAATGCTTGACCTTTATTTGCCAGTGGATCGCACAGAAGATGAGCAATCTCCAGTCTTAGTTTGGATTCATGGCGGGGCCTGGGCAAAAGGAAGTAAGGATTCTCCTAGGCTTGCTTTACAAGTCGCCGAAGAGAGATCATGTGCGATTGTCTCAATCAATTATCGCCTCACCGACGAGGCGCAGTGGCCAAGTCAACTCCATGATTGTAAAGCAGCCGTTAGGTGGATCAGGGCAAATGCCAAGAAATACAAACTTAATAGCAAGCGGATTGTTCTGTGGGGAGCCTCCGCAGGAGGGCATCTTGTCTCGATGATGGGAGCTACCCAAGACAGGGAGTTTTATGACGGCGCTCTAGGGGAGCATGTTGGTGTTTCCACTCAAGTGGCTGGGATTGTGAACTTTTTTGGACCTACTGATTTGTCAGTGATGAATCAACAGGGAAGCAAAATGGATCATGATGGCCCCCAATCACCCGAAGGTAAGTTATTGGGTGGGCGGGTTTCTAATCGTGTTTCAAAAGCGAAAGAGGCATCTCCGTATCACCAGGTCAATAAGTTGGCACCTCCTTTTATGACGGTGCACGGGACAGACGATCCACTCGTGCCCTTCGAGCAGGGTCGAGCCCTTGATCATAAATTAGATAAGCTCGGTGTTCTTTCAATTTTGATTACCGTTCAAAATGGGAAGCATGGAGGGGGTTTTGGTCCCTCCGTTGCATCTGAAGTCCGCAGCTTCTTAGAGTGTTATCTTTTTGGTCAGAAGAAAGCTCTTACTGATAAGGTGGTTGAGGCTCGCTTTTAAGTTCACTCCTCTCGTTATCGAGAGATCGCTATCGGTAAAACGAATCCCTAAGAGCTCCCTTCGATCTCGTTGTCTCCGAGGGGCACAATTTTGATCTTAGCTTGACTAGAATTCTGAATTTTTGCGCTCAAGGTCTCTTCGGTGGGGGAAGTCGATCGGTCGTTTCCATCGAGAGCGCTTTTGAGCGCTTCTTCAACAAGCTGACCGCAATGGATTTTCATCGGTGGGAGTGGCCCTAAGTCTCCGGAAAGGTCATTAGGCTTCAGATTTCGTGCTTCGTCAGGGGTTTTGCCTTTAAGAAGTTCAGTTGCCATCGATGCAACGGCGATCGCTGTTTGGCACCCGAAGGCTTGAAACGAGGCTCGGTCAATTACCTTCTTTCCGTCCTTTTCTGTAAACTTTAACCACATTCTGAGCATGTCGCCACAATCGGCGGAGCCGACGGTTCCAACGGTATCAGCATCGGGCATTTCGCCGACGTTCTGGGGCTGAGCGAGAGCCTCTCGGGCACGAATTTCAAAAGGATCAGACACGGGATCGATATTAATTGTCGTGAGCAGAAAGTCTAGGATTTGGCTTCGTGGGTAGGATCAAAAAAGATCTTAATCTCAGCTTGATCGGTTCCAAGAAGCTCCTGAGCCCGGATGAGAGCATCACGAGTTGAAATGTTTGGGTTGCTCGGAGCATAGAAAAACAAGTTGGTTTCTCCCTCTTCGCGCCGACATCCCTTTTGGAGAGTTTGGAGAACCCCCGAACTTTTGAGAACCTTGTAAACCTCCCTAGTGGCTCCAGAGATGATGAGATGCCGTTGCTTTGAGCGAACGAATCGGATGAGGTCTCGTAGGGCGAGCACGCTGGTTGCATCCAGATGGTAGGCATTCTTCAAACGTAGGATAATGACCTTCAAATTGGGGTCGATGACTAAGTGTTGGATTTGGGATTGAAAGAGTTCAGCCGCTCCAAAAAATAGAGCTCCCTCGACATGGACAATCGAGATGCCCGGATTTGGGCGTTGGTGTTTCTGATCTAACTCGCGAAGTTCCCCTTCTTGGGAGATTTCGTATTCAACTAAGTGGGGCTTAGAAACTTTTCGAAGGAATAATAAGATCGAAAGGGAAACGCCGATGAAAATGGCCAAATAAAGTGGAAATACTAAAGCGCTAAAAAATGTAACAAGAAGAACACCCGCATCTTCGGGGGTTGAGCGTAGACAGATTCTGATATTGCGACCTTTTATGAGAGACGCGGCCACTCCAATCACCAGTCCTGCAAGGGCGCATTTTGGAATGTAAGAGATTGGATTTGGTTCTAAAATCCCCAGAATAAAGAGCGCGAGAGTGCAGAGTAATCCTGCGAGAATCGAGGAAAGGCCAGTTTTTGCTCCTGACTCATAATTTAGGGCTGAGCGAGTAAGCGAACCAGATGCCGGCATGGCGGCGGTGAAGGCGGAAGCGATGTTTGTCATTCCGACAGCGAGCATATCTTGGTTGATTTCGGTACGGTGGCCACTCCGTGAGGCTAGAGATTTCGCCATAACCGTGTTTTCTAGAGAGGCGAGAAATGCGATCGCGATGGAGACGCCTAAAAGAGATGAAACATCATTGAGTAATCCGGCTGAAGTTGGAGAAGGTAGTCTAAAATGTAAGTCTTCAATCGTGTAGGAATTGAAGGTTGAAACCGCAGAAGCCCAACTTGGGAAAGTCGCCGATAAGAATGTCGAGACGAGTGTCGCAATACTCAAAGCGATGGCAAAATTAGGGAGGGCTCTCAACCACCGGTTAAGAAAGAGATAAATCAGGAGTGTCCCAAGACCAAGGAGACTTGGTTGCCAGAGGTAAGATTCGTGAGTCTCGAGCAGAGATTCGAACATTCCAAAGAAATTACTGGCTGGTTCGATGATTTCGCTGACACCAACAAGATGCTTCCCTTGATTGATCATGATGAGGATGGCAGCTCCAGTCACATAGCCGACAAGGACACTTTGACTAATAAACTGAACAAGCTCGGCAGCCTTCAGAATCGATCCAATGAGGCAAACGATTCCAACCATCAAGACGAGTAGAGGCATGAGAGCCAGCTTCTCAGACATGGTGTATGTTGCTCCTGCGAAGAAGCTGAAAATCATCAAGGAGGTCGCATTCGTCGGGCCAAGTATCGTATGACGAGAGCTCGCAAAAAACGGGGCAATAATCGCGGCAATCGCTGAACAAATAATACCGTATAGAATCGGAAGCTCCGCAATTGCAGCATATGCCATTCCTTGGGGGACAGCAAGAAGAGCGACATTTACCGCTGACTTGGCATCAAGAGAGAATTGGTCCTTTTGGTACGATTGGAGGGTGTCTTTAAAAGGGAAAATTCGCAGCGGGTTCGCTGAAGTCCAAGTTTCAAACTTGCGATAAGCAATTCGAAATTTGCGCTGAATGAAATTCTCTTGCATTGTCTTTTAGGCAGATTTTGCAGCTCGCCTGAAAAGGATGAGGCCAATCAATAGGCAAATCAGGTTGGGGAGCCATAGCAAAAATGTTGAGACATGAGGACCCAAATCCTTAGCTTCATCTGCAATGGTCAAGAAGAGAAAGTAAGAGAAAGCGATCAGGAGAGAAAACCCAGCACCTGAAGAGGCTTTCTTTCGTCTTGCTGAGAGTGCAAGCGGAATCCCGACAATAGCAAAAGCTAATGGAGAAAGTGAAAATGAATAACGTTTCATCACCTCGAAGCTAAAGGCTTTAAGCCGCGCTGAGGTGAGTTCGGGAGGAGGGTTTGCAAGAAGTTCTTTGATTTGTTGGTTGTCGAGGGTTGATGTGCGCAAAACACCCCGCTTCCTCATTTCAATTGGAAGAATCCAAGGTTGAATCTCTTCAATAAACCCTCCGTGGACGTTTCTATTGTTCTCATAGTTTTCGGCATAGGCGCCCATCAAACGAAGGTCGATTCGATCTGTTGTTGAATCCACTCGCAATGGAGTCACCTTTTGAGCGTAAAGATACCCCAAGGGGGGGGAGTTGGGATTGTCCGTATCGATTTGGTAGGCATGGAAGCCTTGGAGACTCTGATCGGTATTCTTGGATTCAATATAGATCTGTTGTCCTTTGAGCCGCGATTGAACAACACCAGGGTCTAGAAGTCGCCAAGGATCATGTTTGAAGGAATCGTAGAGAAGTAGCTTAAGCTCCTTTTTGGAGCGTGGAGAGACGCTCGAATTAATCCAAAAGCAAAAGCAAGATAGGGCGAAGCCAAGGAAAAGGACGGGAGCAGCAATCCGGTAGAGGCTGACTCCAGCTGTGCGCAAAGAGGTGATTTCCTGGTCAGCTGAGAGCCTTCCAAAGACAAGTAAGACGGCAACTAAAAACCCCCAAGGAAGGGTAAAGACGAGAGAGACAGGTAGGAGCTTGGCGATGAATACTCCAAAGAAAGAGATCTCAACCTTACGCTGAACTAAGAGATCGTTAATCTCTTTGAAGATGTTTCCCAAAATGAGAACTAAGGTGAGAATAAGAATCGCAAAAAGCGCTACCGAGAGAACTTGTCGGGTGATGTAACGGTCGCTTTTTGTGAACATCCTCGATGCAAATATTACAAAAGCGACCCGTTGAGGTCGAGCGTAAGAGTCAGCGCTTTTTGATCGTCGCTCTCTTGAGCGAAGAGTTAGGATACTGAGCGAGATGATACGACCACGTAAAAAGTACACTGTCTACGATTTGCAAAGACTCAAAGGAACACGATGCTTAAGTCATCTCCACGTAAAGTCTCCCGATGAGGCTCGAGCCGCCGAGCTGGCGGGCGTGGATCTGATGAGTTGTAGTTTTGACTCTCCAGAGTCTCAGGCTCGCTTGCCCTTGCTTGTCGAAGCTGCTCCATCAAGTTTCTTCTCAGGGGCAACCCCTCATGGCTTGGCCTCCCGTGAAGAGGCAATTCGAGTAGGCTTTAAAGCCCTAGAGCTAGGAGCAAGTTCGGTCTATTGCTCGGCAAGTATCAGAATCATTGAGTCCATGGCAGAAGAGGGAATTCCCGTTGTCGGGCACCTAGGTATGGTGCCACGACATGTCACTTGGACAAATTACCGAGCGATTGGAAAGACCTTCGAGGAAGCTCTGGAGCTTTATCGGCGCATGAAAGCCCTTGAGAATGCAGGGGCTTATGCTGCGGAAATTGAATGCGTTCCATGGCAGTTGGCAAGCTGGCTTTGCCAGAACACTTCAATGCTTCTCATGTCCCTGGGTTCGGGGTCGGGATGCGATACCCAGTTTTTGTTCTCAGATGATGTTTTGGGTGACTACGAAGAGCGCCCACCACGGCATGCGAAAGCGTATCGCAACTTTTCGCGAGAATATCAGAAGCTTCAGCAAGAGCGTATCGATGCATTTCAAGAATACATTCAAGATGTTGATTCTGGTGCCTTTCCGGGGCCCGAGCATCTTGTAAACCTAGAAGAGGATGTTCTCGATAGGCTGAAGCAATCCCTCAAAAAAGAAGAGCATCAATGATGCTCTTCTTACTCATGTAGGAAAAATCACAAGCCGTTAACTTGTCACTGCTTGCTTAGACTGCTGCGTCTCGGTGAAGCCGTTTTCTTCTGCATATTTGCGAACATCGGCTGTGATTTTCATCGAGCAAAACGTTGGACCACACATCGAGCAGAAGTGGGCGGTCTTTGCGCCTTCAGCAGGGAGAGTTTCATCGTGAAAATCGATCGCTCGAGCTGGATCGAGTCCAAGAGCAAATTGGTCACGCCACCTGAATTCAAAACGAGCTTTGGATATTGCATTATCGCGTTCTTGCGCAGCAGGGTGGCCTTTTGCCAGGTCCGCTGCGTGGGCTGCGATCTTGTAGGTGATGACCCCTTCGCGAACATCGTCACGATTCGGTAGTCCAAGGTGTTCTTTCGGAGTCACATAGCAGAGCATGGCGCATCCGTACCACCCGATATTAGCAGCTCCGATTCCAGAAGTGATGTGATCGTAGCCAGGGGCAATATCTGTCGTGAGGGGTCCCAGGGTGTAGAAGGGGGCTTCATGGCACCAATCGATTTGCTTCTGCATGTTTTCCTCGATCAGTTGCATGGGAACATGGCCGGGGCCCTCATTCATCACTTGGCAACCTTTTGCCCAAGCGCGCTGAGTCAGTTCTCCTTGAATTTCTAGTTCTGCCAGTTGCGCATAGTCATTAGCGTCAGCAATTGATCCTGGACGAAGTCCGTCACCGATTGAAAACGAGACATCATAGGTCGCACAGATATCGCAGATGTCATCCCAGTGAGTGTAGAGGAAGTTCTCTTGATTGTGATGAAGAGCCCATTTTGCCATGATTGAACCACCCCGCGAGACGATGCCGGTCATGCGTCGTGCGGTGTGGGGAACAAATCGTTTAAGCACAGCGGCATGGATGGTGAAATAATCGACTCCTTGCTCAGCTTGCTCAATTAAGGTGTCTCGGAAGAGTTCCCAAGTCAGATTCTCAATCTGACCGTTCACCTTTTCGAGTGCCTGATAAATGGGAACAGTGCCAATAGGAACTGGGGAGTTTCTTAGAATCCATTCACGAGTGGCGTGAATGTTTTTTCCGGTTGAAAGATCCATGACTGTGTCTGCTCCCCATTTCGTAGCCCAGCGCATTTTTTCAACTTCCTCGTCAATGGTGGAAGTGACCGCCGAGTTTCCGATGTTAGCGTTGATTTTGACCAAAAAATTTCGGCCAATAATCATCGGCTCGAGCTCTGGATGATTCACGTTGCAGGGGATGATTGCCCGCCCGCGTGCAACTTCAGAGCGAACGAATTCGGCAGTGATGAGCTCGGGAATTTGAGCTCCATAACTTTGTCCTGGATGCTGGTGGTGGGTGACGTTGCGCGCAACCTGTGCAAAGGGGTCAATTTGACTTGGTCGCGGCATTTCATAGCCTTCTGGAGTAGAATTTTTTCGTCGGATAAAATCTTTGATTTGATCTGAGGCGTCTTCAGGAAGGTCCTCAAGCTGAGGGTAATGATCATGGATTGTTTTAAACTTCTCAAGTCGCCCCATATTTTCGCGGATGGCCACGTATTCCATTTCTGGAGTGATGATGCCTTGATCGGCATACCATTTTTGAGTGACTGGATGGGTCTTTGCTCTCAAGGGTTTGCGTTTTAAACCAGGATACTGCTTAAGCTTGTTTTTTGCCGCTTTGCTTTCGTTGTACTGTTCAGCATGGGCTTGCGAAAGGTAACCATTATCGATCGATTTGACCTCCCGACCTTCATATTCCTCAACATCACTGCGCTCAAGGATCCACTCTCGACGCAAGCCAGGAAGACCTTGTCGCACATCGCCATTAAAATCGGGATCACCCCACGGCCCTGAGCAATCATAAACCCTAATTGGAGGGTTTTCTTCGATTCGGCCGTTGGGATGTTCGGTGTTTGCAAGGCGGATTTCTCTCATGGGAACCCTTAGAGATCCATGAATGGCTCCTTGGATGTAGATCCGAGTTGAGTTGGGAAAAATCGTCGGGTCTTTGGCGATTGCTTC
>Ga0181569_10003859_pt1 | contig 11576 bp, 7 predicted proteins | sample 101ome_19_FD_132452 | JGI IMG/M metagenome (GOLD analysis project Ga0181569, IMG submission 132452) | Coastal salt marsh microbial communities from the Groves Creek Marsh, Skidaway Island, Georgia - 101405AT metaG (megahit assembly) | ecosystem: Environmental > Aquatic > Marine > Intertidal zone... | reverse complement strand
TGAGGTTGACGATCGACCAAACCGGGGATGCTCAAGTTCACTCGCGCAAAGCTCACCCGCGAGCAGGGGATACCCGCTTCCCTGAACAGCTCATAGGAGAGGGCCTCACGCAAATAGGACGGATCGGTGATGTTGTTGTTGAGATTGAGTTTTCCCAAGCCTCGAAAAGAAAGGTCTTCCTGAAATTCATTGAAGTCGACCTTGAAAGAGAGGCGTTGCTCGATCCTGCCTTCCTTGTATTCCAGGAAAGTACCGTTGCCTTTGTAGCGCAGCCCGACTGGTGAAATTTTTTCGCCCTCTATTTCAATGCTGGCCTCCCCGTATTGGTGATTGATCCCCAGATAACCTGCCAGTCCGGGCCGAGTCGCTCCCTCAGCTCGCATGTGTCCCCCTTTCATGGCATCGCCGATCAGCTCTCCAAAGGCCTCTCCGACATCCATGCTGAGCCCTTCCGGGGGTTGCAGTTTGGCCCATTCTTCGGGTTCGATGGTCAGGGTCACCTCCAATACCCGGTCGAGCCCGAACAGGGAAGCAGCATCCTGACCTTTAGCCATAAATTTGATGTCGCACTGCAGTGCGAGGATCATAACCCATGCAAAAATTTTGATTCCTTGGTATAATCTCATCTGAAAAATGCCCAACTACCATCGATCCTATCCGGGTCACACTGACATGGTCTGAGCCGTTTTCAACTTTTGAAGGTGTGCGGCGGGGCAAACACAGAGTCTGGCTTAGCGGTTGCGCCATCGCCAACCTGTCCCTCTTTGTTGCGGGGATAGAAGATAAAAAGTGGTGGAGGCGGCGGGAGTTGAACCCGCGTCCTAAGCAGACCTGCCGTGAAGCTTCTACATGCTTGTCCGAGCTTAAGATTGTCGACAGAGAGGATAACGGCTCGGCACGAGTCCCTCTGCCTAGTCCGCATGAAAGGGTTTCGGCTCGTCACGCGCGGTCTCCGCTTAAAGCCTAGCCAGCTGTCGTCGCCTCATTCACCTAGCCGGCGTCAATGATGAGACGTCGCGGACCTTAGGCCGCGAGAGCTAATTCTTCGTTAGCAGTTATTTTTTGGTCCGATGATTAACGAGGCCAACGTACCATCCTCGGCATGCTACCCCAGACGTATCCACCCAGTCGAAACCAGTACGCCCCCATGGATTGATTCAATCCGAAGCCATACTCTGCCCTGGGGTGAGGCTTGTCAAGCTAGCTTGGAGATAGCGTGTCTTAAGTAGGAGTAGCTCACGCCTCGATGTGACGAGTGAGGATCTCCATGCTTTCAGGTGGCAGGGAAGAGAGTTTGATGCCCGCATTGGTTTCCTCGAAGTAGCTTGCTGCCCAATCTGAATCAAACAGGGCGACAACGTGCTCATGCCGATCATAAGCCACCTTGGTGCCGGTTGGGAGAGATAGGGCATCAAGCTGTGCTTCGGTGATGTCGGTGGGTAACCATCGGATGACCGACCAGGGAGCTGACTCCAAGCGTGATTCGGCATTGTATTCGGTCTCCAAGCGATATTGCACGACTTCAAACTGGAGTTGACCGACCGCTGCCAGCAGAGGCACTCGTGTGAGTGAACCGCGAACCTCCAGCACCTGGATGACACCCTCCTGCAGCAACTGATCAAGCCCCTGCCTGAATTGCTTGAACTTTGAGGTGTTGGGATTGTGCAGGTAAGCGAAGCACTCAGGGGTGAAAATCGGGATTTCTCGATATTGAATACTAGGATCGGTGGTCAGGGTGTCACCGATGCCATAATCATTGAGCCCGACCAGGCCAACAATGTCTCCCGGGAAAGCATCATTGACCGTTTCGCGCTCATTGCCGAAGAGCTTGTGAGAGCTTGCCAGCCGGACCTTTTTGCCAGAGCGGGGGTGGATGACATTCATGTCTCGCTTGAATTGGCCCGAACAAATGCGCGCAAAGGCAATACGATCACGGTGCTTGGGGTCCATGTTGGCCTGGATCTTAAAGATAAAGGCTGAGAAGGCCTCATGGTCTGTGGGGATGGTTTGGCCATCACAATCCCTCGGAGCAGGCGGGGGTGAGTGGCTCAGAAAACCCTTGAGTAATAACTCAACCCCAAAGTTGTTCATGGCACTGCCAAAGAATACCGGGGTCATCTGTCCCGAATAGACCGAAGAGATATCAAAATCTTCCCCAGCCATGTTCAGCATCTCGATTTCTTCAGTCAGCTTCGCGTGCATCTCGGGACTGAGTTGTTCGCGAATGATGGCAGCCTCGACATCACCAACCGATTCGGGGGCGCGATAGAGGCCTCCTGCGGTGCGTTCGAAGAGATGGACCTCTTTGTGGAGGCGATCGAACACCCCTTTGAAATCCACGCCGGTCCCGATAGGCCAATTGACGGGGAAGGATCCGATACCCAATACCCTTTCAAGCTCGTCCAGGAGTTCAATAGGATCCTTGGTAGGGCGATCACACTTGTTGATGAAAGTGAAAATGGGGATGCCTCGCCTGCGGCATATTTCAAAAAGTTTCTGAGTTTGAGACTCAATCCCCTTGGCCGCATCGATGACCATCACCACACCGTCCACAGCCGTCAGAACACGGTAGGTATCTTCGGAGAAGTCCTTGTGACCGGGGGTGTCGAGAAGGTTGATCGCAAAGCCTTCATACTCAAATTGCAGGACTGTGGAGCTGATGGAAATGCCGCGCTTGCGCTCCAATTCCATCCAGTCAGAGGTAGAAGCGCGCTGATGCTTGCGTGCGGTCACTGACCCAGCAAGATGAACAGCCCCACCATAAAGCAGCAGCTTTTCGGTGAGCGTGGTCTTCCCTGCATCAGGATGGGAAATGATGGCAAAGGTGCGGCGACGTTCGATCTCTTTTTGCAAACTCACAAGGTGGCGAAGGGTAGCAGGAATCGGACAGTGAACAAGTGGGAATGCTCGATCCGAGGATCAGCTTGAAGGAAAATCATGGATGACTTGGCTTGGAAGCCTGCAAGCGGCGCCAAACTCGCAATGCCTCGGAAATGCTCCAGGCTTGGGCATCGCAGCCACGCTGGGTGTGCGGGGCGTCGCCATCAAGGATTTCAGGGAGTTGCCCCGAGCAGCCTTCCTTCCAGTGGGCCTGCATCGAGCTCAGGTAGTCCAGCGCGGCTAGGTGGGCCTTCTTTTCTCCGGGCCACGCCATGGCCAGGGCCTCGCAAAAAGAGGGAAAAGTCCAAAGCCAGGCAGTGCCATTGTGGTAGGCGGGTTTGCGGCGCTCATCCTCGTCTCCTTCATAACGTCCCCAGTAGGGATGAACAGGATCATTGAGCAACCCACCATGATTGCCGTGTATGGGCAGGGGAGGCATGGTCGGCAACGGGGCCAGGGAGCGCAGGGCACCTGGAACGATTAGGTGGCGCTGTGCGGCAAGCACGGTGGCCTGGGCTCGTCTACCTTTGAGGCAGCCCAGTGTGACCGCCCATAAGGCATTGCTACGCAAAGCCTGATCTCGCAAGGCCTCGCCGGCAGGGGTTCCGGATGAGGCGATGAGTAAATCCGCAGGCCATTGTTTTTCTTCTATCCAGAAGAGCTTTTCAAAATGCTTGCGTGCCGTTTGAGCCCACTCCCCCCAACTCCCGATGGGGCATTGGGTGTGGATGTGGTTTGCTTGAGATGTTTTGAGTCGACGGGTGAGCTGATCAAGTTGCTCAAGCAGACGTATCCACAGGGCCTGAATTTCGACGGGATAACCCTCCCTTGGTGTCCCTGCCGGATAGTTGGTGTCCATCCAGGTGAAATGGCTAGGGCTCCAGACCAGCCCTGATTCTCGATCCATCCTGATCCCATTGGGGGTCCCTTGCATGATCCCCCGAGCCATGCGGAATATCACCTCACCCAGAACGGGCCCTGAGGTGCTGACAGGTTCGTGGTAGAGACTTTCGCCTGCCATGGAGGCGGCTTCTTCCAGCAGGATCCCATACCAGAGCGGTGCATCGGAGGTATCCCGATTGGAGGCATCATCTCCGTGGATGGTGTTGGGTAGGGTGCCATCGGATTCAAAGCGACCAAAGACTTTGAGCAGTGCTACCACGCTATCCTGCATGCCAGCATGGAGCATGCCTCGAGCCACGATGATGGAATCGCGACCCCAGTCCAGAAACCAGGGATAACCCGCAATGATTGTCTTACCATCATCTCTTCGAACCACATAGGCACCTAGCGCTTGAGTGAGCTCATGGCCCCATGGATCACATTGACTCTGGTGTAAGGAAGGTTCGGTTTCCGAAGTAACTGACTCTGCTTGCCTCAGGGCGGTAACGATTTGCGCTTTGCTTGGGATTTCGGTTTCGCAGGTGGCTGTCAGATGAATGGCTTGATCGCCGGTCAGGGGTAGGGCAAACCATCCCGGGCTCCAGGCATCGCCTGAGCCCTCCTGACCGCGGGTTTGCTCTATAGGGTGAGCTATGCCCTGCGACCACTCAGGCTCGGGATGAAAGTGGCCTGAATCAACCCGGACGTGCAGGCTTCGATCCTTGGCGGGTTGAAAGAGGAATCCATCCCCTGAATCCAGGGCTTGGCAATGGGTTTGGAAGTGGGCATCGGCTCCATCCGAGCGTTGGGTCTGCTGATGGAAGTTGCGATCTTCCAGGTCCAATCGCAGGGTCAGCTGGAGGCGGCAACCAGCTGGGAGTTCCTGCCCCTCGGAGAGTCGCTGGTTTTTTCTGATGCGCTCGAAGCGAGCGACCAAGGTGTTGGCGCCCTCCAGCAGATTAAGGGTCATTTCTACCTCCACGGAGCGGCCACTTCCGGCCGGAATGTAGAAGCGCCACCTGGCCGGGGCTTTGGCTGAGAAGTCGACCAAGGCTGCCTGGTCCAGCGGGGTGATGAATCCATCGGCGTTGGCCCACAGGCGTAAACGCTTGATCATCACGTGGCGATCAACCGGAAGGTTTGGGTGCAGATTAGCCCCCAGCAGGCAGTCGTATTTGGAATCGATCTGACTGGGGTCAGCATGCACGCGTGCCATGGCGCCTCGGCCGTTGGTCAGCAGGGCCATGCAGTCGGGCCCATTCCCAAAGCCAGGCTGGCGGTGGTCGCAAACCAACCAAGTGCTTTTAATAGCGTTGGTTTCCCTGCCAAAAAGATCAAGTTGAACCAAGAGCTCTCCGGGAATGGCGTTGAGGATGGCAACGACGTGATCCCCTCCTGCCGGCACCGAGTCATGACGGGTGATCGAGGATTCAGAATCGGATTTCAGGGTAAGGCGGAAAGGATGGCGTTCGCGAACGACAACCCAGTGCCCTCGTGGCACCACCAGGATACGCGGGCGGTCGGAGGAAGACCATGCTATGACAGGAGGCCAGCTTGCCTTAGTGGAATCCGCCTGGCCGTCTTGATTGGTGAGATGATTTAACCAGCCCTCGAGGTCGCTATCGATATCCCTGGCTAAATCCTTCCAGTCTACCCAAGGGGTGTGTTCGGTTCCATGGATCTGCGAGAGACAGGCCAGCCCCATCGCAGCTCTGGCACGAGCGTCGCGGTAACGATGCCCTTCAAGCCCATCATCTTGTTTTGCGGAGGTGACATCCTCCAGGCAGCAGACCTGTCCAGGAGCCAGTTCAAGGATCCATGAGGCTTGGTTTTGGGTCCACTGGACCAGGCTTCCTCCCTGCATCCAGTCGAAGCTTGGTGGCTGGGAGATTTTTGGAAACTCAGAGACCTTCAGAGTGATCTGCTGGGATTGCGCCACATCGGTGTTGATCAGAATCCATAGATTACGATCCCCATTCTGGCTCACGCGATGGAATAGGCATGTTTGGGCGTTGGGCTGAGGGCTGAGTTTTAGGGAGGCTCCATCAAAGAAGCAGGGATGGTGATTGAGCAGACGACCCAAGCGGCCCATCGTGTGAACGATGTTTTCCTCAGCCCCCCAATTAAGCCCCGTACATTCATGGACAATGATTTTTTCGGCAGCCAGCCATTCGACGCCACAGGTAAAACCGAAGGCTCCCTGCACGCTGGTTAGCGCGCATAGTTGATTGCGCAGGAGTGACCAAATCTTCCCCTTGGCTGCTAGCCTTGAGTTGTCGTGGGTTTCACTGTAGTGAACCAAGGTGCCAACCCGGGGGCTTTGATGAAGGCAATGTTCAAGGTAGGCCTGCACTGAAGGGCCTTCATATTCCTGAAAAAGCTCAGAATAGGCCCATTGCATCCCACCCTCTGTGAGCAGCCTTTCGGTGGCTTCCCAGGCCCCACCCAGGCCTTCGAGTAGAAACAGGGTGTCGGGGAAGGATTCTCTGACCCGAGCGATGATGTATTGCCAGGCTGCCAGGGGTACCATGTAGCCAGCATCGCAGCGGAACCCATCGACTCCGCGTTCGCACCATGTCAGGAAAACCCCGGCCAGGTAGTCCCAGGTTTCTGGCTGGTCATGCTTTAATTCTACTAGATCTCCCCAAATATTCCCCCAGGCCCCTGGGCTGATGAAGGTTCCGTCACCCTCGCGGGCATACCATTCGGGATGGTTTTCATGAATGTTGGACCCCCAGCCGGTGTGATTGGCAACCAGATCAATAATCACTCGTGCTGAGCGGGCATGGATGGCCCGGGTCAGTTCCATGAATTGATCGATAGCTGTGGTCCGTTGGTCAAACGTTACCAGAGCAGGATCCACCGCCTCTAGATTTTGGGCGGGGTAGGGACTGCCAAATCGGCCAAACCGGGCGTAGGTGGTTGGGGTCGGGTTGATCGGTAACAGGTGAATGATGCGGCATCCCAGGGTATCAATGATGTGTGGGAGTTGCTCGATGAGGTCCCGAATTTTTCCTGAAGGCGGGATGACGGCGAAGCCATCGGCATCGAGGGTCGCCAATTCAGGACGCTCACGTTGAGACTGCGTTTCGGATCGATGTCGATGTGCCCCAAAGAGTCGGATCCAGGCACAGTAGATGGTATTGCCACTCCGGGTGGCGTTGGGATGGACGGCAATGCCCCCATTGGGACCATCGGGCCACTGCTGGGTGCCCCGGGCATCAGTGAGGTAAGCCTTGTATTCGAAAAAGCCAACCTCATTGAGCGGCAGATTGATGACCCACCGATCGGTTTCCCAAATCATGGGGATATCCTGCCAAGAGAATAAAGCGATGGCATTTTGTCCCGCCCGGCTTTGAATGATTTCCTTGCGTAGGGTCGAAGCTCTTCCAAGGTTGGTCCGGAGGAAGGCTTGGCAGGTATCTGGTGTCTGATCGGCGGAGGAGGGGAAGAGTTCGACTCGGTGCCAGTCACCAGTGTGTGAGACCTTACGGTCACCGGGTGGTGGGGTCATCATGGCCATGGCGTGAAAAGGTTTGTCTCGAAGATTGCCTGGTGGTCGACGCTCAACAGCTTACCGCTGGCTGGAGCAGGACGATCTCACCAGGCTAGCATGTTGAGCAATTTGAAATCTTTGCTCAGGGGGCGAATCAGGCAAGCAGCGCCTTGAGCGTCCGGATATGCCTTGGGATGGCCTTCCAGGGATCTTCGGCTGCCTCATATTCTAGCACCACAAATCCCTGGTAATTGGCTTCTCTGAGGATCCTGACAAGGCGCACCAGATCCGAAGGCATCTTGGGCATTCCCCGCGGAGCTATTTCCACCTTAAGCTGAACGTTGACCGCAAACGGAGCGCATTTAACTAGGTCGCCGTATGGGTCTTCGGTATGGAAATTACCGGTATCCAAATTGATGCCTACCCAAGGACTATCAACGGCTTGGACAATTTCCAGCAGAGGATCCGCTTCCGCCACGATGCCCCCGTGATTCTCAATGCCTAAGAAGACGCCCCGAGCCCCGGCATAATCGCAGCATTGCTTGAGTCCCTCGATGCACCGTGCGACCGAGTTCTTCCAGCTTTCTCCTTGGGGTTTGTCGCCCGCAAAAACACGAACGTGAGGCGCTCCCATCTGAGCCGCATGATCAATCCATTGCTTGACGTGAAGGATTTGTTCCTCACGTTTGGGGCCGGGCATGTCGGTAAAACGATTGCCAACAGCCGTGCCACTGATGGTCAGGCCTCGCAGGAAAGCATGTCGCTTGAGATCGCTGCATAGTGCCGCATCAGTTCGAGGCGGAAAGTAGTAACTGGTCAGTTCAGCTCCGTCGCACCCAAGTTGTGAGCAGTAATCCAGGAAGTCATGCAGGCTGATTCGTTTGGCTGGGTCCACTGCTTGAGGCCTTTCATGCGACGCATGCTGGAAATGATCTCTCAGTGAGTAAGCGGCCAGTCCTAATTTGAAGTTGGCGTGATTCGGGCGCTCGAATGCTTCGATGGCTCCTGCTTGCTGCGGCGTGATCAGGCTTCCTACTGAACCTGCCATGGCCATCAAGGCCGTCTGCTGCATGAATTGTCGTCGTTGCATGGTTTGTATGGCTGAGGTGAAAGAAAGTTCAGGGAGTAAGGTGATGCCGATCAGCTTTAAAACTTCTCGAGACTAAGATTCGATGAATTGGCCAAAAGCCCTGAAGCGATCGTAACGGGCCTTCATACGATCAGAGACCCCCATGGACCCAAGCTGTTTGAGGGTTTGGCTGATGACTTGCCTCATGGACGTTGCCACAGCGCTCACATCGTTCTGAGCTCCACCCAGCGGCTCGGGAATAATCTGATCAACGAGCTTAAGTGACTTCAGTTGGTCTGCTGTGATGCGCAGGCACTCGGCAGCTTGGGGGACAGCTTCGCTGCTTTTCCAGAGGATTGCAGCACAACCCTCTGGGCTGATGACCGAATAATAGGCATTCTCGAGAATCATGACTTTGTCGGCTACCCCGATACCAAGCGCACCACCTGAGCCACCCTCGCCAATGACAATGGCTAGAATCGGAACCTCCAAAAGCATCATCTCCCGCAAATTCACAGCGATGGCTTCGGCAATGTGTCTTTCTTCAGCGCCAATGCCAGGGTAGGCACCTGCGGTATCGATGAGAGTGACAATGGGTAGGCCGAACTTGTCGGCCATTTTCATCAGGCGCATGGCTTTGCGGTATCCCTCAGGATGGGCAGAACCAAAATTCCTCAGGATGTTTTCCTTGGTATCCCGGCCTTTCTGGGTGCCGATGACCATGACTTGACTGTCATCAATGCTAGCAAAGCCTCCAACCATGGCTCGGTCGTCGGCAAAAAGTCGATCACCATGAAGCTCGGTGAAGTGGTCAAAAACCTCTCGGATATAGTCAAGGGTGTATGGCCGCTTAGGGTGTCTGGCGAGCATGACTCGCTGATGAGCAGTCAGGTTGGAAAAAATCGTTTCCCTGGTATCGCGAATCTTTTTTTCAATCAGGGCGATTTCTTCTTGGAAGCTCACCGAGAGTGACCCCGAGGCCTCATGGCTCTTCAGCTCATCGAGTTTCTTTTCAAGCTCGGCGATCGGTTTTTCAAATTCAAGCGTGTGCTTCATTACCGAGACCAATGTAAGGGGTGAATAGAAAAAAAGGTAGCAAAAAGGGCATCCGGCCAAGTGTGGCTCACTTAATACTTCAGGCGTCGTTGGCGTGCCTCCACTGGCCACTTCCCTGATGCCCTATGAGATTCAACCCGATACAGCTCCTGGTGCAGGGCTACCGTTGGGCAAACATGCCATGGAATAGCGTATATAACAGCTCCAACAGGTTTTTGATGAGCCTCTTCGGAAGAGACCACTAAATGCTCCTCACTATGGCCAAGAAAGCGATCAACCTTGAGGTTGAGGCAATGCAGTCTCGGGTGTGGCATTTCCGAAGCGACCGATTTGTGCCCCAAATCCAAGCATAGAATTCCTTCGGCAGGCTTGGAAACGACCCTTCCCATGAGGACACAGGCCCATTGAAACTCCAGGTCCGGAAAATGGCTTGCATACCCGGCATCCCACAGGACGGAGGTACCTGGGCTGCATATCGAGTCCGGGCGTGTAGCGTGCATGGGGAAGGTGGGGGTGCCGCCCGCGATAAGGGGCTGGGGCTTGTCTCGCAGCCTCGGAACCCCGGCCCACCAACTTTCTAATGACTGGACCCATTGTTGACAGGCCTTTTGACGCTCGCTTACCGATGGCTGATGCAGGTGTCCATCGTAAGCATGCCAGCCACCAAAACGCAGCTTCGGACAATGATCCAGAGCCTCGAGTAAGGAGACGACCTCTGGCCCTGGAGCAATGCCCGTGCGGTGCATGCCCACATCAAGATCGATCCAGATCGTGAGTGATTGATGGCGCTCTTGAGTCAATTGATCGAGCATCTGGAGGCTGGGCATGCAGTCTACCAGGGTGTGGGTCTGAACCGAATCATGCGCCGTTGCCAGGTCCAATAATCGGTGAGCCATCGAGGCGTGGGGCTGCATGGCGAGCAATAAATCGCTTGCACCCGCATTGGCTGCAATTTCTAGTTCGGCTAGCGTGGCCCCTTTGAAGCGCCTGATCCCATGTGCCACCATGCGCTCAATGATGGACTGACACTTGCTGGTCTTGACATGAGGCCACAGGCGACTCGGGTCCCCACCGACCATTTGGATCATGAGTCTCAGGTTGGCATCGATGCGATCGGGGTAAACCAACAGGGCGGGCGAGCTGATGGGATCAGCTTCCTCTAATGCATACCAATTTGTTGAGGATTCAGGGCTCATCCGCGGCAAGGTTGGGACGAGTCAGCGCCCTGCTGTAGCTCAGGGATGTAGTTCGAGGATGGCCTCGATTTCAACGCTGATATTGCCAGGCAATGATCCCATGCCGACCGCACTGCGGGCGCCTATACCGTTCCCATCACCGAAGATTTCTGCAAAAAGTTCGCTGCATCCATTGATGACGTAAGGGTGATCTCCGAATGTAGGGGTCGCATTGACCATACCGAGTACTTTGATGACCCTGGCCACTCGATCCAGGCTCCCCAGTTGCTCTCGTATCGTCGCCAGCATCGTCAATCCGACCTGTCTGGCCGCAAGTTTACCCTGTTCCTTGTCAATGTCTTCCCCAACCCGGCCCGTGAGAAGGGATCCATCCATCGTGACCGGTCCGTGGCCTGAGAGGTAGGCGAGGTTTGCCTGGAGAACAATGGGTTTGTAGACACCGGCAGGTGCGGGTGCAGGTGGGAGTGAAAGATTTAAGGACTTGAGCTTCTCTTCAGGGGTCATGGTATGGATGGGTTACTTGATTTTGACTGGCCACACTTCGTTGACGATAGGAGCTCCTTCAAGCGAGGAGGGATTGATTTCTAAATGATGTAGGTGGCGTCGATTGACCGAATAGACAATGTGCAATTGGCCATTTTGGGTCTGAATAATCGATGGATGGTCAAAATGCTGTGCCGGGTTTTTGTCTAAAATGGCCGCACCCTGCCAATGGACCCCGTCCTGGCTCAAGGCCAGGTGCATCCGGTCCGACTTAGAGGCACTGTGACTGTAGACCATCGCAAACCTTCCATCCTCTAGCTTGATGACATCCATGGAACTGCCAGGGTTTGGGAGGGTTCCGCGCTTCATGGAGCCCCACGTTTTGCCGCTATCGTGGCTCCAGATTTCCGTCATGTAGCCCTGCTTGCTTCGGCAAAGGATTTGTATGTGCTCATCATCGTGCAGTAAAATAGCCGGATCGGTTGCCCGGTATTCCCCTGGATAGTTTAGGGGT
>Ga0181569_10003858_pt1 | contig 11578 bp, 11 predicted proteins | sample 101ome_19_FD_132452 | JGI IMG/M metagenome (GOLD analysis project Ga0181569, IMG submission 132452) | Coastal salt marsh microbial communities from the Groves Creek Marsh, Skidaway Island, Georgia - 101405AT metaG (megahit assembly) | ecosystem: Environmental > Aquatic > Marine > Intertidal... | reverse complement strand
CTACGTCATAGGTCGCGCCACCCCACGCCTCGATGGAGAGGAGCTCCGGTGTGGTTTTCGCCACAACGGGCAACACATCCACCAGGTCCCTCGTTCTAACTCGTGTCGCGAGCAACGATTGGTGGGCATCCCGGAATGTCGTGTCGGTGACGGCGAGCGCGGTGGAGGTGCGGAGGGCTTCAGCAAAGACTTGAGGGCCAAGCTCCATCAAGCGCTGCTTGGAGCCAGGAGGGGGTGGAGTGTCGTCGACTGGGGGCAGCTTGGTGACAGGCTCGACGACTGAGGGCGCATCACCGTGCGGCTTGTTGACGGTGACATCCGCGATCCACGTGAGCAACTTCGTTCCCCGGTCTTTGCTGGAACGGGAGCGAACGAGGTGGGGTCTCTCGTCGATGAAGGAGGTGGACACGTCACCGGCGAGGAAGTCCGCATCATCGACAACTGCCTGCAAGAACGGAATATTGGTCGAGACTCCACGGATACGGAACTCCGCGAGACCCCGTCTTGCGCGAGACACTGCGATGTCGAAGGTCCTCCCCCGTGTCGTCATTTTGGCGAGCATGGAGTCGAAATAGGGAGAAATCTGCGCACCTTGGTTGACCGTTCCCCCATCAAGACGGATTCCGGCACCCCCAGGAGAACGATATGTCGTAATTTTTCCCGTGTCAGGACGGAAGTCAGCGGCGGGGTCCTCGGTGGTAATCCGACACTGCATCGCAAAGCCGCGCGTCATAATCGCGTCCTGACTCAGACCGAGCGACTCGAGCGATTCACCTGAGGCCACCCGTATTTGCGTGTGCACAAGGTCGACATCGGTGACTTCCTCAGTGACGGTGTGTTCGACTTGAATCCGAGGGTTCATCTCGATGAAGACGTGTTGACCCGCGCGCTCACCTGCGGTGTCAACTAAGAACTCCACTGTTCCCGCGTTTTCATACCCAATGGACTGAGCAAAAGCGACCGCGTCTCGCAGGATGCGCTGCCGGAGCTCCGGATCCAAGTTCGGGGCTGGGGCTATCTCGATAACTTTCTGGTGTCGACGCTGCACCGAACAGTCACGCTCAAACAAATGCAATGTGGTGCCCTGCTTATCCGCCATGATCTGAACCTCGATATGACGGGGTCGAACCACCGCCTGCTCGACAAACATGCGACCATCGCCAAACGCCGTTTCCGCTTCGCGCATAGCCGCCTCGAGGGAAGGCCGGAGATCGTCGGGGTTGTCCACTCTGCGCATTCCCCGTCCACCTCCACCCGCGACGGCCTTTGCAAAGATGGGGAAACCAATGTCGTCGGCGGCGGTCACGAGGGCATCGATATCGGTGGTCTCCTCGCTCGAGGCAAGAACCGGGACACCGGCTCGAATGGCGTGCTCTTTGGCGGTGACCTTATTTCCTGCCATTTCCAAGACCGACGCGGGCGGTCCCACAAAGACGATGCCCGCTTCTTCGCAGGCCCTCGCTAGATCAGGGTTTTCACTGAGAAACCCATATCCCGGGTAGACAGCGTCGGCGCCAGCCAGCTTTGCCACCCGCATGATTTCGTCGATGTCGAGATAAGCCCGAAGCGGGTGGCCTGGTTCACCAATCTGGTAGGCCTCATCCGCTTTCATTCGGTGCAAGGAGAAGCGATCCTCGACGGGATACACGGCAACAGTTTTGAGGCCCAATTCCACAGCAGCACGGAAAGCTCTGATCGCAATCTCACCGCGATTGGCGACCAGAATCTTGCTGACCATCGAGCGCCTCCTCTCCGAGCACCCGACACTTCTTCGGCTAGGTCCTCAGCCCTAAGCCTAGCCAAGGCTAAGCTAGCCACGATGCGCGTAATCAGTGTGAGCTCTCTCAAGGGTGGTGTGGGGAAGACCACCGTTACTCTGGGGCTCGCCTCTGCCGCTTTTGCGAGAGGCTTGAGGACTCTCGTTGTCGATATGGATCCTCAGTCTGATGCGTCCACGGGCATGGATGTCATCGTGGGGCGACACCTCAATATCTCTCACTTGCTGGCTTCCCCTCGCACCTCGCAAGTCAAAAACGCCATTGTTCCCAGCGGCTGGACGAGAAGCCACAAGGGCACCGTTGATGTCTTGCTGGGGTCTCCCTCCGCGATGGCCTTCGACTCACCGAGTCTGACCAAGCGAGAGATCTGGCGACTGGAGGAGATTCTGGCGGCGGTGGAGGACGACTACGACATTGTCCTCATCGACTGCCCGCCGTCCTTGAATGGACTCACCCGCATGGCCTGGACCGCGAGCGACCGGGTCGCAGTGGTGACAGAGCCCGGATTGTTCTCGGTGGCGGCGACTCAGCGGGCCTTTAGGGCGGTCGACGAGCTTCGTCGCGGCGTGTCTCCTCGACTGCAGCCCTTGGGAGTCGTCGTGAACCGGGTTCGGCCTCAATCGATTGAACACCAGTACCGGATCGATGAGCTCAAGCAAATGTTTGGTGCCCTTGTGCTCCAACCAGAACTACCGGAGCGCGCCGCACTGCAACAGGCTCAGGGAGCTGCGAGTCCGCTCCACATTTGGCCAGGCGAAAGCGCAGAAGAAATGGCCATCAACTTCGACCTGGTGCTGGATCGAGTGGTTCGCTCAGTCCAGCTCGCTACACCGGAACCGGCTTAGCTGGCGCGCTGATTCCGCCGTGCGGCAAGCTCATCCCGGGGGTCGATTCCCGCGTTGGTGGCTTCCACCGAGACGAGTGATGATTCGACCTCGCGCAGGACTTTACCCACGGCAATCCCGAACACTCCCTGCCCGCGACTGACGAGGTCAATGACCTCGTCGTTCGAGGTGCACAGATAGACGCTGGCGCCATCCGACATCAGGGTGGTTTCGGCGAGACCGGTAATGCCCGCAGCCCTCAGCTGATCCACGGCAACACGAATCTGCTGAAGTGAAATCCCGGTGTCGAGCAGTCGCTTGACGAGCTTGAGAACGAGGATGTCCCGGAACCCGTAGAGGCGCTGCGAGCCCGAGCCATGTGCGCTTTGCACGGTGGGTTCCACGAGGCCTGTGCGAGCCCAGTAATCGAGCTGACGGTAGGTGATTCCTGCAGCGCTCGCCGCAATGTGACCACGGTAGCCCTGTTCTTCTTCGATGATGGGCAGGCCATCGGTGAACAGTAGGTCTTTCGCATACTGCTCACTGGTGTTGTCTGACGAAGCCATCTCTCACCTAACCTTAATGTTCAACTTGACTCTTAGGGGTGCCCAATTACGATACCCGCAACCGGAAAAAGTCTTGGCTAACCAACCACACTTGCCCTCTGGCGTGTCGCCTGAGGAAGACTTAAGACTCTAGCTTGTTGATGGCGTCCCGAGTAAGGACCTGCCGCAGAGTGCCAAGAATGTCGGAGAGCTCCCGGCCTTTCTCACGGAACTCATCTTTCGATACTTTCTTGCTCCCGCCATGAGATGCTGCGACAGCTTGCGACACCAATCCGACTTCGCGATCGACCGCGAGACGCATCCCCCGAAGGTGTCGAGGTTCCAGACCAAACTTTGACGCGTCAACAATGGACTTCAACACCACCGCGTCGTGTTCAGAGTAGACGCGCTTGGGTTCGATGAGACCAGCCGAAATTGCTCCATCGAGAACGCTGGCGAGGGCTCCCGTGTGCTCGAGAAGCTCCTGCTTAGTCAGTCGCTGAGAATCGACAACCGGAATGCCGCCCGTCACGGGGCCAGCGTGGGGCAAAACCGGGCTCTTACCCTCATCGACATCGTCGAGGTATTGCTTGATGACCCGAAGCGGCAGATAGTGATCGCGCTGAACGGTGAGCACAAAACGCAACCTGTCGACATCTGCGGGAGAGTACGTGCGGTATCCGGCAGGGGTGCGACCCGGCGAGACGAGCTCCCGGTCTTCGAGGAATCGGAGTTTCGACGGTGAGAGATCGGAGAACTCGGGGGTGAGTTTGGCGAGAACCTGTCCAATCGACAGAAGCGCGGGTCGAGCGCTCCCGGCAACCGGCTTTCGTGCGGCACTCGCACTCACGAGGCCGAGCCTCCTGCATCCCGCTCGGAGCGTGATGCGTAGAAGGTCATACGGAACTTGCCTACTTGAACCTCTGCACCATCATGGAGGAGAGCCTGATCAACCAGAACACCGTCAAAGTAGGTCCCATTGAGAGAGCCCATATCTTTTACCTCAAAAGAGCCGCTGTGTCGGACAAATTCGGCGTGACGTCTCGAGACCGTCACATCATCGAGAAAGATATCGGCGTCCGGGTGTCGTCCAGCAATGGTCGAGTCCTGGTCCAAAAGAAACCGCGCCCCCACGTTGGGACCCTTACGCACAATAAGTAGCGCCGAGTCCGCGGGAAGAGCCGCGATGATTTCTTGTTCTTCGAGAGAGACACCTGATTCGAGGCCTTGCAGCTTCTGCTGGAACTCCGGGCCAAACTTCTGTGTTGGGTCGGGGGCTCCTGGGCTGTCCGGGCCGGTCGGTGTCTCGCTCATTCCACTCCCTCGATGGTCGAGTTCACCCTATCTCAAGAATTGTCCTGCTCGCGAGTCGCCTCCCGAGCAATCGCGATGGCATCGAAAAGGTAGGAAAAACCCACCACCCAATAGAGGACAACAGTGATGATGGCGATGGGCCACGCGACCATCATGAGCACCTCACCCACCGCAACTGAGACATATTCGCCGAGCATCATGCTCAATAAAAACAGCGGTAGGACAAAAAGAAGACCGAAGGTGGCGACCTTCCCCCACCACTTCACTGGAAGGGTTCCTGCGCCATAGGGTCGCATGACTAATCCGCCAATGCCCAGCAGTGCGTCACGCAGCATGACGAGGACAACAAACCACCACGGCACTACGTCCTGAATGGCCAGGGCGATGACGGTGGCGGCAATAAAGAGGCGGTCGGCGAAGGGATCCAGAAACTGTCCTAATCGGGTGATCTCGTTCATGCGCCGCGCAATCATGCCGTCGACAAAATCCGTCAACACAGCAACAACCAAGAGAACGAAGGCCGGAAGTAGGCGATCTTGAATGACCAGCCAGAGAAAAACGGGGATGGCCATCAGTCGCACAACGCTGACAGCGTTCGCGAGTGTCCAGACCTTTGGGCTGACGACCTGCTCCTCGACCATGCGCTCAGTGTAGAAGTGAAAGGTGAATTATCAGGGACTTCACAGCGCCACTCGGCCCTTGTTGCGAGCGTGTGGTGGTCTCTGGGTTTACCCTGAGGGAATGTCGTGCATTCGTTTCAACACCACCGCGATGAAGTCGCAACTGGACGAGGCTCGCGTAGCGGGACTTGGCGATGACCCCGTGGCGTCCTTTCTCTCGCCAGAAATAACCGAATCCAAGGTGAAGAGAATTGTCTCGATGTCCGAGGACCCCAACCCCAAGATTCGGGAGAGCGCAGCGCTGTCCTACCACGCACCTCTCTCGGTCTACGAAAAGTTGGCGAAAGACCCCGACGAAGGGGTAAGGAGTTGCCTTGCTCGCAACCAGACAACGCCGTGCGATGTTCTTCGGATGCTGGCGCGAGACTCGTCGGAAAATGTGCGCGCCTTTGTTGCCGTGAATTATTACGTCCCCGAGGACGCGATGGAGGAGTTGGCACAGGATCCAAGCCCCACCGTCCAGAAACTCGTCGCCTGGAAGGCATCCCTCAAAGACGACGCTGAGCTCGTCACCGCCTAAGACCCGGCCTGGTGCACGCGCTTCGGGAGAAGCGCCGCAATAGCCACCAGAGCTTTGTATCGCAAGCTTGGAATGGTGACTGCACGGCCGGTTTCGACCGCCCTAAGGGAGCGGTCCACCACATACGGTGCGCTCAACCACAAAAACCCCGGGAATGCGCTGATGTCCATCCGCAGGCGCTGGTGAAACTCTGTGCGCGTAAAGCCCGGTGCCACCGCGCTGACGTGGACGCCCCGAGCCTTGTAGGTCGCATTGAGCGAACGGGCCATGCTCAGACCCCATGCTTTATTTGCGGAGTATGAGCCCCTCGCCAAGTAACCGGCCACACTCGAGACAAACACAATGCGTCCCTCGCCGCGCTCGATCATTCCCGGCAGGGCAGCCTTCGTCAGTTCCAGCGGGGCAATTACATGGATGGCGAGATGGTTCCGTTCCGCCGAAAGGTCGCTTTCCGCCAGATTGCCGGCAATGCCGTAGCCAGCGTTGTTGATGAGAACCCGAACCGGGCGTCGAGTATCACCCAGTCGGTCTCCGACCTGGGCCACATCGGAGGGATTATGAAGGTCAGCAACGAGCACCTCGACGGACACTCCGAATTCTTTCGCTACTCGTCCAGCAACTGACCGCAATCGGTCACCGTCCCTAGCGACCAGCACGATGTTGTGGCCAGAGCGGGCGAGGGAGCGAACGTATTCGACACCGAGTCCGCTACTTGCGCCGGTGACGAGCGCCCAGCGCGGAAAGTTCATGGCGAAAGTCTAAGAGTTAGAACCTTCAGATCCTGATCGAGCGAGAGCGCGCTGCGTAACAATCATGCCCACCACCGCCAGAATGCCTGCCGCGGCCAGTAGTGCCACCATTGCGACATCGTCACCGGGAGCACGCAACTCACCCGCTGGACCCTGCCATGGCCATAGCGCACGCAGAGAACCCAGCATGAGGCCGGTCATGATCGCCAGGGTGATGGCGAAATGGTTCGCCAACAACCACTGCAGACCTCTCACGAACACACCCAATCCCAGAAGTGCGCCCAGAACAAACACGGCGAGGTAGGCAACATCACGATCATTGACAGCGGACAGTGTCGGTTCATACATGCCCAGTGTTAACAGGAGGTATGAGCCTGACACTCCTGGGAGGACTAAAGCGCACACAGCAAGTGCGGCTGCCGGCGCGACCCAGAAAAGTGAAGCACTAGGAAGCGAAGCGCCCGGAAGACCTAGTGCGAGGAACACCGCAGTGGCACTGGCCAGGGCGACAAGCGCCAAGGCTGGTGTCCACCGGGAACCCACCATCTGGATAGGCACCCACAATGACGCAAGAATCAGACCAGCGAATACAGCTCTGGTCAAGACCGGATAGTCCTCCAACACGGGCTCCAGAAGCCACGCGCCCACGAAGATTCCTGTCACCATTCCTAACCCCACGGGCAGAACAATCGGCCACGAGACCTCTCGCCACGAAACCCGCACCGCGGCGGGATCGAAGCGGAGGCCCGCGATGAGTGCATGAACCAGACTCGAGGCCGAGCGAATTAGGGTTTGATAGACCCCTACAATCAGCGCAACTGTTCCGCCACTTACTCCCGGAACAATCTCCGCAAGCCCGATAAGAAAACCCCTCAGGCCATTGAGCACAGTGCCAACAACCCTGGTCATGCGGAACTACCTTTCGAGAGAGCGAGTGTGCTCTCTGATGGGAGCGTAACGAAACCCCATCTCGGGACGCGCCTCTACTCGCCGAAGAGGTCGATTATCTGCGGACCGGCCACGATAACGACAGCGAGTACCGCGATGACCCAGCCCACAATGCGCCAAGCCCTCGCTCGCTTATCCATCGGATCTGACATCGCCCCAGTGTATGGGGACGCCAACGACGTAGGCTTCGGAGCATGAAGCGCAGCCTGGGGAGCTGGATCGTCATCGGCGCTTTTGCGCTCAGTGGGGTGTGGCACCTGATTTCTCCGACATCATTCCTCTGGCTCATGCCACCGTGGCTTCCACTGTCACTAGAACTTGTGTACCTCTCGGGCGTCGCCGAGCTAGTGGCTGTTGCCGGGCTGCTCATGAAACACCGTCTCGCACCGCTCTTCACAGTGCTGGTTCTGCTGGCAATTTGGCCGGCAAACTGGTGGTTTGCGATAGATTCTCTTTCCTCCCAGGATCCCACCACGGCAGTCATTGCGTGGTTGCGGCTTCCGCTCCAAATCCCGCTGATGTGGTGGGCATGGACGAGTCCGATAAAGCCACCAGCAGAGTCGACGGCTACGCTCGAGGGTCATGAGTAACTACACCATTACCGAGATTGGTCCCCTTTCCTCGTGGAGGGACCATTACGGAGGATTTGTTCCAGAAACTACTCGTGATGGTCGACGGGTAGTCGACCACGAGTTGGGAGGGGACGTCATTGGGGTGTCAGCGACGTCCTATGAGCCGGGCGAAGAGGCGGGTTATTGGCACAGCCACTCGGAGATTGACGAGGTCTATATTTTTCTCGAGGGCACAGGGCAAATGGCGCTGGATGACGATGTCGTCGATGTTGGACCCGGCACCGTGATTCAGGTCGGAACAGGTGTTATGCGAACGTGGCGCTGCACCCCTGATAGCCCCACCAACCTCAAGTGGTTATGCGTAAGAGCTGGCCAGAATCCCTTGCCGGCAATTCCCGATGATGCAGTCCCTATTCGGGACATCCCGATGCCCTGGTAAGACACCGTTATGACTCACTGGGGCCACTAAAGACCAAAAAGTGAGTCGCTACCGCTCCCCCAGGTAGCCGCGGAGCACGTCTTCCTGCCAGCTACCGTTAATTCGGGAAGAATCGGGCATCATCGGCGGGCTATCCAGCACAAAAACCCCGGTGGAGTCAGCACCCCATCGCTCAATGAGATCTTGGAGGCACTCGGTGGGAGGTGACTGCGCAACATCACCAATCTCGCTGATGAAGACCGTTTTCACACCCTGCTCAGCCGCTTTCTCGATAAACCAATCGCCCTTCGCCTATGTTCGCTCGCCTTCGTTCTTGCGGGATTTCCTGAGAACCGAAAACCAGCGAAACTAGGTGAACAACCGGGAAAAGGATGTTTGTGGGGAACATTGTGGAGAACGCTAGTTACGGCAAGACGAGAAGGACACGATCTCTCGATCACTGCCAGCGGCGAATGTTAGCGAATTTCGGCAATCAAGCGATCGATTTTCTCCCCCATGAAATCTGCGACTGCGGGGTCATAGTTTTCTAGGTAGTAGAACCACCGTTCCGTGTTGCCCGAGCTCTCCATAAGACTCTCGATCTTTGATTTTTGTGCTGATTCACTCCGTGGGATAACTGATTTATACAACTCCAGGCGCTCAATAAATTCCGTGGCAGGCGGCAGCTCCTCAACGATTTTTCTTGTCGCTGGGTCCGCCGGAACCCCCCAGAATTCAAAGAGCGGGGCCAGGTTCTTGTTCAGAGCCTGTGAGCCCAGAACGATGAGGTCTTCGTCATGCAGGGCATCTGTTCCCAGCAGATAAAACTCGCGGTGAATCGCCCCCACGGCTTCCCAACCGTAAAGGTCCGCAATATCTGCCCAACGGGCGAACGCGCGATTTTGATATCGCACTTCGTTGTCCCATTCGTCTTCGCAAAATCGCTCATCAATTTGCCAATTGGGAGAGAACATCATGTCGAGAGCCGCATCAGTGCGGTCATAGTCCTGTGGCCCGGCATTGCGGACAGCGGTGTCCATGTCGGCACCGAGGACAGTGTCGAAGACGACATTTGCCAGAAGATGGACGTTGGCCTCAACTTCTTGACAAGGACCGGTCGGCAGGTTGTGCAGGTGGCCCCATTCGTGCCAGAAAACTCTGGCGTCCAGATCTAAGGCGGTGACATCCCTTTCGAGGAGCGGGAGGGCAGACCAGAACCCGTCGTAATCCAGTCGGTCATAGGGAGTGAAAGCCGTCTGGGTCTCGGCCTGAAACTCCGCAAAAAAACTGAGGTAACCATAGGAGGGATAGCCCGTGTAGAAGGGGACGTTGGCGTCAGGGTTTTCTGAATCGATGACGATCCACTCTGCTCGAAAACGTTCCTGCGGACGTCCGGCCATGACGTTGATGGCATCCAAGGACTCTTCCATGACATCAATGACGGCATCCGGGTCTTGGTAGAGATGCGCCATCCCCATCGGGTAGGTCAGAGCGAAGCTGTCTCCAATCACCTCAAACCAGGGAACTTCCTTTTTGGCGACTGCTGCTCGGAAGGCTGCGAGGTTGCTCTCTGAACCGGGACGGTCTGTGCGCGAGTAACTGGGCATCTCCACGGTTCCGGCGATGCCAATCAGGGTTTCGCCGGCATTGGAACCATCGGGAATGTAGACATAGAGTGCCCCACCCAGCGGGTTATCTACCTCCACAGAAGGAGAATCGAGCGCAAAAGTTCGGCTGATTCGAGGGAAGCGATTCCAGTCGTAGTAGCTGCGTTCCAAGTCCACACTATGAGCTCCCACCTGCACTTCCCAACCCAACTCCGTGACTGATTCGGGGACAGTAACTGTCGCAATCTCCCCCGGTGCTAGGTAACGCCCCGTGGGACGAGCGACACTGTCCGAACCGTTGAGGAGAAAATTTGGGTCGGTGTTGTAGGCGCCGTCAATCTCGACCTCAACCGTTTCTCGCGCTGCGCTGGGGCTCACGGACCCGGGGAAAACCCTGGATTCTTGAAAAGCGATGGGTCCCGTGATGTCAGCGCTCAAGTCATCCAATATCCATTGCTTCAGTTCAAACTGAAGCAAATCCCGCGGGGCGAGATCGAGGAGTGAGGTGCTCCGGGCGATATTGAACAGTGGCGGACTGTCTCGTTCAGTGTCCTCGATAAAGGACACCACCGCATCACCGATTCCCGCCCATTCATTTTCAAAGTTCGCCGAAAACTGTTCCACTAAGTCTTGATCGCGAGCACGGGTGGTGTTCCCCTCGCTTATCTCGGTCAAAATGCTCGCGAGCATCACAGAATCCTGCTCGCGAGCACCCACGCTGAGGTCGAACCGGGCAATGTCCATCTGCAGCCACGGAAAATTGTCGATGAAATAGTTGTCGGGATGTCCTCCCAGCCACAACTCAAAATCAGGCCCTGCCAGGTAATTCTTGATGTCGGCAAAGTCGGCTCGATCGCCCTCGACTAGGCGCACATTTGTCCTCAACCCGTTGAGATTGATTTCTACTCGCGGAGAATCCAAGCCGAAGCGAAAACGCAGCGATAGCGAGTTCCAGCCCGAGTCATCCAGCTGGCCGTTGAAGCGTTGATACCCCTCTGGCGCATCGTAACCATCGAACTCTTCCCCTTCGACTTCTTCCCATTGGGCACCAGAGGACGTCCAAAAGGTCAACTTTTCGTTGTCAGCAGGATTGTTTCGACACACCATCACCGTGAAACCCAGATTGTCACGGTACGCGCCGGTCGTCGTTACCAGAGTTCTGCAACCATCATCATCTTCAGGCTCGCCCTCCAGGGCAGCAACCCGGAAGTCAAGAGAGAATTTGTACTCATCGGCGCAGCCAAGCGGATTGCCCCCGTTTGGACTGTATTTCAGCAGATCCTCCGGTTCGTTGAGAGACACAAAGGTGCGCGATCCCTCCGAGTCGAGAATGAGATCAGCGGAATTCGCGAGGCTGTAAAGCTCCTCACGGTCAAACTCTGGCCCCTCCTCCCACAGGTCCCAATCGCGGGTGACGAAGTACTCAAATTCTTCGCCCAAAGTCTCCGAAGAGAAATCCTGCTCATAGAGGCCCTCTGAATCTGCCTCACAGGCACTGCTCGACCGATTGCTTTCAGTCTCCCCAAGGATTTCAGGCTCACCATCCCCTAAGACGGTCTCACCGGCCCCGCTACAGGCGCTCAGCGTCAGAACCACAACAGTCGCAAGAGCAATGGGGGACCT
>Ga0181569_10003843_pt1 | contig 11601 bp, 8 predicted proteins | sample 101ome_19_FD_132452 | JGI IMG/M metagenome (GOLD analysis project Ga0181569, IMG submission 132452) | Coastal salt marsh microbial communities from the Groves Creek Marsh, Skidaway Island, Georgia - 101405AT metaG (megahit assembly) | ecosystem: Environmental > Aquatic > Marine > Intertidal zone... | reverse complement strand
GTGGAATCAGCTTCAAATTTTAGTGAGTTTGAACCATGGTTTGGTATGGAACAAGAGTACACATTTTATGAGCAGTCTTATGACTCTCTCAAGTATGGACAACCTCTTGGTTTCCCACCATCAGGCTATCCAGCTCCTCAAGGAGGTTATTACTGTGGAGTTGGTGCAGACGAGGTTTATGGACGTGAAATTTCTGAAGCTCATGCAACAGCTTGTATAGAAGCAGGATTAGGTATTTCTGGAACAAATGCAGAAGTTATGCCAGGTCAGTGGGAATTTCAAATAGGTCCAGTAGGAGCTCCAGATATTGGTGATCATATATGGGTTGCTAGGTGGCTGCTTTATAGAATTGCTGAGGACTGGAACATTTCTGCAACTTTAAATCCAAAACCTGTAAAAGGAGATTGGAATGGTGCAGGAATGCATACAAACTTTTCTACAAAACAAATGAGAGAAGACGGAGGATACGAAGCTATTGTTGCAGGATGTGAAGCTCTTGGTAAAAATGCTGATCTGCATGTAAAAAATTATGGAGCAAATATTGAAGACAGGCTAACAGGAGACCATGAAACTCAAAGTTTTGATACTTTTTCTTATGGAGTTAGCGACAGAGGAGCATCAATAAGAATCCCTTGGCAAGTTGAAGTCGACAAAAAAGGTTATCTGGAGGACAGAAGACCTAATGCAAATGGTGATCCTTATGTGATTGCTATGTTAATGATTGACACTGTTTGTTCAGCAGCTTCTAGTTAGAAGTTGCTGACGCAACAAGTTGTTCTATACGTTCAATAAACAAGTCCAGGTTACTGTTGAAAGACTCTAATGCGGCGGCTCTTCTTTCGCCAGTATCTGGTGCTGTAAGACCTTCAAGAAGCTCTACTGTATCATCAGCAATCAAATTGACGAGTATTACTAACTCTTCATGGCTTGAAACCAAAGATGAATTTGTACTTGGTGGGCCAGGACTAGTAAAAACTATTACAAAACTGCCAAAGTCTTCAATAAATTCTTCAAACTCAACCTGGGCTTCCTGGTAAGTAGTAACCTTATCGTCCCAGCGTTGATTTGTTTCTAAAACTTTTTTTCCAAGCTCTATAGCTTGTATTTTCTCACCAGTTATTTCTTCAAGATAATCTACAACGTCTTCTGGTATTGTTGTGGTTGTACTAGAGGTTGTTGTGTCAACAACTTCCTCAGCTAATGAAGTAGTTGTTGTATCATTGGAGATCAAATCAATTTCATTATTTGTAGCAACTCTATTAATGAATGTATAAGTTGTAGCAATCATGCCAATGAGTACTAGTGGCAATATTAATCTTCCTGGCTTGGGATCACTACTGTAAGATTCCATGATTATATTTTATCAAGAATATTATTTATATCTTTTAAAACAACCTTCCAATCTGAACTATTATTTTTTAAGAGTGTATAAAAGTCAGGCCCAACAAAAATTAAATCAATGCCTTCTAAATTTAAAAGTTTGTATTCGATTTCATTAGGCTGAAAGTTGTTTATATTTAAATTTTCTCCAACTCTTTGATCATGTTTAATTATTAGTTTTTTTGCATTTGGATTTGGTGTATCTAATAATTGCATGATTATCTATTATTTTAATACAAATTACATTAATATATGCAAGTATGAATAATCAAAGACAGTTTTTTCAACAATCTTTTGGACTTAAAAACTTTTCGCCAATATTGGCATTATATTTTTACTCTTTAGGATCGCTTTTTCTTGGTTATTCTGTATTTCTTATTTATACAATAAATTCAGAAAATTCACCTACAAGTTGGGCAGGAGAATCCTTATTCTGGAGCGTAATTGTTTTTTTCGTTGCTGTTTTTGTTCTGTTTTTACCTGTAGAGTTTTTTAGTAAATCAAGCGTACAAAATTCTGGATTCAACGAAATGATTATAAATATAGTTGGAATTATTTCAATATCTCTTATATTCTTAATTCTTTTTCAAACTGTTGTTCAAATTGAAAGCACAATAATTAGTGATTTAAAATTTATTACAAGGTCGGTTTCTTTTTCAGGATTTATAGTGATGCCGATTTCATTATTTATTCTTAATAGTATTAATAGTAGGTTTAAAGCTTTAGATTCCTATGGCTTTTCAGTTTTATTGCTTATTTGGATTTTATCTTCTCAAATATTTCTTTAAATCTACATTTTTTCCACAGGTTTAATACCTAAACAGAAAAATACATCCTGAATTGTTTTGTGGAAGATACTTACCAAATGCATTCTTTTATTTATGTTTTCTTGCGAAACACTTTCAGAAAATATTTTACAGTTTGAATAAAAAGTATTAAAACTTTTTGCTAATTCATATGCGTATTCAGCTAGGTGATGTGGCTCGTATTTTTCTAATGATATTTGCAAAAAGTATGAGAATTTTGTAATTTTTATTGCAAGGTCTCTCTCATAATTATTTAAATCATCAAAATGCTTGATATCTTCAATAATTTTTCCTTCATCTATTAATTTCTTTGCACGTACCTGCGCATATTGAAGATAAATTGCTGTTTTGCCATTAATGTCTGTAAATTTTTGAAGATCAAATTGATAATTTATTTTTCTATTTGGAAGCAAGTCTGAATAGGTCAAAACTGAATTAGTCAAGTTCTTAATAGTCTCTTTATCATTATTATTTTTTTCTAATTCTTTATATGTTTCTTTAAATAAATCTTCTAGTTTATATGTTCCACCTTCCCGAGTTTTTAGTGGTTTTCCATCTTTTCCATTAACAGTTCCATAAGCTACATGAAAAAAATTACTTTTTGAAAGTTTAAAATATTTTACAGTTGAGAATACTTGGTTAAAATGATTCGATTGTCGTTGATCTACTACATACAGATATTTATCAATGGAGAAGTTTTGTTCTCTAAAATATACAGTTCCTAAATCAGTTGTTAAATATAAATATGAACCATCAGACTTTACGAGCAAAATAGGAGGATCGGTTTCTTCTTTTGATACAATCGCACCATCATCCTTTAGCGTTAGGCCCTCATCAATGGCATTTTTTAAAACAATTTCAGATTCTTTTACAACATCACTTTCTCCATAGAAATAATCAAAGTTGTGCTCTAGTTTTTCTAAGAGTTTTTTAATTTCATTGACAGATAATTCATAAAGCATTTCCCATTGACTTTTGTAAATTTTGTTGTCTAAATTTAATTCATTTGATATATATTTAGCTTTTTCATAAAAAGCATTATCTTCTAAAGATAAATTATTTGCTTTGGGATAAATTTCTTCCAAATCAGACGGTTGCATAGATTTAAAAGATAAATCTTTTTCATCAACAAAGGCAAGTATTTGAGCTACGGGCATTCCCCAATCGCCTAAATGAATATCAGATATAACATTATTTCCTACAAATTTGTTTAGGTTATATAGCGCTCTACCAATATTTAGAGTTCTGAGATGTCCAACATGAAGTGCTTTACCAATATTTGGCCCGCCATAATCTATTAAAACAGATTGAGATGTATGTTCTAAATATTTTTGTTCAAAGTTAGAAAATTTATATAAATATTCGTTTGATAGTTTTATGTTGATAAAATTTTTATCTGTAATATCAAAATCTTCTATTAGGGTTATATCTTTCAGGGCTTTTGATATGTTTTCTATAATTTCATTAAGATTTTGATGTTCTGAAAACTTAATCAAATTATTACACTGTATATCGTATCCTTCTATTTGTGTATATGAGAATGTTACTTTCTCATGTAAATCATGATTTGAAAGTAAATTTTCAACTACACTTGAAACATTGCTCAAACCAACAATCATGTTGTAATTTTAATAAGAAATTAATAAATATATTAAAAACCAATTGTTTTATTTATAAAAATTTTTTTTACTTTCTTATTCTCACAATATTAAATTAAAAATCATTACTCTAGATATAATATTTAGTAATCGTGAAATGAAAAATACAGCCATTAAAATTCAAAATAATTTTATATATATAATTACACTATTATATATTTTCTTTATTAGCAAAATATCTTTTCCTCTTAACTTCCAACAAGATGATATTTCAGAATTAAAAGTTGCTAACTTTCAAGATTTTGTTTGCGTTTTAGATAAAGGAGATAACCATCCGATTTTTTCATATTCAATATGGTTAATTGCTAAAGCTTTTCCAGAAAATACAGAATATATAATCTCAGTTTTTAATATAGTTATTTCTATTGTTGCAATATTTGCCTTACAAAAACTTATTTTAAAGTTGTCAAATCAAATCATTTCTTTGCTTATAACGTCAGTTTTTATAAGTTCCGATACCTTTTTGGTTTATTCGGTATCTCTAAAGCAGTATTCAATCGAAGTTTTAGGATGCATAATTTTTGTCTCAATTTTAACTGAGAGTTTTGAAGAGGGATTTAATTTATTCGAAAATTATAAATTAGTATTAATTTGCTTTGTTTTATCAATTACGTCATTGCCGTTACTAGTTTTGTTTTCTTTAATACTCTTATTTATTCTTTACAAAAGACAACTAAAATTTCAGTCATTCTACAAGTTTTTGGTAATATTTTCTCCAGCATTATTATTTATTCCACGAATTATTTCAAAGATTAGTAGACCGACATTTAGAAACTATTGGAGTGATTTTTTTATTCAAACTAGCTCAGTAGCCGAATTTTTTAGTAGTTCAATAAACATATTTAATTTGATGATGGATAATTATTTTGGTGTATTTTATATACAAAAAATAGGAATTCTGTATTTTTTATTTTTCTTGTACCCACTAATTTTGAAAGATTGGACTTCAGTAAGAGTATTTTCTTTAATTGGTATTTTTATAATTTTTAATATAGGAGGTTTTTATCCATTAGGAGCAGGAAGGACAGATTTGATTTTGTTTCCACTTTTTCTAATTCTAATTTCAAGATCATTCTTCTTTTTAAACTTAAATACTTTATTAATTCAAATTTCTTTGATCTTTTTTTTAGTTCTTTCCTCCACGCTTGTTTCTCCTTATTACAAAATTGAAAGCATGACGCCTATTTTAAAAGATGTCTCCAGAGCTATAAACTCTCAGGAGAATCTAATTATTCCGATGGTTGAACAGAAACACCCATTTGAGTATTACTCAAAAAAAATGTTTGGGAAAATATCTGAGATTGAAGACACCGGATGCAAAATTTTAAAACCCAATATAAGTAATTATTTAGTATTTGACCCAGATTACGAAACAGTTAATTCTGAACTTCTTGAAATCCTTTCCTCAGGTCAATATAAAGATGTTTACTTGATTGGAATTGAGTTACCAGGAACAGAAGGGGTAATAAGAGAAGTTGAAACCCTCTTAGTTAAATCAAATTACAACTTTGTTTCTCAAAATTTATATGATGTTGGAATGCTTTTAATTCGATACAGTAAATAAGGTAATTTTATTATTACCTTATTTTTTAATTTTCTTACAAATAAGTTTTATCCAGTAAAATTTAATTATGCAATTCAGTTTAAAAAATTTTAATTTTTCATACATGAATAATTTAAACTTCATTTAGGTAAAAAAAATGAAAAACAGAATTTTACTTTTAAAAGGCTATACGGGAGATTTTTTAGTACTTGTTTTTCAAGCGCTTTCAATTTATCTTTTTGTAAACAACAATCCTAATTACCTATATGCAAGTTGGGTTTTAGTTTTAACTCTAGTAAATCCTATTGTCGGATTTTCAAACATGTCTATGGATTCTGTCATTGCAACTGAAGAAAATGATAAACAAATAAAATCTTATCTTCTTTTTCGTTTGAGAAATTTATTTATATTTTTCCCAATAGTTTTAATTATAAATTTTTTTTATGAGAGCAATGCATCCCCCTGGTTTTTACTGACCTTAGCTTACTTGTTGAAATCTTTTGAAGGATTTGTAATTTCTTTTAGGGGGTTGTATTACCGAGATAAATTAATTTCTAATGTTAATTTAAGTAAAATACTGGCAAAATTTGGCTACGTTATTGGGTTTGGTTTTTTTCTTGAAGAATTTGGAAGTCTGTCATTTACATTACTAATAATTTTTGGATGGAACTTTTTTGTATTTCTTTTTTACGATATATTCCTTCTAAGAAATAAAGAGTTTTTATCATTTAAGTATTTTTTTGAAATAAAAACTCATTTTTTAATAAACAAAAAGCTTTTTTTACTTGGCTGCAATAGTTTTTTTCAGTTGATTGTAATTTCTTTTCCACAAATTTTAATAGAAAGATATATCAACCTGGAATCCCTTTCTTTTATTGGGATAGTGATGTTGTTTAATTCTGCTTTAGATACTTTTTATTTATCATCTATAAATTCACTTAGAAAGTCATATTCTGAGTTAGTTAATCTGCCAAAATTATTGAATTCATTTATTAGAAAAATTATTTTATTTTTTTTAATTTATTTGTTTGCTTTAATTATATTCTTCAATATTTTTGGCGATTTATTGTTTAATTTTTACAATCAAGACTTTTCTACACAAATAGATGTAATGACCCTTGTACTATTCGGATCTTTTTTGTTCTATACAGCAAATGTTATTAATTTTCGATATTTTGTTAATAGAGAAGTTGTTGAAATTCTAAAGCTATATTTTGTAAGAGCATTAGTTGCTTTTTGTGTTTCTTACATTTTAATAATTGAATATCAAGAATTGGGTTTTGGAGCAGTTTATCTAGTTTCCAATTTTATTTATTTACTATATTCTTTAATTAAAAATAGATCAGATAAAAGCTTACTATAAATATTTATTCATTATTGACTATTAAGTTCATAAACACAATAGTTTTCAGTACATTCAACTAATTTATAATGTTTCAGTAATGTGTTAAATGTAGGATTAAAGGAAAAATCCTTGTTGATAACGGCAAAATTTGCATTTTCACTTATTATATCTTGGTAAGCTAAATCTAACACCTCATTTTCAAACCAAAATCCATCCCAATTGTAATAATCAACTGAGCTCCATTTCATATCAAACCACCACCAATATCTTGTTGCAGGTAAAAAGTTATTTTCGAAATATAACCAAAAATAATCTTTAACCGGAACCCAAGATAAAATAATTTCTGCATTATTTTTGTTAAGTAAATTTGCAACCTCTATTTGCTCCGGTGTTGTTACATTTTTATTTCTATACAGTGTTTCGCTATCAGATATATTTCCATAAAAATAAGTCGGTAAAATTATAGGGAAAACAGCAAAAATTAGTATAAATAATAGTGGTCTTAATTTTGGGATAATTAGATTCAAACACTTGCTGAGTATCAAGGTGAATAATATAAAATAAGGCACTTTCATTGATTGTCCATAATGAAGAAACCTAGGGCCTGCAATATTGAGAGCTACATATTGTCCAGCTAAAATTAAATAAAGCGCTATTTCTAAATAATTTTTTTTGGGTTTTAATATTTTACGAAAATTTAAAACTATATAGAGAACACAGATAATAAAAATAAAGTTATACACACTAAAGTAACGAGAAGTTCTATAACCTAATTCGACTAAACCCAATGCTCCAGTAAGGTCAGATGATAATTTATTTGTCATTTTCAAGTGAAAAATATAGTTGTAATTGATTACTCTTACCAAATCATTAGTAATTAATAATTGTGTAAAGATTAGTAGTAAAGAACTTCCAAAACCAAAAATATATTTTTTAATATTATTGAAAGAAAATTCGTTTAATAATAAAAATAATAAAAATAATAAAAATGAAGAAATCACTGAGGTTTCTAAGTTGTAAATTGTTAGAAAGCTGAAAAAACCAAAATGATACTGATATTTTTTGTTTTCAAGACATATATAAAAGTAGTAAAGAGTTATGAGAATAAAAAAGATTTCATAAGTTCTAACATCATTTTTGATTATTGTTGTTTCAATTGTTGAAGATGTTTGCATTATTAAGAAAATAAACGAAGAGGTTATTTTTAGAAATATATTGATATTTAATATAGACAATATTCTAAATAGAAGGTAGGAACTTAAAATTGAAATTATTACAAGAAATGTATAATGTCCATACAAATAATAATGAGCACCTCCAAAGAAAAAGTTTGTGATTAAGTTTCCAATTGAATTAAATTCATTCACAACAGTAGTGTGATGGTTGTATGCTGACATAAAATTGCTTATTGACAGTTCAGACCTTCTGAGGGCTGTAATCTGAGTTAACATATTGTCAGTAGCAAGCATAGAAAATGGGAGATAATTCCATATATTTATAATTCTTAAAATGAATACGCTTATAAAAAATAAAATTAATGATAGGCTTATAAAGTTGTTACTTAAATAAATAAATTTTTCAAAGTTTATACTTTTAGATTTGTTAAAAGATAATTTTAAAACTAATAGATAAACTATAGGTTCAATCCAAAAGGGCCTAAAAAAAGAAACAACCAACAACAATATAAGAAATAAGTCAGTTATTGGAGAAATATATTTTAATAGAGAAGATGTATATGAATTTGAGTATTGATCAATTGTTTTTTTAAATTCTTTATTCTTTACCAAGCTCAAGAAAATGAGATTTAAAATCAATAGTGAAAAAAATACGTAGATAGCCTTGCCTATCAAGAATTTGTTAGAAGCTGTTTTTTTTATTAATACAATTTCTGAAATTTCTTCTTGTATTAAATTAGCATCGGCATTTTGGATTTTACTTGAACCTTGTATTTTGTTTAAACACCTTAAGGGTTCTGTATAGGTTAGGTATTCAGTTCTTATTTCTATATTGGTAACTTTTAATTTGTTTAGTTTGTCAATAGCTTCATCCTCTGAATACGCACAGGTGCTATTGAAAGTTGGTATTCTATTCTCCAACCTGCTATCAAAATAATTTACTGTAGGACTAATTATTGTTAAGAAAAAGATTATAAATAATATTATTAAGCTTTTTAAAATTTTATTTAACTTATTAATTGTTAAAAATTTCATTATTGTCAAGATTGGATATTGCACCCATGATTTTACCTGTTCTAACCATTTTAATTTCATCCACATATTCAATATCAATATCAATATTTCCAACAGTTTCACGCAAATCAGTTATGATATTCTGAATATCAGCATCTGTTGTGTTATCTTTTTTAATAAGTTTTAGATTTATAGAATCTTTAACATTTTGAACCACTTGGTATTGTTCTATAAAATCTCCATACTCTTTAAAAAAGTGAGCAAAGAATGTACCCGGCACCCACCTATTGTTTTCACAAACAATTATTGCTTTTGTTCTTCCTTGAATTGTGCTAATTGTATGAAAATCAATTGAATTATTTTGAACTTTACTAGCTTTAGATTTTGTAGCTAAGTCACCTATTCTATATCTAATCATAGGAGTAATTAAATTATTTAAATCAGTTATAAAGATCTCACCAATTTCATTTTCTTCTACATCTTGACCATTTTTTAAAATTTCTAGCACATAAGAGTCATCATTTACTAAATGATCAAAATTTCCGGAAGCTTCATAGGCAATACCACTAAATTCTCTTGCACCATATTTGTCGTAAACCTTGCTTTGAAATTTACTTTCTATTTGTTTCTTAAGGTTTTCGGGCATTTCTTGAGCAGATGAAATAATTGCATCAATTTTTAAATCATTAATATTGTTAATTTTTGAATAATTAAGAAGAAAATTAAAAGACTCTGCATAACCATCGATAAGATAGGGTTTGTGTTTAAGTAATTTATTTATGTATTTTTCTATATTTTTTTCGTCAATACTATATGCAGGAATAAATTTTCTTTTGAAAAAAATATTATCTACAAATTCTCTAAAAATTTGTGTATTGGACATGCCTAATGTTTGATGCCATAATCTAGCTTGTTTTTTAGATGGAGTCCAACCTGTCCATGTCCACGCCCTAAAAGTATTTGCCCAACGAACTTTTAATTGTTCACTGTTAGCATAAATATTCATAGGATTACCTGTAGAACCACTGGTTGAAATCAATAAAGTCTTAAAGTCATTAAATCTATCGCTTAGTAAATTATTTGAAAAATTAAGTTTTATTTCTTCTTTGGTCAAAATTGGAATTTTTTTTATGTCTTTTATGCTCGCAATTTCATATGGATGCGTGTTAACTTCAGCAAGTTTTTTCTTAAAAAATTTAGAATTTTCATAGTAATACCAAACTAAATCTACAAGTTTACGATTTTGGTACTCTAAGATTTCAGACTTATTTAAATATTGAAATTTAAGTTGGGCATCCAAATATGATTTTAAATTTGCACCAATTGTCCATTTATGAAATATGTGAGTATAGAAATATACATTTAATTTAAATTTTTCAATAATAGTAAAGTTACTTTTATATTTTATGTTTCTTGTAAAATAATCTACATAAATTAAGTAGCTGTCTTTTTTACGTAAGAACATTTTTAGTTTCAATATTTCTAAAACAACTTCAATAATTGTAAAGATAGGAAGAGTTCTTAAAAAAGATTTCCCACCCTGTCTTGTTGCAAAAATTACTGGAACCTGTTTTATTTCTGAATTCAAAAACTTTACGTAGATTGAAATAAAAGTTTGACCAAATTTATAATCTGGAAAAAAGTCAAAAATATTTTTCAGTAAACCTTTTCTTGTGACGAAAAATCCCGATTTAACATCATTTAAATCTTTCGTAAACTTTTTAAATATAAGTTTTATGAATATAGAAAGTGTTTTACTAATTAAATTTCTAATTTTGTTTACGTCAGAACTATACACTCTTATACCTTGAACAAACTGGTTGCCATCTATATGGTGTTTGTATAAATTTACTAAATCTGATGGTTGGTATTGCAAATCAGAGTCTATGATTGCAACACAATCAAATTTTGCATTTGCAACTCCATTTTTCCATGCTTTCCAAATACCTAAATTTGATTCATTTTGTACAAGGTTAATTTTTTTATTTTGTGTTACGTATTTTCTAACAATATTTGCTGAATTATCTGATGACCCATCATCAACTAGAACTATTTCATAGTCATCAAAATTTGACTCTAATACACTTATAAATTCTTCGATTGAGTTTGAAATGACATCCTCTTCATTAAAGAATGGTGCAATCAGTGAAATTTCTTTTTTCATCGTTTATCCATCAATACATTTTTTTAAACCATCATCTAAACTGGTTAACTTTTCTAGGTTTAAATAATTTTCAAGATATTCAGTAGTACCAAAGCGATTCAAACCTTCAGTCCAGTCTGAATCAGTATAGAGGTTTTCAATATTAGAATTTAAGATTTGTTTCAACTTGTCTACAACTTGTTCAACAGAATAATGTTTACCACTTGAAAAATTACTGATCATATTTTTACTAAAGTCATCTTTTGTGTGTTCAATCATAAATTTGCATAAGTCATCAACAAAAACAAAGTCCATTGTTTGTTTTCCAGATCCATAGATTACAGGATTTTCGTTATTCTTTAATTTTTTTATAGTTTTATGAATTAAACTATCATAATTTGAGTTCTCTGTATTTTGGTTTGGTCCATAAATAAAAAAAAGTCTTAATATTGAATAATTTATTTTTGTATTTTCGCTTAAATTTTGAATAATTTTTTCTCCTAGTAGTTTTGTTATTCCATAAAGAGAATGAGGAGC
>Ga0181569_10003837_pt1 | contig 11612 bp, 9 predicted proteins | sample 101ome_19_FD_132452 | JGI IMG/M metagenome (GOLD analysis project Ga0181569, IMG submission 132452) | Coastal salt marsh microbial communities from the Groves Creek Marsh, Skidaway Island, Georgia - 101405AT metaG (megahit assembly) | ecosystem: Environmental > Aquatic > Marine > Intertidal zone... | reverse complement strand
TATTAATGATGCGAACTTTCCCGATGAGTTGGCCTATCCAGCGACGTCGATGTTTTTAGAAACTCAAAAAAGTTTTTGTCGTGAGGAGGTGCTAATTCGGTTGCTGGACCGATTGCAAATCCGTCTTAGTCAGATTGACACGACGTTTGATGAATTGCTCAGCGCCTTTCGCAAACGATGTGCCCTAACCGGAAAGGATATTATGTTAGAGGTGAATCAACAAACAAAGACGGGAAGAGTGGAAGGGATCTCATCGAACGGAGAGTTGCTTTTGAGAACTTCGGATGGTTTAGAGAAAGTAGTGCAGGCAAATATGATTCGTATTCTTTCTTCCCATGCGCCTTGATCGTCTTGTTGGCAAATGGTTGGGGTATGGGAAAAAACGAACACGCGAAGTTTTCGAAGTTGGTGATGTTTGGGTCAATGGCCTTCGAGTCATAGAGCGATCTCAAATGGTCGGGAGTTTTGATCGAGTGGAGGTCGGAGGCACGGTGATTCAAGCTCGTGAGCGAAAAAAAATCCTCTTAAATAAACCCTCCGGGTACGTCAGTGCGACCAGCGATCTTGAGCATCCTACGGTCCTTGATCTTATCAATGAGGATTGGGCAGGCGAACTTCATCTCGCTGGGAGATTAGACCGCTTCACGACGGGCTTGGTCATCTTAACCAATGATGGTCGTTTTTCTGAGTCATTAACCGATCCAGATCAAAAAGTTGGGAAGCGTTACTTAGTGATGGTTGATCGAGAGATTGATCAGGAAGTGGTTGCCGTAATGCAGCAAGGGATGTGGTTTGCCAAAGAGCGTGTGATGACAAGCCCGGCGCTTGTTGAGCTTTTAAACCCAAGGCAATGTCGCCTCACGATTTTTGAAGGAAAGCACCATCAGGTGAAGCGAATGTTTGCGCAATTCGACTTAAAGGTAGTCTCTCTCCACCGCGAGGCGATTGGGAGCATCGAGTTGCCTGATGATCTGGCACCAGGTTGCTGGCGCGAGATTGCTTAGAAATGGGGCAACAGTCTCAATGTTTCAAATCCCTTTGCTCTCAGAGAGTATTTTGATACCAATTTATCGTAGCTGATGTCCCATTCTCCGCGACCAAAGGGTCTCTTTGCGATTCCACTTTTTATTTTTGGCTTTGTTTCCCTTTTTCTTGGGCTGGCAATCGAAGCGCTTGGTTTATTGGCTCATCCGACCTTGGTGCTACGGGAAAGTCTTGAAGCTGGGGGTTTTGTTTTTCTTAGTAAAATGGGGATGCCGGATTTTGGAGGAATCATGATCACGGCTTTTTCTTGTTTTGGCGTCGTGGCGGCTGTTTTAGCGACTCCGAGTAGAAGGTGTCGTCTTGTTTTAGGTGTCTCATCTCTCATCGTCACCCTTGGGCTTTTCCCGACATTTGCTGTTTGGGGTGTCTTTTGGAAACCACTAGGAATGGCGGTGGCCGTCTGCTGGGCTTGGTTCTCTTCTTTTATTTATGCTTTCTTTCATGAGATGCCCTGTGAGCAAAAAAGCGACGTCAATGGAACGAGCCTTTCCTGACCAAAAATCTTTTAATGAGTAAGTGATAATGGCCAGGATTGACTTTCCCGAAGAAGTAAAAGCCTTGATTGCTGGCTTGAGGAATTTACCTGGGGTGGGGCCACGCAGTGCGGAAAGGATGGCAGTCTTTTTGATCCAAAACCCTCAGGCCCTTTCCGAAGAATTGTCGAGGGTTCTCTCTGAGTGTGCTCGTATCGTCAAAGCGTGCCCCTCATGTGGTTTTTTTATGGGAAAGAACGAGTGCGCAGTTTGTTCTGAAGATGGTCGAGAACGTGAGTTGATCTGTGTCGTAGAGCAACCCACAGATGTGCTGCCAATCGAACGTTCTGGAATCTACCGTGGGCTCTATCATTGTCTTGGAGGGAGGTTATCACCCCTTGATGATATTCGTCCTGAGGATTTAAGAATTGGAGAACTCGTTCGAAGAGTGAGGCAAAACCCTCGTGTGGAAGTCATCTTGGCGACAAGTTCGGATGTCGAGGGAGAGGCAACTGCGAATTATTTGATGGAAGTGCTTAGCCCTCTTGGATGTCAGGTGACACGCTTGGCTCAGGGCTTGCCTGCAGGAGGTGGTCTAGAATTCGCCGATGAGTTGACCCTGTCTCGAGCATTTCAAGGTCGGCGTTAAGGTGCCGTGTGTTGAATGCGTTTTTAAATAGAGGCGTGCCGCCTTTTGATCTCTTCAATTGCCCATTGGGCATGTTCCGCGACTAGTACGGACTCTTGCTCAATGGCGCGTTGAAGATGGATGAGATCGTCTGGTGTGCCCGTGTTTCCGAGCGCAACACAGACATTGCGAAGAAAACGATCACGTTTAATCCGCTTGATGGGAGATTTTGCAAAGGTCGTGCGAAATTCCTCAACAGTGAGGAAAAGAAAGTCGCGCAGTTTTTTCTTAAAAATGCTCGGGCGAGCATGGAGCGATACCTCACGGGAAATCTTGGCAAAGCGGTTCCATGGGCAAATTTCAAGACAATCATCACATCCATAGATACGGTTGCCCATCGGACGCCTAAATTCGATAGGAATGCTCCCTTTGTGCTCAATGGTAAGGTAGGAAAGGCAGCGTTTGGCTGCAAGTTGATGGGGCCCAGTAATTGCCTGAGTGGGGCAAATATCCATGCAAGCACGACATTTACCACAATGGTTTGGTGAAGCAGAGTCTGGTGGGAGATCTAAGGTTGTTAGAAGTTCGCAGAGAAAAAACCAAGTGCCTAATCGACGATGAATTTGAACAGTTGATTTTCCATTCCAGCCAAGCCCACTTGCACTTGCAAAATCTCGCTCTAACACTGGCCCTGTATCAACGTAGTAGCGCTGTGTTCCTCCAAGATCCTGCATGGCTAAGTCGAGATCTTTGAGTTTCTCGGTAATGAGATCATGGTAATCGTCATTCCAAGAGTAACGTGCGATCCGATAATCGGTGTTGGGATGTTCTTTTGATGGGAGATAATTGAGTGCTAGGCAGACAATTGAGCGACAACCGGGAAGAACTTCTCGGGGATCACAACGTCGCTGAGTGTTTTTCTCCAGCCAATGCATATCCCCTGCATTTCCCTCGCTAATCCAATCAAGATAGACATCCGCATGGGCAGCCCGATGCGCCGTAGCAATTCGGCAGTCATCAAAGCCAAGCTGACGGGCCACAAACTGGATATTGGATTTGGCAATTTCGGGTGTCATTGCTGAGCGGCAAAGAAATAGCGGGCTGACTCAATGATGCCAGTGGTGACTTCATCAAAATTGAGTTGGTCTGTTTCAATGCAAAGATGAGCTGTCTCACGATAGAGGGGAACTCGTAAGTCCAGAAGACGTCTGATGGTGCCCTCAGGATCATCATTATCGAGGAGGGGTCTATTGGTGTTCCTTGAAGTGCGTTCCAGGATTTCGGAAGGGCTTGCCTGGAGCCAGACCACATAACCCAGTTTGCGAAGAAGAGCTCTATTTTCTGAACTACCAATGATGCCACCTCCGGTTGAGATGATTTGACCACTTTGGTTTGAGAGAGATTGAAGGAGCTCGGCTTCGATTCTTCGAAACCCTTCTTCTCCGTCATCTGCAAAGATTTGTGAGATCGAGCGTCCTTGCTGATCCACAATCATCTGGTCGGTATCAATCAGGGAATAACCAAAGGTTTGGGACAGGTGTCGACCAATCGTGGACTTGCCCGTTCCCATGAAGCCTATGAGGATGATGTTTTGCTGCATGTCGACTTTGAAAAGAATAAGCTTCTTAATTCGATCTATGAAGTCGTATTTGCTAAACTTCGGCCGTGGAAACGAAACAAATAGTGGCAGACTTTGAAAATTGGCGTGAAGCGGTCGATGAGGCGGTAGCGCTTTTGACTCAAGGTCAAGTTGTCGCACTCCCCACGGAGACGGTGTATGGCCTCGCGGCGGATGCCTTTAACGCGCAAGCTGCAGCCAAGGTTTTTGAGGTCAAAGAACGCCCGAGTTTTGATCCTCTAATCGTTCATATTGGACATAAAAAAGATCTCGAGCTTGTTGCTAGTATTCCCGAGGAGTTAAGCGAGCTTGTTGCTGAGCTTACCACCACATTTTGGCCCGGATCCCTCACGTTGGTGCTGCCAAAGAAGCCGGAGATTCCCGACCTTGTCACCAGTGGATTGCCGACAGTTGCTGTTAGAATGAGTTCTCATGAGGTGATGAGGGGAGTGGCAAAACAAATTCCGATCGCTGCTCCGAGTGCGAATCGCTTTGGTCGGATCAGCCCTACTTCGGCGGAAGCGGTTATGGAAGAGCTTGGTGGGAAAATCCCTCTCATTGTTGATGGGGGAGCCTGTCGAGATGGCCTTGAGAGCACGATCGTTGCCCCAGAAATGACAGATAAAGGACCCATTCTCCGGTTGCTAAGACCAGGTCCGATCTCCAAAGAAGAGCTGCGTAAAATTGCGAAAGTCGTCAAACCAAAGGGGTCCAAGGCAGATCATATTGAGGCGCCTGGGCAAGTTGAGAGCCACTATGCCCCAGCGACTCCGCTTCTTTTAATCGAAAAAGACGTCGAATTTGTCCCTGAAGAGGGGAAGAAATACGGGCTTTTGAGCTATCGTGGGGAGGGGAGAAACTCGCTTGTTGATTTCATTGATTGGGAAGAGATCGAGATCCTGAGCCCTGGGAAAGGGAAATTGGCGGAGGGAGCAGTCAGGTTGTTTTATTGTTTGCGAAAGCTTGATGCTGCTGGTTTGGATCTTATTGTTGCCGAGTCGGTCAGCGAGACTGGGGTTGGTGTGGCGATGATGGACCGGCTTCGGCGCGCAGGGGCCGCTTCCTTACGATAAATAGTATGCAGCGCATTTTATGCCTTCTTTCGTATCTTCTGCTGACGGGGTTGAGCTTCGCCAAAGCAATTGCTGTTCCCCTAGCTGATGGATTTGATTTTCCGGTGGGAAAACCTAATGCTGAAGGTTACTACAAGTCACGCGGCTTACGTCTTCGCCCACCAGTTCATTTTGGAGAGGACTGGAACGGGAAAGGCGGGGGAGATAGTGACTTAAATGATCCAATCTATGCGATTGGGGATGGGGTTGTCGTCTTCGCCGAAGATGTTCGTGTGGGTTGGGGGAGAGTGATTTTAATACGTCACGCCTATCGAGACCCGCGCAATGGGCAGGTCAAGTTTATCGATTCCCAATATGGGCACCTTCGTTCGATTCTCGTCAGTAAAGGAGATCGGGTCAAACGTGGGCAGAAAATTGGAACATTAGGAAACAATCGAGGAATGTATGCGGCACATTTGCATTTTGAGATTCGTCATAATCTTCAAATTGGAATGTTTCGAGAGAGTGTTGCCAAGACAATGGAGAACTGGGCGGACCCTACTGTTTTTATCAAGGCTTACCGACGATTAAAAAAAGAATGGCGACCGGTCAGTATGCCTATTGGCACCTATAAACCCTATCGAGGGTTTGAGGGCCTCTAAGAAGGTATTTAGAGTTGTGATCGAAATGAGCGAATTTATCGGGGGGTGAGAGCTTAGGGCCATTGGTTTGAATGAAGCGGTATTTGGTGGCGAGGTATTGAGAGGTCGTGAGCCATCATCCTTGCCTTAGTCGGCGGGTAGGTTTAGAGAACACGGATGCTTGCGAAGCGGATTATTCCATGTCTCGACGTTACTAATGGGCGTGTCGTCAAAGGGACTAATTTTGTGGACTTACGTGATGCGGGTGATCCTGTTGAATGTGCAGTGGCCTATAATGAACAACAGGCAGATGAAATTGTCTTTCTTGATATTACGGCTTCTTCCGATGGGCGTGACACAATGATCGATGTGGTCAAAGAAACCGCTTCAAAATGTTTTGTTCCCCTGACTGTGGGTGGAGGGATTCGCACCGTAGAAGATATGCGTCGGATGTTATTGGCTGGCGCAGACAAGGTGGGTGTCAACACGGCGGCAATCGTGCGCCCTGAAGTGGTTGATGAAGGAGCCAAGGCCTTTGGAAACCAGTGTATTGTGGTTGCCATTGACGCCAAAAAGCAAGGAAACGGGAAGTGGGGGGTTTATACCCATGGAGGGAGAAAACCAGTTGATGGGCTTGATGCCATTGAGTGGGCGAGAGAGGTTTATAATCGAGGCGCAGGCGAAATTCTTCTCACGAGCATGGATGCTGACGGCACAAAAGATGGCTATGATATTGAGTTAACAAGGTCAGTGAGTGAAGCGGTTGGTATCCCAGTCATTGCGAGTGGTGGCGCTGGACATCTAGGTCATATGGTTGACGTTTTGGAACAGGGCAAAGCAGACGCAGTGCTGGCCGCCAGTATTTTTCACTTTGGTCAACACACCGTCCCAGAAGCGAAGGAATACTTTCGTGAACGAGGTGTTCCAGTCAGACCAATGGTTTCTTAGAAAGAGATTCCCAGTGCGAAGTGAAAGGTGCCAGAGGGCTCACGCTCGTCGCGAGACATATTATGGCCATATTCTATCCTGACTGGCCCGATGGGAAGATCGAGCCGAACACCAAGCCCCAGAGCGATTTCGATGTCTCCACTCAAAGATCCTAGGTCAAGGAAGCTGACCCCCTTGATTGGTCCGGAGATCGTCTGAACGATTTCTGCGTTTGCGACCCACCATTCGGTTCCGCCCAAGGGCCTGCCTTGGTGCTGAGGGCCCATTTCTCGTTCTGGAAATGAACGCACTGTTTGTGCTCCCCCGAGGAACTTACGCAAATCGATCGGCAATTCTGAATCAGTCCCTGTCGGAAGAATCAATCCACCTCGAAGACCCAGGGAGATCGCCGTGGAATGCCCGACGGATTGGTAATAGCTCAGTTGTCCTGAGGTTTCAAAGTATCCAATGCTATCTCTTCCAAGGGCGAGTCCAAGTCCATGGTGAAGGCGGGCTAACCAACCATCGGAGGGAAGTGCTGGATGATTGCGTCGGTCGTAAGTTTGAGAAAATTCGAGGCGATTGAGAGTGTAGTAGGTTGCCCCCAGTAGAGGGGCTGGGATTCCACTGGTGATAGACGCATAGGAAAGATGAGCACTCAAGCTTGCGGAGTAATAATCTCCGATTTCCCAAGAGAGTTCCGAGGAAAACCCACCTTCGGCTTTTTCATAATTTGCGTAGTCTCGGGTCGTTAAAAAAGCTCGGCTATGCAGTGAAAGGTCGCGATCTAGGAAGAAGGGATTTGTCAGGCTTACTTCCCCAAGAAGACCAAGGCTGCTGAATTCTGCATCTGCACTGAGATTCCAAAGCCTTCCGTCGAAGTTGTGGTCGTAGTATTGTGCTCCTAAGATAAATCCTTCGTAAGACCCTCCTCCTAACGAAAAATGGTATCCTCGCGCATCAGCTTCTACAAGATGAAGAGTGATCTCAAGTTGTTGTTCATCGAGTTTGTTTTTCTCAATGCGGATTTGCTCAAAAGCACCGGTTGAGAGAAGCTTCTTTATTTTTTTGCGGTAATCATTCTCATCAAAGAGACCACCCACTGAGTCATCAAAGTGTTGTTGAAGCGATTCGAGATCAGTTTTGGTTACTCCCTCGGGAGCAAGGTTTACCGAGTGGACTTGCAGCCGTTTTCCTAATTCGAGCTCAAAGGTTAAAAGAAGGGTCGCATTTCGTTTTTCGTGAGAAATCCTGAGGGAGAGATCAGAAAATCCCTGGGAATGGTAATCATGCTCAATGGCCTGTTGAAGTTGTTTGATGTTTAATGAGCTTGCTGGTTTTCCTTCCCGTTCTTCGAGTATGATTTGAAGCTCAGAGCTCGGAGCGATTTGAGAGTTCACCTTCGCAGGCCCTAGGCGGTAAAGCTCTCCCAAATCGACGTGGATTGTGATTGGGATGCTTCCTGAGGGATCTCGCGGATGTTTTTCTAAAGAGAGTTTGGCATCCCAAAATCCTTTTGAAATGAGGATATTCTGCACTTTCGCAAGCCCTGTTGTGCTTGCCTGAGCCAAGAAAGCTCGCTGCTTTCCTGATTCTGGAAATGCTTCCCGAAACTGCTCGATGATTTCCTCAGAATCATCACTCCCTTGGACCTCGATGGTCCCAAGGTATTGCCTCATTCCTTCCTTGATGGTCAAAAGAATCACATCGTCAGATGGTAGGCTCCAGTCAACGCGGGCATCAGGAAGGCCGTGAGAATGGAGATATTGCTGAACTAAAAAAGCAGCATCGTCTGCTCGATAACTTGTGGCAGGGCGATCTTTAATAAATTCGAGTCGTCCGTAGATCGCCGAGGTGAGCTCTTTTTGCGTCAAAGTTTCTAAACCCGAAAACTTAAGCTCCGAGGCTTGCAGAGCACATGAAAGTAAGAGAAGAAGATGGATGAGATGGCGCATCATTTATCTGAAGCGAATGGATAAAATGATCATGGCTCGGGTGTTGCCCTCGTCATCGATCTGAGCAGTAAAATCGAGTTGGTCATTGAGATTTAAAGAGGCGGCAGAGTAGTTGCGCCCCGAGAATTGATCGGTTTCGCCCAAGGAAAGTTTGATCTGGTCAGAGTCTTTGAGCAACCGCTGCAGGACAGTTTTGTTTTTTTCTCCATTACGACGCCGAATCCCTTCTAGCAACAATTGTAATGCTTTTTGAGAGGCGACATCTTGATTCTTTAATCGATCAAAGGCAGTGCCTGTTGCCAGTAGGAGCATGATTTCTGAATCTGGAAGTGGCGGATTTGAATTGAGTAAAAGTTCGGGTTCGTTGAGAGTGCCTGTCAGAAAGATTTGCACCTCGTATTCTCCGACCGTCGAAGTTCCTTTCAGATTGAGGTCAGGATTATCGAGAGATTCTGGTCTTAGTGTAAGAGTGGCATTCTCAAGTTTTAATTCCGAAAATGGCAGATCAGCGACTAAGTTTTTTGCCGATAGCTGACCGGATGTTTTGGGCTGTCCGATGGTTCCAAAAACTTTGCAATCAGCCATGATTTCGCCGCTAGCAAGGTTTCCTCGAACTAAGATGGGGTCCAGAGTTTTCACCCTTACATCAAGAATCCAAGAGTCGAAGAAGTCAGACGATGGAGCATTGGGCAAGGTGCTTGAATTCGTTTTTTTAGAGGGTGAAAAACTTGAGGGTGCTGAGGTTTCAATTTCAAGGAGTTTTGTATTTCCGAAGGGGAGAATCTCGATCTCTTTGTAAAAAAGGCTCTCTACAAGATCAACGGAACCAGAAATGGTTGCTGAGGCCATTGTTCCTTGAATCTTGAGGTTTGGATTTCCTCGAATCGTGTAATCGGTTGTTCGATCTAATAAAAAATGAGAACCATTCAATGAGAGATCGAAACGGGGTTCAGACTGATTGAAATCGATGCCTCCCTCAAGTTTGATCGTCCCGCCCGAGGCCTCGGCTGAGGATTCTGAAATCGTGACCATTTTGTCCTCTGCGGTGAGATGAAGCTGGAGATTTTGGAGGTCTGGCAGGGCGCTTTCTCCCAACTTTAATTCCTTAATTCTTAGATGAGCTTCCCCAGAGTAACGAGGCTCGGCAAAGGTTCCCACGATGGACGCTTTGATCTGTACGTTTCCGTCCATCGACTTTAGCAGCGGATCGAGCGAAGAGAATCTCCCAAGATCAATTTCTTGAGAATGGGCGCAAAAACTGATGGGGCTCTCAAGGATTTCAGCATCTCTTTGAATCCAAGATTGAGGAAGGAAAGGCATCTCTCCTTCTAGGGTGAGCAATTTCTCGTTGGATTCTTGGAGTTCACCTTTCAATTCTAATTTTTGATCCCGTGTTTTTAAATTAATGAGAAGGGATGTCGGGGGCGCTTGGGGAATCTCAGTGAATTTTAATTCGTGCAGGTTCGTCGAGCCTTCGATTATCGGATCCGTAAATGATCCAGTGAGGGTGAGATCCATTTGCATGTTTCCATCGATCTCCTGGGGTAATCCAAAGATTCGGGAGAGAAAATCAAAACTCAAAGACTCAGAATGAACTTTAAGATCAATGGATTCATTGGAATGAAAGAGGTCGTCGAGATCGAAATGATCTCCTGAAGCTGGAAGACTTCCGCTAGCGCTTAGGATTAGAAGGCCGGCTTCTTGAAGCGATAGTTTTTTAATTTCTAATCGTTCTTGAGACCACTCGAGAATGGCCGCGAGTTCTCCTTGATCGGTCTTTGCTTGAAAAGATTCGATTGTCACTGATTCGGGCCAACTCCAATGAACTTGCCCTTGGGCTCTCGGAGACAAAAGGGACTCATTTTCAATGTTGATTTCTTTGACCATGAGTGAGCCGCGATGGTGGTTGTCAGAGAGATTACCCGTGCCGGATGCACTGAGTTGCAGAGGACCTGTGAGATGGGTGGAAAGCTTCGATGCGTCGCTCACAGCGGCCTCTAGAGATGCGGAATAATTAGATGAATCGACATCGTAGAAACCGGCCAAGGATACGAGCTCAAGAGTCTTTGCTTCGATGTTTGCTCTGCGATTTTGGTAATCGACGCGCCCTTCGATCTGAGGGAAATGAGAGTCCTTGAAGATAAAAGAAAACTCAGACTGAGTGTTTCGTATGTCTTGCGCGAGTGTGGCGACCCCGCTTGCTTCCACCTTGTTTGCATGGCTGAGGTGAAACTTGATTGGGTGCCCAAAGAGAGTGAGCCACTCATTGAATTCAGCTGTTAGAGAGACATCGGAGAGGGTTTGATCTTCCCACTGGAGATTTTCACCTTCGGCACTTAGGCGTCCTGAGGAGGTTTTTATCTCAAGTTGTTTGAGATTTCCGCTGATTGGCAAATCGGCACCAGCAAGACTGGTGACTCTTTTTAAGTCGAGAGATGGTGATTTGAGGCTCAATTGATGATCAGCTGCAAAATCAGTTTTGAGATCGATGAAGCTTTGATCAATACGGAGTGTTGCCTTCAAGGAATGATCGAAGCACAAGGCAATTTCTTGAAGCTCAACCTCGGGAAGAAGGGTGAGTCGATCGATTAGAAGTTCGTCTTTTTTCCAAGTGAGATTGGTGCGTGGACTTTTCAGAAGGCGTCCGAGATGATCGGTGCCAGAAATCTCGTTGATCACAAAAGTGTCGCTTGCGGCAGTGTGAGAGAGTGATTTGATTTTGAGTGATGTCAGACCATCAAGATCACAATCAAGGTCGTTGATTTGAATTGGAATGTCCTTTAAGAAGTGCCTGACTTGATTTGTTCTCTCAGGGAGAACACGAGGGGAATGATCTTGCTCATCATTCGCAATCAAAGAGGAGTCATTGCTCGTTGGTTTGATTTTTATGGAGAGTCCTTCGACTGTGATTTGGTTGATTCGCTTTTCACTTATAAGAGAAGGCACTGACCAATCCACCGTAAACGATTTGCAGCGAAGTTGTTGAATCGAGCTCTCTCCAGTGAGATGAAGCTGTTGGAGGCTCAATCCTGAGAGAACGGTCCCTTGGAGCTCAAAGGAACCTGAAAGTCTTTGTTCAAGAAGAAACTCGTTGATTGTCTTTTTAAGCAACCAGCGTGCACCTGATCCGTTGGCCCAAAACAAAGCGCCCGAAAAGAGGGTGAGGAGTATTAATCGCCCCAGGCGTCGTTTCCATTGGCCTTTTGGGTGCGGAGTTGCTTGCTGGCATTGAGGCACTGGTGAGTGTCGTCTCCGTTCTTTCGAAGACTTGGTG
>Ga0181569_10003834_pt1 | contig 11620 bp, 12 predicted proteins | sample 101ome_19_FD_132452 | JGI IMG/M metagenome (GOLD analysis project Ga0181569, IMG submission 132452) | Coastal salt marsh microbial communities from the Groves Creek Marsh, Skidaway Island, Georgia - 101405AT metaG (megahit assembly) | ecosystem: Environmental > Aquatic > Marine > Intertidal... | reverse complement strand
ACAACTGCTGCTGTTGCAGGAGCTGCATATGCTATGGGAGCTTCATCTAGAAGATATGCTAAAGCACCTAAGTTTGGTGAAGATAGAGATTTAAATACAAAATTAATTAGACGAGGAATATAGTGTCAGAAGAAAAAACACGTGGTGGTAAAAGAGAAGGAGCTGGTAGACCAAAAGGTTCTTCTTTTAGAAAAAAATGGAAAGACTTTCAGGAGCTTTCTATTAAATATCAAACATCACCTTTAGACTACTTGCTTTCTGTATTAAATCATCCTATGAGTAGTCCAGAAAGAAAACTTTACGCAGCAGAGAAAGCAGCACCTTACATACATGGAAAAGCACCAACAATCCAACGAATCGAAACAAGTCCAATCAAAGTCAATATCAAGTGGGAAGAATAAGTCAGTAGACATAACTATTCCCTACAAGCCAAGACCCCTTCAAAAAGAAGTCCATAAAAATTTAAAACGATTTAACGTACTAGTTTGTCATAGACGATTTGGCAAATCTGTATTAGCAATCAATGAACTTATTTCACATGCAGCAAATAATGAAAGACAAAAGTTTGCATATATTGCACCTACATACAGACAAGGTAAAGCTATTGCTTGGGATCTATTAAAACAATATTCAAAACCTCTTATGCAGCTTGGAGGACAAAGAAACGAGTCAGAACTTAAAATAGATCTTTGGAACGAATCTAAAATACAAATCTTTGGAGCAGATCATGCAGACTCATTAAGGGGTATGGGATTTAATGGTGTTGTTATGGATGAGTATGCAATCATGGCACCAAGAACCTGGACAGAAATTATTAGACCAGCTATTGCAGATACAATGGGTTTTGTAATTTTTATTGGAACACCTATGGGTCATAATCAATTCTGGGAAGTATATGATTATGCACAAAGAGGTGATCCTAATTGGTTTGCAGCTATGTATAGAGCAAGTGAAACTAATGTTATTCCTAATGAAGAACTTAGACATGCTCGATCTATAATGACAGAAGAACAATATAACCAAGAATTTGAATGTTCTTTTACAGCAGCAGTATCAGGATCATATTATGGCAAATTAATGACAACTGCAGATAATGAAAAACGTATAGGTGAAGTACCTGTAGATGAAAACGTAGGTGTAGAAACATGGTGGGATTTAGGTATTGGAGATAGTACAGCTATATGGTTTGTACAAAGAATAGGTGAAGAACTGCATATTATAGATTATTATGAAAATAGTGGCGAAAGTCTTATGCATTATGCAGATGTTTTACATAATAAAGATTATGCATATGAAAGACATATCGCACCACATGATATACAAGCTAGAGAGTTAGGCACAGGTAAATCACGTTTAGAAGTTGCTAATGATTTAGGTATTGACTTTGAGGTAGCTCCTAAATTAGAAGTAGATCATGGTATCGAATCTGTTAGAAATATGTTACCATATTGTTGGTTTGACAGAGAAAAATGCAAACTAGGGATTGATGCTCTGCGTCAATATCGAAAACAATGGGATGAGAAAAACCAGGTATTTAAATCAAAACCTTTACATGATTGGTGTTCTCATGCTGCCGATGCTTTTAGATATGGATGCGTACATGATCCTGTAATTACAACTAATTGGGATAAACCAATATACGTAGACACTAAATTTATAGTATGATCGATTATTTTAAAAATAGAAGAAAAAACTACGAAAAAAAATTTTCAAAATGGATGAGTGGAAAAAAAGATCCATCTTTTTTAGATAAATTATCAATGAGATCTCCTTATGGTTTAATGTATCATACAGGAAAACCTTTAAAAGATAAAAATAAAACAAAAAAATTAAAAAAATTTAAATCCGATATGGAAGGTTTAGCAGAAAAAAAATGGATAAATAAATATTTATGAAAACTGAACAAGAAATTTTATCAATATTAAATAGAGAAATCAGAGCATCATCAGGTTACATTGGTGGTGAAATTGTTTCTAGAAGAAAACGATCATTAGAATATTATCTTGGTAAACCTTTTGGTAATGAACAAGAAGGTAGATCACAAGTTATCTCTACTGATGTATCTGATACGATTGAAGGATTAATGCCTTCATTAATGAGAATATTTACTGCAAGTGATAATGTATTTGAATGTGAACCAGTTGGAGCAGAAGATGAAGAAGCTGCTAAACAAGCAACTGATTATTTAAATTATATTTTCTATAAACAAAATTCTGGATTTACAGCTTTGTATACTGCATTTAAAGATGCATTAATTCAAAAGAATGGAATCTTAAAAGTATTTTGGGATGAGTCTGAAAAAACTCATAGAGAAGAATATAGAAAATTAACTGACGATGAATTTATAGATCTTACTAAAGATCCAGAAGTAAATGTTTCTAATCATACAGAATACGAAGAAGAATTAAAAGATGATCAAGGTGAAGTTTTAGATACAATTAAATATCATGATTGTGTTATTCATAAAACTTCTAAGTATGGAAAAGTAAATATTGAACCAATACCACCTGAAGAATTTTTAATTGAACGTAGAGCTAAGTCTATTGAAGATGCAAACTTTATTGCACATAGAACTAATATGACAAGAACTCAATTAATTGAAATGGGTTATGATGAAGAAACTGTAAACAATCTTCCTATTGGTGATACAAATTATTATTTAGAAGATAGACATATTAGATTTCAAGATACAGATTTTTCTGCACCACAAGATAGAGGTGACGATAGTACTGATGAAGTTTTAATTCACGAATGTTATGCAAGAATAGATATTAATGGAGATGGTAAATCAGAATTAATTAAAGCATGTATTGCTGGAGATAGTGCATATAAAGTTTTAGGTATTGAAGAAATTGATTCAATGCCATTTATTTCTGTAACACCAATTATGATGCCACATAGATTTTATGGCAGATCAGTTTCAGAATTAGTTGAAGATATACAATTAATTAAATCTACTGTTATGAGACAAATGTTAGACAATATGTATCTAACAAACAATAACAGAGTTGCAATACAAGATGGTCAAGTTGCTATGGATGATTTATTAACTAATAGACCAGGTGGAATTGTAAGAACAAAACAACCACCATCAAATGTAATAATGCCTTTACAATCTCAACCAATTACAGATCAAGCATCAGGTATGCTTTCTTATTTAGATGCAGTTAAAGAATCTAGAACTGGTCAGACAAGACAATCACAAGGTATACAAGCTGATACTTTAAACAATAAAACTGCAACAGGATTAAATCAAATTTTAACTCAATCTCAAATGAGATTAGAACTTATTGCCAGAACTTTTGCAGAAACTGGTGTAAAAGATTTAGCTAGAAAAATATTTGAACTAGTTTGTAAGTATCAACAAAAAGAACACATTGTTAGAATTAGAGGTAAATTTGTACCAATGAAACCTTATGAGTGGAGAGATAGAATGAATGTATCTGTAGCTGTAGGACTTGGTACTGGTTCAAAAGAACAACAATTAATATTATTAAATTCAATTTTAGAAAGACAACTACAAGCTATTAACTTACAACAAAACGTATTTGGCCCAGTTGTTAATGTAAAAAATGTTTATCATACATTAAAAAAATTAGTAGAAAATGCAGGTCTAGGAAATGTAGAACCATACTTTATGGATCCAGATGTAGGTCAGTCTCAAATGCCTCAATTACCTCCTAAACCTCCTACAGAATTTGAAAAGGTTTCATTAGCTCAAGTACAAGGTGAAAACGAAAGAGCTATATTAGCAAGTCAAGTACAAATGAAAAAACTTGAAACTCAATTTAGAGAAAAGCTATTAGACTTTGAATTAAGAGTAAAAGATATGGAATTAAAATATAATACTAAAATAGATGAACTTGCCATGAAGTCTAGATCTATGGTAGAACAACAACAAGTCAGACAATCTGGCGATATATTTAAAAAAATAATGGAAGGACAAAAACAATTCTTTAATGGACAAAATAGAGAAACAGATTCAACAGGGTCAGAAGGCGAAACGACTTCTTGATGACCCTCTTTTGAAAGAGGCTTTTGAATATCTTTCTGAACAATATAAGTCAGAGATATTTAATACGAGTTACAATGACCATGACCAAAGACAAGTACTTTGGATGGCATACAATATGCTAGACAAGATTAAAGGCCACCTTGTTAGCGTCATGGAAACAGGTAAACTAGCTTCCTCAGAGCTAGAAAATCTAACACGCCAATCTACAAAGTAGAAGCGTTCAACAAAGGAGCATATAATGCAACAAACTGATAAGTCAGTAAAAGGTGCAGCAGATAAAATTCTAGGATTACTGAATCCTCAACCTGAAGCTCAACAAGAGCCAAAACAGGATGAAGGACAATCAGCTCCAGAAAATAATGTTGAGCCATCAGTAGAACCTGTTGAGGAACAGGTTACATCTCAAGAGAGCCAATCTCAGTCTGAAGAAGCTCCAGCAGAAGTCAATGCTACTGAAAATTTGGAAGAAACTGAAGAAACTGCGTCAGAAGTAGAAGTCGAGAAACCAAATCTCCACCAAGTCAAAGTACAAGGTCAAGAGATGGAGGTTACACTTGATGAACTTAAAGCAGGTTATTCTAGAGATTCCGACTACCGTCAAAAGACACATTCTCTATCTTTGGAGAAAAAACAATTCGATGAAGAAAGAAATGTTCTTAGACAACAGTACGACATGAAACTTAGAGAGTTAAATGAAGCAATAGCTAGTGCTGAGTCTTTAAACAGACAACAGTTAGATCCAGCAGAATTGCAAAAACTTTATGAGGAAGATCCATCTCAAGCTGCTAAAATTGATTTTCAATTTAGGCAACAAAATGAAAAGATTAACCAAGCTAAAGCAAAAGCAAGACAAGCTGCACAAGCACAATACAATCAATATCTAGCTGAACAAAGAAGATTAGCACAGGAGAGAATACCTGAGTTTTCTGATCCTAATAAATCAGATAATTTTAAAAGTGGTATTAAAACTACTTTGAAAAGTTATGGATTTTCAGATCAAGAAATTGGATCATTAGCAGATCATAGAATGTTAATGGTAATAAAAGATGCTATGGCGTATAGAGGTTTAAGAAATTCTAAACCTATTGTACAAAAAAAAGTAGCAAAAGCTCCAAAGGTTATTAAACCAGGCGTTGTTAAAACAGATAACTCTAAGCGTAGTGAAGTAAGGAACAGGATATCTAAGTTGAAGAAATCTGGTCGTCTTGAAGATGCCCATTCTGCAATCTTAGGTATGATAACTAAATAACCTTAGAGGAGAAAAAACATGGCACAACCAACAAATGCTTTCGATACTTACGATGCTGTAGGTATAAGAGAAGATTTGCAAGATGTTATCTACTCTATCTCTCCAACTGATACTCCATTTATGAGTTCAGCAGGTAGAGAAGCTGTAAGAAACACTTTGCATGAGTGGCAAACTGATAGTTTAGCTGCTGCTTCTACTTCTAACGCAGTCATCGAAGGTGACGAAGCAACTTTAGATGCATCTACTGCAACAAGTAGATTATCTAACACAACTCAGATCATGGACAAAACTGTCGTGATCACTGGTACTCAAGAAGCTGTAGACAAAGCTGGTAGAGCATCAGAATTAGCTTACCAAATCGCTAAAAAGTCTAAAGAACTTAAAAGAGATATGGAAGCTACATTATTAGCAAACCAAGCTGAAGTAGTTGGAGACAATGCAACTGCAAGAAAGTTTGGATCAATCAACTCATGGATCGCATCAAATGACGTATTTGGAGCAGGTGGTGCATCTGGTGGAGCTGGTAACACTGCTAGAACTGATGGTACTCAAGCTGCTTTAACAGAAGCTAACTTGAAAACTGTTATCAAAAATGTATGGAACGCAGGTGGTAACCCATCTGTAATCATGGTAGGCCCATTCAATAAACAGAAAATTTCTGGTTTTACTGGTGGATCAACTAGATTCGATGCATCTGAAGATAAAACTTTATACACTTCAATCGATGTGTATTCTTCAGACTTTGGTGACTTAGAAGTAGTACCAAACAGATTCTCAAGAGATAGAGATGCTCATGTCTTAGACATGGACTACTGGTCTATCGGGTTCTTGAGAGATTTCACTATGCATGAGCTATCAAAAACTGGAGACAGTGAAAAAAGACAAATGCTTGTCGAGTTTACACTAATCTCTAGAAACGAAGCTGCATCAGGTGGAGTATACGATCTAACTACTTCGTAATAAGTAATATAATGTTAGGGGAGTTCTCCCATTGTTCTCCCCTAGCTAAACTATGAAGTCTTATGGAGATATAGACGGAACATAGGAGGAACAAAATGAGAACACTTAACGACTATTTTTTAACAGCTAAAATCACTGACATTAGTACTGCTGGTAGCACATTTGTTGCAGTACCTGATGGTGGTAGAATTGTTAAAATTATCAGCACAATTAAAAATGCAATAACTACAGGTGATGCTGCGTTATCATTTGAAATTGGTGGAACTGCTGTGACTAACGGTGGAATTACTGTTACTCAATCTGGTTCTGCTGCTGGTGATGTAGATACTGCATTACCAACTGCTGCAAATAGAGTAGAAGAAGATGGAACTATTGAAATGATTACTGATGGTGGATCTTCAACTGCTTGTGAATGTGTGATAACATTCGTAATTAGAAGATAATTTATAGGGGGTGGAAACACCCCCAACAAACTATAGGAGAATATTATGCATATAGGTCTAAGACCAGTAACAACGCAAAAAGTAAATTCATCAGGTACTTCTGCACAATCTGCTGCATTTGGCTCTAATATTGAATATGTAAGAGTTATTCCAGATGCTGATTGTCATATTGAATTTGGCGTTAATCCTACAGCAACTACATCAAAAATATTTTTAGAATCTAAAACTTCTGAATATTTTAAAGTTTCAGAAGGTGAAAAAGTAGCTGTAATAGGAACTGTGAATTTATACGTAACTGAATTAACTGAGTAATGAGTATTTTAAGAAATGTAGATCCAGATGGTACTAAGTACTATTTTGAAGAAGATGGTAAACTTACTGTCAAACATTCACAAGATACAAATGCTATTTTAAAAAAAAATAAACAGTTATACAATCAAGGCGATTCAGGTTACAATGCTGGTAAAGACATGAAACGTGTTGCTAGTATTCCTACACTTGTTTTAACTCTTTGGACAAAAGAATACAATGGTACAAACAATTGGTTTGGTTTGCCTCAAGAAGTTAGAAATAAAATATTAAAACAAAAATTAAACAGCAGTGATTATAAATATTTTAGAACTGCATCAGGTAGATTTTAATGGCATTAAATAATTATACAGCATTAAAAGCATCAATAGCTAATTGGTTAAATAGATCTGATTTAACTGATGCTATACAAGATGATTTTATTAAATTATGTGAAGCAGACTTTAATGCTAAACTTAGAATTAGACAAATGGAACAGATAGATGCTATTACTATTAATGCAGAAACTGTAACTGTTCCTACAGGTTTTATTGCTGCAAGATCTTTTTATATATTATCAGGAAGTACTAAATATCATTTAGAATATATATCTCCTGCTAATTTATTTAAAATAAAAGGTAGCTCTACAACTGGACTACCAAGAGTTTATACAATAGAATCTGATGATGGTACAGAAAGTATTAGATTTGCTCCAACTCCTGACTCAACGTATACAGGATACTTACAATACTACAAAGCATTTGATGCTTTATCTTCTTCAAATACTACTAACTATATTCTTACAAACCATCCTGCTATTTATCTTTATGGTAGTTTGTATCATGCATCTAATTTCTTGGGTGGTATCGAGCCTAACCAACAACAACAATGGCTAGGAATGTATCAAGCAGCTATGGAAAGATGTGAGAACAATGATAGAACAGACTCATATGGTGCATCACCTACAGTTCAAAGAACAGATGTTAGTACTGATTTATCTTTCTATCGTAGAAAAGCATCTAGTTAGGAGGCCACATGCAAGTTCCTTTTGGAGAATGGCTACCTGATCAACCCAAGCATAATAATCCTGGAGCTAATGTAGCTACAAATGTTTATCATGCTGCACAATCTTATAAAAGATTTCCTTCTTTGGTTAATTATAGTTCTAATAACATTGGAGCTGATTGCAGAGGGGGTGGCTCATTTAGAGATAATGCAGGTAACGTATATAACTTTGTTGCAAACAATACTGACATCTATCAATTAGATGGTGGAACATTTACATCACGTAAAGGATCTTTAACAGGAACAAATACAGACTATTGGACATTTTCACAATTTGGAAATTATATTATTGCAAGTAATGGAGTAGATGCACCTCAATATTATTTAATGGGTACATCAACTAACTTTGCAAATTTATCTGCAATAGCAACTGATGGTACACCTCCTACATTTAGAGTATCAGGAGTTATAAGAGATTTTTTAGTTACAGGTAACCAATCATCAAATCAAAACAGAGTACAATGGTCTGGTATTAATGATATTACAACTTGGACTGCTGGTAAAAAATTAGCAGATCAACAAGACCTACCAGGTTCAGGTGGAGAGATTGTTGCTATAACATCTGGAGAAGTTGGATATGTATTTAGACAAAATCAAATAGTTCGTATGGACTTTGTTGGTGGTGCAACTGTATTTAGATTTTCAGTAATATCACCTAACAGAGGAGCTATATATGGTAAAACTGTATGCCAAGATAATAGACAAGTTTTTTTTTATGCTGATGATGGTTTCTTTGAAATTAATGGAGATACTATTATTCCTATTGGTGCAGAAAAAGTAAATCGTTTTTTTGATTTAGATTTAAACAAAGCGTTTAGTGATCGTATTTGTTCTGCTGTAGATCCATTTAATCAATTAGCTTTATGGTTATATCCATCAGTACAAAATGAAACTAATACAACTGGTATATGTGATAGACTTTTAATTTATAATTATGCAACTAAAAAATGGTCATTAGCAGAATCTAATGCATCATTTATATTCTCACAATTTGTAGGTGCATATACAGTTGAATTGATGGATATTATTTCTCAAAACTTAGAAAATATTAATATTGCTTTAGATACAGACTTTTGGTCAGGTGGACAATTATTATTAGGAGCAATAGATAATAATTATAAAGCAGCTATTTTTTCTGGTACTCAAAATGAAATAGAATTAGAAACTACTGAGTTTGAGCCATTTCCTAATTTTAGAGCTAATATTCAACAAATTAGACCTATTGTAGATGCTGAAGCTACAGTAACTATAAAAACTAGAGATAGACTTGCTGATACAGCTACAGAGTCAAGTTCAGTATCTATGAACAGTTCTGGTATAAATCCAGTACGTCAATCTGGTAGATATTTTAGAGCTAATGTAAAAGTACCTTCAGGTACTTTGTTTACTCATGCACAAGGTATTGATATAATAGCAAGTAAAGCAGGTTTAAGATAATGGCAGATGTAACTGAAAGAGATATCGATAACGTAAGATATTCTTTTGAAACACAAGAATTTTTTCAAAGACAGTTAGAAGAATCTGTTAATAGTTTAATAAATAAAAATAACGTAGAAACAGATAAAGTTTTTGCATGGTTTATAGCATAGGAGTTTTATGGCAGGTATAAAAGATTATTCAACTACACAAGCTAATAATACATCATTAAATAGTATTTCAACAGCAGAAGGGATGTTACCTTCTAACTTAAACAATGCAATTAGAGCATTGATGAAAAATACTAGAGATTGGTATAATGATTCTCAATGGGTTGAATATGGTGATGGCGATGGTACTTATACAGGAGCTTATGCTTCAGCTACATCTTTTACTATTGCTGGAGTTGATGTTACAGCTTTTTACCATGCAGATAGAAGAATTAAATTAATTGCTCCTACTCCTGGTACAATTTATGGAACAATAAGTTCTTCATCTTTTTCTACAAACACAACTGTTAATGTTACTTGGGATAGTGGTTCACTTTCAAATGAAGCAATTACTAATATTTTTGTAGGTGCTTTATCTAAAACTAATACATCTATTCCTGGTGGAGTTATAGGTTCAACTCAATTAGCTGATGGATCAGTAACTACAGCAAAATTAGGTGCAGATGCAGTTACTAATGCAAAGATTGCAGACGATCAAATAGATTCAGAACATTATGTAGATGGTTCAATTGATACTGCACATATTGGAGATAGCCAAGTTACTTTAGCAAAACTTGCTAGTGACTCAGTTAATTCATCTAAAATTGTAGATGGTTCAATTGTTAATGCGGACATTAATGCAAGTGCAGCTATTGATGCTACAAAAATACATGATGGTACAATTTCAAATACAGAGTTTGGATATTTAAATGGAGTTACAAGTGCAATACAAACTCAAATAGATGCTAAAGTTAATACATCTGATATTGGTTCTACAGTTCAAGCGTATGATGCTGAGTTAGCAGCGATTGCTGGACTAACTTCAGCAGCAGATAAAGGTATTCAATTTACAGGTTCAGGTACTGCTGCAACTTATGATCTTACAACTGCTGGTAAAGCATTATTAGATGATGCAGATGCTTCTGCACAAAGAACAACTTTAGGTCTTGGTACAATCTCTACCCAAGCTGCAAACAATGTAGCTGTAACTGGTGGTTCTATTACTGGACTTGGTGATCCTTCTGTATCTTCAGAAGCTGCAACTAAAAACTATGTTGATCAACTTATTGCAGGACTTAGAACTAGAATTGTTGCAGAAGTTGCTACAACTGCAAATGTAGATTTAACTGCTGATTTACAAAACGGAGATACCATTGATGGTGTAACTTTAGTTACTGGTGATAGAGTATTAGTTAAAGATCAAACAACTGGATCACAAAATGGTTTATATACTGTTGTTGCTTCAGGTACTGCAAGTAGAGATACTGAGTATGACACTATTGCAGAATTATCTGGTCAAATGGTTGTAGTTAATCAAGGTACAGTAAATGATAATAAAATCTTTTTATGTACAACAAATAATACTGCAACATTAGATTCTGATACTATTACTTTTTCACAAATTACTCCAGCTAATGTTGGAACAGTAACAAGTGTTGGAGTTGCTGATGCTGGTTCATCAGAATTTACAGTAGCAAACTCACCAATTACATCTAGTGGCACAATTACACTTGCAGTTAATTCTATAGCTGCAACTAAAATTGGAAATGGTGATGTAGATAATACAGAATTAAGTTATGTAAATGGTGTAACTTCTGCTATTCAAACACAATTAGACGCAAAAGCTACAAATGGATTTGCAATTGCTATGGCAATCGCATTATAATATAGGAGAAACATATGGCACAAAACTTTAGAAGATATACAAGCAATGATGTAGGCACAAGTGCTGCAACATTATTTACTGCTGATAGCTATGACACTGTTGTAGGTATTTCAGTCGCTAATGTTACAGGTTCTGCGGTTGTCGCATCTGTTTATATTAATGATGGTGCAAATGATATTTACCTAGTTAAAGATGCTCCAATCCCAAGTGGTTCATCACTTCAAGTTCTTGATGGTGGTGCTAAATTTGTGGTTCAATCTGGAGATGCTTTAAAGGTTATATCTGACACAGCTTCATCATTAGATGTTT
>Ga0181569_10003823_pt1 | contig 11633 bp, 7 predicted proteins | sample 101ome_19_FD_132452 | JGI IMG/M metagenome (GOLD analysis project Ga0181569, IMG submission 132452) | Coastal salt marsh microbial communities from the Groves Creek Marsh, Skidaway Island, Georgia - 101405AT metaG (megahit assembly) | ecosystem: Environmental > Aquatic > Marine > Intertidal zone... | reverse complement strand
GCCATTACCGTCGGGCAGCTCAATATCGAGCAGCGCAAAGTCTGGGCGAAAATCAGTGGCAATCTTCTTGGCCTCTGTCAACGAAGTGACCGCGCGAATCTCTAGACCCAAACCACTAAGGTACGCCTCATAAATCGCACAAAGCGTGGTACTGTCTTCAACGATTAGCGCTTTCACGGCAAATGCTGTCCTTCAGTCTCGTTGCTCAATCGGCCATAGTTTCAAATATGTTATTCATATCGCTGTTAACATTTTTAAACGCCTGTAACACTTCGGGGCGAAAGTGCTTTGGATCGGTCCGGCCATCCCCTTCTACAATAGTAGCCATGGCTTGCTCATGACTCATCGCCGCCTTGTAAGGACGCTCAGACCGAAGCGCGTCATAAACATCCACCAGTGTTGTTATCGATGCTTCGACAGGAATCTCATTTCCCGATAAGCCACGAGGATAACCCGTACCATCCCACCTCTCGTGATGATTGAGCGCTATCCGCGCCGCCATTGCCATAACCGGATAATCGGACATTGAGAGCACCTCGTGACCGAACTCAGGGTGCCTACGCATAGTTGCAAATTCATCGTCTGTAAGCGGCCCCTCTTTGAGAAGAATAGAGTCCGGAGTTGCGACCTTTCCAACATCGTGGAGGGGAGCGGCGATACGTATCATGTCACATTGGTCTCGAGACCAGCCAAGCTCCGCAGCCAGACGGGCAGCATAAGCCCCAATTCTATTAATGTGGGCGCCCGTCTCTGGATCTTTATATTCAGCGGCTCGCGCCAAGCAAGCAAGCGCCTCTGCATAGGCCTTCTTAATGTCCCGGTTAAGCGAGCTAATCTCAACCTGACTAGCAGCCAGCTTCGCTTCTTTCGCCTGTTCTTCCAATAATCGGGACCGCTCCGCAAACACAAATTCACGCGCTTTCACTAAATTATCCTCTAGAAGATCCAAGTCGAGTGGTTTCAGCATGAACTCGGAGGCACCCAAAGCCATCGCGTCAATAACGGCTCTAGTATCACCATTGCCAGTCATGAAAATAAACTGCCTTACACGCTGCTTGGTATCGTCGTCTTTGACGATTCTTTCGAGAAGTTGCAGCCCCGTCATTCCAGGCATGGTCAAGTCTGATAATACGATGTGGAGGTCTCTATCTTGCTTAAAAACAGACAAAGCCTCTTCGCCGTTGGCTGCGAGGACGCAATCAAACTCTAGCTCCTGAATAAAGTCATTAAGCTCGAATCGAATATCAGGCTCATCATCGACTATGAGTACTTTAAGCTTATTCATTCACTCATCTCCCGAGCTCACTTGTTCCTCGCTATAAATCGGCAGGCGAATCGATATTCTAGCCCCCTGCCCAGTATTTTCAGCCCAAATATTACCCTGCATGTCCTGAATAATTCCGTAACTAATCGATCCACCAAGCCCCGTCCCTTTTCCAACTTCCTTCGTGGTATAGAATGGCTCGAAAATATGTGGCAAGGCTTCGGCCGGAATACCACCTCCGGTATCTTCAATGGTGAGCGTTACCTGTTCTCGCTCAACGTGCTGGCGCAACGTGATGGTCCCTGATACGGAAGCCTCGAGAATGGCATCACGCGCATTATTAATCATATTGAGCAACACTTGCTCGAATTGAATGGTATTACCTAACACCAATACGGGCTCTTGAACTTCATTAACGAGCTCTACCCCTTTTACAGCCAATGGCTCCCGCACAAGATCGACGGCTTCTTTAACTGAGGATGACATACTAAACGGCGCAAAATCCTCCCCCGCGACTCGCCCAAATGCCCTCATGTGGTCAATGATCACTGCTGCTCTATCAACCGCAGAATCCATGCGTTCCAAGCGACTCATGATCGACTCCTCCGTCGCTCGGCCTTTTTTTACGCTATTAGTCAGGTTGCTCAGCGCGAGCCTGATAATGTTGAGAGGCTGATTAAGCTCGTGTGCCATTCCTGTCGACATTTCACCAAGAGTGGCAAGCTTTGCGGTTTGAAGTAGCTGAGCGTCCATCATCTTTTGTTTGGTAAGATCGCGCGCCAGCAACCAAAACCCAGACATAGCCGCTGATTGATCGTACCGGGGAAGCAACGTCAGTGAGAGCTGGCGTGGCGATTCATTCAACACAGGAAGCGAGAATTCCGTCTCCCATACCGAGGCCTCAAAGAGCTGCTCAGCTTTCGAGCGCAACGCGAAAGCGGCTTCAGCGCTATTAGCGGTTATTTCGGTGATCGCCTCGTTACGGAAGCGCAACTGATAACTTGCATCAACCTCCATGACACCAATGGGCATAGCCCCCAACAAATTTTCATAAGCGGCGGCAGAACTCGCGAGCAGCTCATTCGACCTGGCAGCGTCTTTTGCAAATGACTTCAGCTTCTCCTGCAATGCATGCAGCTCGCTTGAATCTGCAGACAAAATTTCTTTAGATCGCAGTAGAGATGAGCGCTTAGCCCAGCTTTCTACTTCGTCTTCTTGATCCGCATCGAACCCGTCAAGCATCGCATTGATCGGCTTTACAACGCCATTGGCTAAAACGAGCGCGAACACGACCGAAACCAGCAGTACAGAGATTAAAAAAACGGTCATAACAATGATCGCTCTGAAAACCACCTGCAACCTCGGCCAGATATCGCTTTGCACAATAAGTGTTGCGTCATAGGGAAGTTCTATGGGGAACTGGCGCTTTAGCTCGTTCGAGATAAGCGCCGCAACCCTCGTATCTTTTGTGATAGATGCGAGCACTGAAAGCGCTTGCGGCGAGTCAGAGTCGCCCCCCAATAACAACAAGCCCCCGAGCCAGTCATGACGGATAACATGTTTGAAGTCGCCTCCCTCGTTTGAAACAGAGAATGGGTAGTCCGACGCCATGACTAAATTGGTTTTCATTGTCGTGGCGCTACCCATCTCGTTTGAGATTGTGCCCTGTCCCGAATCGATCAAAAACAGGACACCTCCGTCTTCTGTATCAAACGAGTAAACCGGGTAATTTCTCTGATTGACCTCCAGGTAGAGTGGTGAGCCACTGCCGCCAACATCCCCTCTCATTTGGGCTCGGTAAACAAATTTAGGGAGCTGCGTGTCTAGTGACCTGAATACTTGTTCGTGCCAGATGCTATCCGGCAACGGATTTTTAACCTCAGATCCAAAAGAATTTTCGGCGTTTATCACGGGTATTTTTAAAGCAAAAAAACGCTCAGTGGCCGCAATCCATCCATTTGCAGCCTTTTGCTGACGCCGCAAGATGATCTGGGCACCAGTGTTAACGTCATTTCTGTTTGCCATCAGTTGGCTGTTTGCGAATTGATCCGCCCGAATCTGGGTGCTCTCGGTGAGTATCTCTGCCCATCGATTACCCCAAATAAATAAAAACACGGTAAAAATCACAGCGACCAAAAAGCTAACCGCGACTGTGGCATGCGAAACAAACGAGGCTCGTCCAGCTTCTTTATGCCGTGCATAACGCTGCAATGCCCCCCCCATATAGACCGCACTAAAGCTCCAGAGGCCCTCCATCAACACCAGTGACACCGCGGTCGGAATAGCAAAAACTGCGGCGTTAGCCGCGCAGTAAAAAATCCCCTCAGATCGAACAAGGGATAAGGCGAATGCGTATAGAGGAAAGGAAACCAGGAGAAGCGTGGACAAGCCAATCAACAATCGGTGTTCTGCTCTTCCATTGTTAGCCAGAAGATCCAGCACTATCAATATGAGCAGAAAGCTCCCGACCTCAATGTAGACGCCCCAAGGCAAACTTCCTCGGAGTAAGTAAAGCAACAGGACTATGACACCAGCGAAGAGCGATATCCGCCACGCAGAGAGGTATCTCAGTAACAGAAAGATCGGCGCTTGATAATAAAAAAACTGAACGGGGCCCAACTCTAATTGTGCGGTCGATAAAGTGACCACGCTGACCAAGGCCATGATAGAGAGAATCACCAACGACCTTGCGGCAAAGTCAGACATCAACGATCACCAATATCATCGGCTTTAGGGAGCCTGATCACCACGCCGAAACCAAAATCAACGAGTGAAGATGAGGGTTCAATCGTTAATGAGCCACTCATCTCTTCAACAAGGTCTCGAGCATGAGTAAGCCCAAGCCCAGCATGCCCCTGTTCAGACTTGGTTGTTGCAAAAGGTGCAAACGGCGTAAAACTTTCGTCGAGTGTTAGACCAGAGCCTGTATCGCGCATGCGTACAAGAACCTCATTGCCCTCATGCCAAACCTTAATGGCAAGCTTATGGCCCTGCCCATCTGCCGCCTCCATGGCTTCTGTCGCATTTTGGGCAAGCGCTTGTAATGCCTGGATGAGTGCACTTGCTTCTCCCATCACAACGGCTCTATCACCATCGGTCTCCAGTGTTAATGCGATACTACTCTCATCCAACTGCATCATGATGGACGAAACATAGTGCTCAACTAACTCTGTCAGGTCTATCGGTTGGAATGATCGCTCGAACGCACGACCTTCAATCCAAGACAAGGCCGAGATCAACGATTTTAGTCGTCGCGATGATTCGATTTCCGTAAGGTTTTCGTTTACAGGACCCAAAAAATGTAGCGAATTCGAAAGCTCAGCATACAACCGCTCTGACTTTGTAGACTCTGCAACGCTCGCCTTCGACGTCGATCCTATTATATGGGCACTATCAGTTTCTAAGATGCCTAAGATTCTGTTAACACCGAGCGCGGAGTCAACCTGTGGACTCAGTTGCATTGTGATGTCGCTGATGTTCCGATTACCCACATGAAGCTCGCAACGAAAAGCATCGGGGATATTCTGCCCACGCGCGATCAAAAATGCCTCCCCAAAGATCGCCCTAGACTCGCCGCGCATAAACTCGTCACTAAATTTGACTTTGTTGGCACGGGCTCTAGCGATGCCCGTTAACTCCATCATGTGTTTGTTCCACATTCTTACTTCGCCACTGGTATCGAGAACAAACGCAGGCTGGGAGGCGATTTCAACAAGTTTTTGAAACTGGAGCTCAAGCTCATCCGAATGTTTAGATACCGCCGCGGACTGATCGGAGCGAGTTTTTATCGCCTCACGATGACCCAGTACCAAACGTTCAACGGAGTCACTTAAAAATTTGAATTCCTCCGGAGCCGCCCGCAAGTCAAGTTGAGAGGCTTCACCACCCCGCATGAGCTGAGTAAGTTGTCGCATAACCGCGTCAAATGGCTGAAGAAGTACGAGATTGAGCCTGAACCAGGCGATACCGAGACTGAGCAAAAGCAGAATCTGTGCGAGCACGGGGACTAACCAGTTTCGCAGGTTGACGAAGTTTAGCCAGTTCGCTTGCTCAGTCTGCAAGCGGTCTTCCTGCAATTTTAAAAGCTGCGCCCAAGCCTCTGCGAGGCGGTATGCATTTTGAGCCGTCATCCCATCAGCTCGCACCGCATCAACACTCTCGATCACGAGAACCTTTGCCTCCGTACAGCAATCAAATGCTGTAGGTGCTTGGACCAACGCGTCCCGAGTAGCCTCAGAGATAGATTGTCTTAGCGAAATGGTTCGGTTGATCTCGTTTCTTATCGCCGAGAGGTCCATAACCTGGGTTTGAGCCTCAAAGTTGACTTGATAGACCCTACGCATTTGTGTATTCAGCGACGCAACCGACCACGCGCCTAGATAGAACACCACACCTGCAATAACAAAAATTTGGATCATTTTTGCTCTAAGCGTCATGGCGTCAGGCCCCAGCCTCCTTTTTCCCCACGCAATGGTATCAACTCCAGCATATCCGCATCGAGCCCAAATTTTTAAAAAAAAGAACGATCAGCATAGGCCGCTCAATCGCGTCATAAGAGTACCATCGAGTGGTCGGAGTCGCCCCGCAACATTTTTTACAGCCACGTTATCAGGTGATGTTAAATCGCAGAACCGGAACTCTAAGCAACGACCTCAATCAACGCTCACCTGAACGGTTTACACGGTCATAAATATCCTCAAAGTCGATATCTACTGCATCAGTGGACTCTGAGGGGCAGACGTCAAACAGTCGACCCTTGTTGGGCTCCCACGCCCACTCATCAGTCATAGGTCGCGTTATGTTGACTCCAAAATTACTGACTAATTCGCCCGACTCTGCAAGCGCCTTTGCCCTCGCCGCAATGAGACCTGTCTGCGCACGAATCAAAGCCCTCTGTGTGTCAAACACCTCATTCTGGCTGTCGAGAAGATCCAGTAGGCTTCTCGCATTGATGTCAAATTCATCCTGATAACCAACTTGTGCCGAACTTTGCGACTGTAACTGTCGGGTCAAATACTCAATTTGCGTCTCTAAAACGTTTGCATCGTTGTATGCGATCAGCACCTCCCTGCGGGTGTCCCAGCAAGCTTGGTTTCTCGCTTCAATCGCACTGAAATAGCGGTTATTGAGTGCGCGTCGTTCTGCCCTGTCGCTGCCACCACGGTAAAAATTGTAGTTAAAGACTAACTCGAGAGCTTCGGTGGTGAACTCGCCGAGATTACCCTCGAGATTGTTGGATTGTTCGTGTCGGTACTGGAGATCAATTCTAGGAAAAAACGCGCCGCGAGAGGCGTCTCGATCAGCACTTACAGCCCAAAGTGCCTCCGTGTATTGCCTCACTCGAGGGCTTCGATCAAGGGCTCTTCGCAATACATCTTCTCGGGACTCACCAATAAGCTCAGGCGGCATCATCGGTAATGGCAGCCTATTAGAGGTAACTCGAGCACCCGTAATTCTCTGAAGCTCAGCTTCCATGTCATGTAAGTTGGTAGCCTCCGTAAGAACATTAGACTCTGCCAATGCCAAACGGGCCATCACCTGGTCCAAGTCCACGCCCTTGCCCGGACCTGCTTCAACGCGCAGCTCAATTTTGTTCGCAATGTCTCTGTGAGCTACATAGTTTCTTTCAGCAAAATCCAGGAGCCTCTGAAATAAGACCACGTCAAGGTAGGTAACGGTTAATTCAAGCGCCGCTGTCTCGGTTGCTCGGAGGTGTGCCTGAAAATCTCTGCGGGCTTCAAACTCAGCCGCTTCAAGGCGGTCTCGCGTTGCCCGACCATCGAACAGCAACTGGGTAACTGTGAACTTCACATCGCTTCGATCGAATCGCCCGAAATTAGCTGTCGGGGTCTGCCTCTCCTCTCTCCCCTCGATCGCCAGCAAGTCGACAGAGGGTCTGAGCTCACCGCGCACGACATCGACTCGCTCTCTCGATGATGCGAAATCGAAGTAACTTCCAGAGAGGGATGGATTATTTTCAATGGCGAGTTTTAGAGCCTGACCATAGGTTTCTATGCCATTTGCGAACGCAAACGGCGTGAAAATCATTGTTACACTCAACAAGAGTGCTGGTCTCGTCAAAGCCCCCGCCCCAATCAATTACCACGCTCGCACTGAATTATTTGTCTAAGACAAAATAGTAGCCCGCTCACAACTAGAAGGCTATCTTATGTACAGCATTTGGGGCGCAGGGAGGCCAGCTCTCCCATGAAAGGGTGCAAATTTGACTAACAAGCCACGAATCAGCGGATCCTTGGTACAAAAATTTATGCGACTTTGGCTAATGTCACTGGCCGTAATCGTCCCAAGCTACCTGCAAGCCACCAAACCTATCGCAGATTACACGCGTTTTTTATCGGCACTCTCAAACAACTATGACGGAGCGGCAATAAATCGGGGTGATCAATGGGTGGAGCAATTGGAGCGCCTTCAGCTGGCGCCCGTCGAAGAACAATTAACGGAAGTAAACCGATTTTTTAACCGGAACATTATTTGGCAATCCGATACCGAGATTTACGGTCTGGATGACTTCTGGGCTACGCCAACCGAAACGATGGGTCTGGGAAAAGGCGACTGCGAAGATTTTACCATTGCTAAATACATGAGTCTGAGACAGCTAGGAGTGCCCTCAGATCAGCTCCGGCTTACCTACGTCAAGTTGCAGATGACCGGCGGCGGATCGCAAGCGCACATGGTGTTGGCTTGGTATGAGAAGCCGGGCGCAACACCCTTAATTTTGGATAATGCGAATCCATACGTCCTGCCCGCCTCAAAGCGGCGCGATTTAAGACCCGTTTTCAGTTTTACCAGTGATGCACTATGGGTCGGGAATAGCACCCAAAGTGCAAATGTGAATCCATCATCCCGTTTGTCGCAGTGGCGGCAAATGCTACTTAGAGCTCAAGCCGAAGGAATAACGCTATGAGTATGGAGGTCAAACCTTATGTCCCTGCTTAGTCGACTATGGATTAGTATCGGCGCTTTGCTGCTCACCGTATTCGCCGTGACGCTGACCGTGTTCGGTGTGTCAGGCAGTAATACACTGCAACAGCAATTAGCTGTTGAGACCGAAAACACTGCTCGATCTCTCGCTCAAGTCCTATCACTCGAGGCCGAGGCGTCGTCGCTGGAGCGCCTGGATCCGGTTATTGTGCAACTGCGACTATCACCATTTACCGACCTAAGTGAGTTCCAGTCGGTAGAACTGCGCGACCCAACGGGGGAAGTCATCTTCCGATCTCAGAATACGCCGGTAACACCCACGGCACCCATATGGTTTGTCGAATTATTTGAGGTCGAGACGTTCCCCATATCAGCGCCCGTCATGCTGGGCTGGGACAATTGGGAATTGTCACTCACACCTCACGGAGGTGGCGTCTACGATGAGCTATGGACCGCAACCAAACGCAGCGCTTTCGCTATGATGGCCGCGTTTTTTGTGGCAGGCATCATTGGACAAATTATCCTGTCAAGATTGTTGCAGCCCCTCAGCAACGTGGTTACTCAAGCATCGGGTATAGGTCAACGCCGCTTCACGCAGATAGAGGTGCCCAAAACTACCGAATTTGCTGCCGTTGCGCGATCCATGAATGAACTCTCACGACGGGTTCAAACGATGCTCGCCGATGAAGCTCAATCACTGCAGAGCAAGAAGGCCTCTGCCGAACTCGATGAAACGACGGGTTTGCTGAATCGTGACGTGTTTGTCGATCAACTCAAAACAAAGTTGAGCAGAGAAGACGCAGAGTCTAGCGGTTCGATCGCGCTGATACGCCTTGTTGGACTCGCTGAGATGAACAGAGAATATGGGCGAAAAACAGTCGATGATCTCCTGAGTGAAGTAGGCGTCCAACTCAATAGCCTGAGTAACGAGTCAAACTATGGATCATATTTTAGCATTGGCAGGATGAATGGCGCCGATTTGTGTGCAACTGCCTCCACAGAGTCAAACGCGAAGAATCTGGCAGATACCCTGCAGCGGATCACCACTTCTGTACTGAAAAAGTATGATATCGATCCAAAATTTGGGGTGGCAGCTGCTTGTATGGAATTTGAGTACGGTGATGGGATTGGAAACCTATTTTCAGCCATGGATAACGCGCTGGCGCAGTCTGAATTGCAGGCCGGTGCGCCAGTTGTTCCGGCACAACATACCAACACATCGGGCGATCCACGCTCGAAGCAGCAGTTCTGGCAAACGCACCTGAGCAACGCGCTTTCTGAGAATCGACTAGTATTGAAGTGGTACCCGGTTAAAGATAAGGATAATCATGTTATTCACATGGAGGGTATGGCACGCGTTGTTATAGAGGGTGAGGAGTTCAATGCAGGACAGTTTATGCCGTGGGTCTTCAGACTGGGTTTAGGAAAAACCTTCGATCAAGCGGTTATCAACTGCGCCCTCAGCGAATTAAAAGAAAAAGACGATCGGCTTCATGTCAACCTGTCGGCGGACAGTATGCAGGGTGGTGATTTTACCGAATGGCTACTTGGGAAACTTCAGTCGTTTGAGGGGGATGTCACAAGACTGGGCGTAGAGCTGTCCGAGACTGTGGTCCTGTCAGCCAAGGAACAGTTTGGCACGCTGGTGGCTGGCGTCACAGGACTCGGGTGTCAAGCAGGTATCGAGCATATGGGTTACCGTCCCGAAATTATCGCCGAGCTTGCGCAGCTAGGGCCGTCCTATCTTAAAGTTGACTCGCTTTACACCAAAGATTTGGATGTCAATGAGGGCAACCGAAGTGTTGTCACAAGTCTCGCTGGAGTGGCGAAGTCGCTGGGTATTGAATGTATCGCTGAAGGGGTCAGCACAAACGAGGATGTTGCGGCTGTATTTAAGCTGGGTATCAGAGGCGCGTCGGGTAAGGCGATAACCTAAGCGCTCAAAAAGCGTCCTCATCCTCCAGTAAGTTGAGCGATTCTCGACGTCGCTCACGCATTTGCGTCCGTTGCGTGTATTTTTCCTGCACGACCTCGGGTAGCTCGGTGAAGAGAATCAGATTCTTAGCAATTAACAAGTCGATGACATCATCCAAGACACGGATAAACTCCAGGTCAGAATCCTCAAACAAGCTGTCCGTGGCAGAGGTCAGCATCTCATTGATTTCCGATGCAGCAATGTCATCCGCTCGTTCAAAGTCGTCCATGGGCTCTTGACTGACCGCCACCACTTTTCCTTGTGCATCTCGCTTAACGTAGATCATCCGATTTTCCCTCAGAAACACCTCACCCTCTAGTCGAAGGACTCGCCACTGTCTCCATCGTCAAGATCTAGTTTGAAGTTTTCCTCCAAACTTATTGAATCAAACTGCGAACCATCGGCTGCAGCATCGGGCTCAGGTGCATTTCCGTCACTCAGTAGCTCTTGTAGATCATCTTCCTCAGAAATAAGGTCTCTCGCCTCTATCGCATCTACCAGCTCACCTGAAGTATCACTGTCACTATCATCAAAATCAAAGTTCACCTGCGTTTCAACACTGGTATCGTCACTGACGCTGGCGTCCAATTCCGATTCATCGGGATAAAGCAAGTCAATACTGTCAACACCCGGATCTGCCAGTGAACTATCACCATTGTCTTCATCAGGCTCAGCATTGACATCTGTGTCGGATCCGTCACCCGAATGAGCTTCACTGTCAGCCCCATCGGGCAAGTCACCTGACGTCTCATCACCATCAACATTATCGACATCCAGCCTTTTGGCCTGAGGGTCATCACTATTACCTTGATTATCTGCCTCAGGCAGCTGATCAAAGTCTACGTTAAAGTCAGCGTCGTTAAAGGACTTACCGCCCCAGGCATCTGCGAACCAATTAAGATAGTTACCTTCGGAGTCCGTTTCATAGATGCTGGCTTCGTCAACCAACGTCCCGTCACTACGGAAAATACCACCGCCACCATTTTTTCCGTTTCCATATGACCCTGCCTTGATCACATGATCTTCGACTTTGGCGTTAATACCCTGTGCAGCAAGGTATGCCTCAACAGCTGCATATTGAGCCTCAGGTGCCGTCGGATCGGTCACACCGTCCGGCCAACTATCCACCTTAACGGTGAAATATTCGCCGGTGTCCTCGTTTAGCACCCAGAACGCGACATGACTAATAGCATGAGGTAATTCCTCGGCTTCAGGCTCTGGCTCGGGCTCAGGCTCGGGCTCAGGTTCTGACTCGGACTCAGGTTCCGATTCGGACTCAGGTTCAGACTCTGACTCAGGTTCTGACTCTGACTCAGGTTCCGATTCTGACTCGGGTTCTGACTCTGACTCAGGTTCTGACTCGGACTCAGGTTCTGACTCGGACTCAGGCTCAGACTCTGACTCAGGTTCCGATTCGGACTCGGGTTCAGGCTCCGGCTCTGGCTCGGGTTC
>Ga0181569_10003809_pt1 | contig 11654 bp, 8 predicted proteins | sample 101ome_19_FD_132452 | JGI IMG/M metagenome (GOLD analysis project Ga0181569, IMG submission 132452) | Coastal salt marsh microbial communities from the Groves Creek Marsh, Skidaway Island, Georgia - 101405AT metaG (megahit assembly) | ecosystem: Environmental > Aquatic > Marine > Intertidal zone... | reverse complement strand
TCGCACCGTTCGCGAGATCACCGCGCGAGTCGTCGCCGCCGTCGTCGTCGCCGTCGCGCGCATCGAACTCGTCGTCGACATCGAACTCGTCGTCGTCGTCGTGTGCGGGCCTCTCGCGCGCGGACGGCGGACGCGCGTCTGGGGCGCGTGCGTAAACCCTAGAATCAACGCACACGGTCCATCATGGGTGTATGAAGACCCACACTACGCGATACGAAACGCGACGAGACGTGGCGTACGGAGGGTGTACACAACGACACAATGATAGACATTCGAGACGGGATACTGCGACTAGTAAACACGATGCGTACGGATAAAAACATACACTCCATGTTCGGACGTGTGGTGCCACGCCGTCATCCGCCAGCCGTTCGACCGGTGCGGGACGTTCGCGCGCGAGACCGTCTCTCGCCGTGGCGCCCGGCGGCGCGCGAGCGGACGGCGAGAGGAATCGCATGGCGCCGTCCTCGCGACCGCGCCACGCGCGCCATGAATCCGGCGGCGCGTGGTTGGCGGATTCGTTGGACCGACTCGGGCTCCGGCCCGAGGAGGCGCGCGCGTTTTCGGAGAGCGTCGAAAACGGTGACGTCGCGACGACGACCGCGACGATGGAGACGGAGGGGGAGGAGTGTCCGGAAACGCAACAGGCGAAGGTGTTGTTGGCGTATTTCGAGACGCTCGAGCGATTCGACGCGTGGGTGGCGGTGAGTAATCTGTGGGAACGGCGAGAACACGCTGGGGTGAGCGATTATCTGTGCGCGCGATTGTATCGAGAGGCGAGCGATGAGAGCGTGGAGAGGTACCTGAGTCAGATCGTGACGATGTGGATGCAACGTTTGGAGGGTGGGGAGATTCAGGACGCGAGAGGGAGGGAGAGTTTTGAGCGGATGATGGTGATGTCGAGTCGGCGATCGCTGCGACTGGCGACGAAAATATGTTGGCTGTTGGCGGCGGCGGCGGGGGATAGTGGTGATCCGAAGGCTGTGTTGGCGTTTAAGGAGACGTGTGAGCGAGAGGCTGTGTCGAACGGGACGTGGCCGGCGCCGTTTGAGGAGAAAATGACCAAGGTGTCGTCCAGAGGGGAGTTGACGACGTCGGCGGCGGAGAGCGCGGCGATGTCGACGGCGGAGCTCAACGGTAGAACGGGCGCGTCGCCGTCGACGTCATCGCGCGCGGGGATTCCCGCGGGCGAACCGGTGACGCCGCCGAGACGAATCTTCGGCATGGCCAAGTCCCCGCCGAGGTCTCGGCCGTCGCAGGACGAGGGCAAGGTTGGGTCGACGTCGCCGGGTGGATTTTTCTCAAACATTTCCCGAGCGTTATCCTTCGGAAGCCGGTCGTCGCCCTCGGCGTCGAAGCGCGATAAGCACAAAGGCGGCGACGTCGGATCCAATCAACACGCGAGCAAAAAATCCAAGGAAAAGTCTCCGATGAAGACGAAGGAAACGCCTCGAAGTCCCGGCGGTTTGTCGGCGCTCTTCAACGTGTGCGGCGCGCGCGGGCTCCCTGGAGAGGACGGCGCCAAGGCTCTTTCATTGCGAAAAAAGACGTTCGAGGAGACGATGCAACTCACCGATGATCTCTGCAATCTCTCCGTGTACCTCTCGACCCTTCCGCACGAGAAGCGTCAAAACGTTTTGCGACAACAACTGTCTCAGATGAACAAGCGGTTTCGTCACACGGACAAGGGCACGGGCATTCTCTTCCCCATGGGTCACGGCATGATGGAGCGCGTGATCAGGATTCCGATCACCGAGGCGGTGTTGTTGAACAGTCGAGAGAAGGCGCCGTATCTCGTCTGCCTGGAGGTGGTGAATTCCAATCCGACGCAATTCGAGATGCACAACGCGAGGTCGGCGGCGGAGTCGCCCGGCGAGGCGGCGGTTGACGACTTTTACCCCGTCGGCGATGATTTCCTCGTAAATTCGAGCGAACGCATTCGAAGATCTTTAGACAGTCCAAACTGGCGCGCACCATACGTGTCCAGTGACTCCAAGGAGTCATTTAGTACGGAGGAATCGGTGGATTCTCCTCTGAGCATCCATTTGTTGGCGGATGAACGCCGGCGTCAAGTCATCATGAACGTCGTCTCCAGAGACGGAGACGCCGGCGTCGACTCACCGCATCGCCGCAAGCCCTCCGACGTGGCCCTAGTCGAGATGGCGGCCAAGGTGAACCGCATGAGCTGGGATCCTCAACAAGACGAGCTCGACATGCCCGAGGCGAGCGGCGTCGAGGCGGCGCTCACGTCGTCTCCTCACAAGCGCAGCGCTGGCGGACTGGGCGAGCTCTGGACGGAGAAGCGCGAGCGCATTCGCCGTTCGTCCCCGTACGGTGATCTTCAGGGTTGGGATCTGAAGCCTCTCATCATCAAGGCTGGCGACAACTGCAGACAGGAGCTCTTGGCGCTGCAACTCGTGCGAACCTTTGCGGAGATTTACCGCACGGCGGGCGTGCGATGCTGGATTCGAGACTTTGACATCTTGACGACGAACACGAACGCGGCGTTGATCGAGGCCGTGACGGACGCGCCGAGCGTGCACGCGCTCAAATCCAGATCCCCTCGCGGCACGACGATCCGCTCGCACTTTGAACGTAAATTCGGCGTCGGCACGCCCGAGTTTCGCAAGGCGCAAAACAACTTCGTCGAGTCTCTCGCCGGATACTCCATCATGACGTACATCCTCCAGGTCAAAGATCGTCACAACGGTAACATCTTACTCCACGACAACGGTCACTTGATTCACATAGACTTTGGTTTCATGCTCTCCACCTCTCCCGGGGGCATAAACTTTGAATCTAGTCCGTTCAAGCTCACCAAGGAGTACTTGGAGGTGATGGACACCGACGTCGAAGGGACTCGCTCGGACGCCTTCGACGCGTACAAAGCCCTGTGCATCCAAGGCTACCTCGCCGTCCGCGAACACGCCGAACGCATCGTACTCCTCGTACAAATGATGGGCGCCAGCGGATGTCCCTGCTTCAACGCTGGTCCCAAGGTTATCAAAAACCTTCGCCGTCGCTTCAATCTCCACCTCGGCGAGGAGCAGTGCGTCGAAGCCGTCTTGGGGATGATTTCAGATTCCATCGACGCGTGGAGCACGCGCCAGTACGACTTTTACCAACGAATTCTCAACGGAATTCTCTGATCCACAGTCCATTCTTCTTCTAGGTCTCTCCATTGCAACGACAGATATCGTTCCTCTTTCGCGACAAAACCGTCCCGTCCCCGTCCTGAGAAAAGATGATTGCATTCGTGATCCGTACACGGCGACGCATCATGGTCCAACTCGCGCTCCTCGCCGCGCCCATCGGTGCCGCCACCGCCGTCGTCGTCACGAAAGCCGTCTTCGGCGTCCGCGCGCAACCCTCCGAAACGCGTCGAGGCGTCGTCGACGACGATGAGGTGTCATTCGCGTGCGAACGCGTGTGCGCGTCCGATCGATTGATGGCGCGACTCGGTGGTTTGGGGAAGGCGGAGATGGCGCACACGTGCGTGACGGTGTGTGGGATGAGTGGGACGGACGCGTGCGTGGACGCGTGCGCGAGGGTGGCGTGCACGGGGCAACACGGGGTGCCGGGATGGAATGAAAAGTGTGTCAAGAGGTGCGCGAGCGAGTGCGCGCGAGGCAGAACGGCGACGCCGTGAGTAAATCTAATTAGAGACATCTGTTGTAGTGTGTACCGCTCGTCTACGCGTGATTATTCGTCATCATCTACATCATAGTCGTGGCGTCGTCGAGCATCTGTGAAGGCGCGTCGCCGTCGTAAAAATCGTCGGGTCCGCACGCGCGAAGACGCAACATGTCGCGCTCGACGTCCATGACGTCGCCGACGAGCACGAGCGAATGGAGCGGTCCGCCCATGTCCACGCGACGCATCTCTCCGAGCGTGCACGAGCGAATCTTTTCATCATCCTGACCGACGCGAGCGACGGCGACGCACGTCGTGCGCTCGTCGTACGCGCCCTCGCCTCTCTCCGCCTCCACCTCTAAGAGTTGCGTCGCCGCCGTCGCCGCCGTCATGAACCTCGGCGGTTCGTACTCCTCTCTCCCCGTGCACAGCGCGCGAACCGTCGGTTCTTTCACTCGAATGTCCAATAAACACAGCGTGTGCGCGCCGCACGCGCGATTCGCCTTGATTTTGTCGTAAAAACTATCCGGACGCCACGTCGGCGTAAAGAAACAAATGGACACCGCCACGCCGAAATTGTACAGCGACAGCCCCGTCCCCGCCACCGCGTTCATGATGCTCGCGTTATACACCGGTCGCACCTCGATCCCTCGCTCCACCGCGCGTAAGACTAAATCAGAGTGCGTCGTCGCCGCGAACGCGTCACCGACGACGCAAAACGCGACATCCGTCGTCGTCGCCTCGTCGAGCACCGCGTCGACGCCCTGCTCGACGAAGCGTCTGTCGCACACGACCACGGGCTTTTCGTACAATCGCTCCAGCGCCTCCACGTCCACGCCGAGGACGGAGGTGTACGCCTCGAGGTACACCTTGGCGCACGCGCGGACGACGTCGAGACCGCGGAGCGTGACGTCGCGCTCGTTGCCCAGACCGAGTCCGACGAGGTAGAGCATCGGTGGTTTTTGAGCTCGGCGGCGGCGGTGGACGACCGCGGGGCGCTCGAGCGGTGCGCGAGGGACACGCGCGAGAAAAGTGCGAGGAGAAACGCGACGGCGTCGGTTCGCGGCGACGAGGCGCGCGTCGGCGCGAGGCGCGCGAGGGTGTGTCGCGTCGCGTCGCGTCGCGTCCCGGGTCGCTCTTTTTGTCGCAGTTGCGGCAGAGCGCGTCGCGACGGTGCGAATGACGACGACGACGTCGACGACGCGCGCGGTGCGCGCCGCGTCGTCGCGCGCGGTGGCGACGACGGGACGACGCGGGCGCGGGCGTCGCGCGACGCGCTCGGTCGAGACGCGCGCGCGCGATGACGATGGGAAGGCGGATTGGGAATACGATCTCTTCCCGGGCGATGCGCGCGCGGCGCGTCGACGATCGTCCGTGGAGACGTCGTCGTCGTCGTCATCGTCGTCTTCCGTGTCGTGCGCGCGCGCGTCGACGTGGACGCGACGAGGCGCGCTCGCGTCGACGGTGGCGTTGACGACGGCGTGGGGACGCGCGGCGGACGCAGACGGGGACGCAGACGCGCCGCCGCCGAATTACGCGCTTCCTGGACCGTATCGCGTGCGCGTGTTGCCGCAATTGGAACACACGTGCGCCATGTGTTTTCCAGCGTGCACCGGATTGAGTTGTCTGAGCAGGATCAAGGTGTACGTGCCGAGGGTGGAGGTGTTGCCGGACGCGTTGTTTCCGCTCGGGCGCGCGGCGTCGTCGACCTTCTCGGCGCTGACGTCCAACTCGGCGAACGAGGATGACAGAGGGGGCGCGCCGTATCCGGTGGCGATCATCACGCCCGGATTTTTAATCGACGGCGACGCGTACGCGTCGATCGCGCGAAGATTGTGTTCGTGGGGGTACGTCGTGGTGACGTACACCAAGACGGAATCCGTCGCCGGGGGCACGCTCGACGACGAGGTGAGCGCGGCTATTTTAGACGATTTGATCTCTTGGGTCGGTTCGGACGTGTTGATATCCCCGTACGCGGACGCGAGCTCGGTGTATTTGCTGGGGCACAGTCGAGGAGGAAAGATTTCCATGCTTCAGGCGACGCGAGACGACCGCGTCAAGGCGGTGTGTCTGCTCGATCCCGTGGATAACACGGTGTACGCACCTCTCGGCGTCGGGTACCCGAGCGCGTTGGCGGCGATGAAAGTAAATCCATCGGCGATACCGCCCGTGGCCATCGTCGGCGGCGTGAACGGCGGCGAGTGCGCGCCCCCCGAGTCCAACTACGCCGAGTTCTTCGCCGCCTCGCCAAGCGGCGCCGTGTCTCAAGACCATCCACCCTGGGGCGTCTCCTGCGGCGCCGGTCACTTCGATTTCATCGACGAGGCCACGTTCGTGCAAAAAGTCATCTGTCCCGACGGCACGATCGACGCGTCCGCCACTCGAGATCTCAGCGCCGCAGTCGCCGTGGCGCACGGCGAGCGCGTCTTCCGTCCCCAGGGCATCGCCGATTCCATCCTCCTCGATCGAACCCTCGCGTCTCTTCGCAGTCAGTGGACGGACAGAGACACCGATTTCTCCTCGGTGCGGCTCTTGTAGCACGCACCCGTAGCGCGCCGCGACATTTCAGCTTATTATACCAAACCGCCCGCTCGACCAAAAGTCTCCTCACACCCATGCCCGACGACGTGCACGACGCGCACTACCGACTCGCCGTCGCGCTCGCGCTCACGGCCATCGCACTTCGCGCGCGCGAAGAGCTCGGTGTCGTCCGCGCGTCGTGGACCGTACAATCGCGCGCCTCGGCCGCGCTCGCGCAGGAATTGAAATCAATCCGCGCGAGTGCCAACACGCGCCTCGTCGCCATCGTCGGCGCGCTGTGCGCCGTGTGCGCGGTGACGAAACCGTCTGAAAAAAGTTTCGACGCGTTCAGCGAGTCTCTCGAGCGTGCCTTGTCGACGACGACGACGACGGGCGAGGAGGATGCGTCCCGCCCCGTCGGGACGGTTTCTCTTCTGTGGGGACGCGCTGCGCGACTGTACAGAGCGTACGCGCGCGCGGTGGTCGGTGGCTACCGAAACGATCGATCGACGTCGGCGTCGTTCGTTCGCGCGGCGGCGCGCGCGATGGGGGCTCGAAAAAAGGTGACGTTTGCGGATTACGTGGTGGCGCGCACGGCGAAGGTGAACGACGCGCACGCGTACGTCGGCGTCGCGGGGTACTGGTGGGGCCCGTTTCCGTCGTTTAGTCGAGCGAAGCGCGCGGGAGAGGATTTCGTGGACGCGTACGGAGGCGTCATCGCGGAGGTGGCGGCGCGAGCGACGGAGGATTCGAGGTGACGTCGTTCGTTCATTCGTTCGTTCGTCGCGAGTAGCGTAGCGTTTGTCTTTTAGATGTACTGTATCATTCATCAATCGATGTGTTTCGCCTCGTTCTTCAAGTTGTACGCGGCGTACGCGCCTCCCGGGGCGCGACCAGTGGCGCCGAACATCGGTAATCCCGGGAGAATAAAGGCGGCGAACGCGCTCGCGATGTCTCCGAGCCAGTCTTGCTCGTCGCCGCGGCGGCGTCGTCCCGCCGTCGCCGCGGACGTCGCGGCGGCGTCTTCCGCGAGAATATATCTAAACTCCTCCATAAACGACGCCAACACGCGACTCTCACCGGGAATCTCCATTTGCGCCGCGCTCGACGCGCGTTCGCACGACCGAGACACGAGAACTCTCGTCCCCGCGTCGTCCTCGGCGATGTGGATGCGCAAAGCCCCCGCCTCGCGCAACCCCGAGTTCGCGCTGTACCGCATGAACGCCAACCTCGCACCCCCGGGCACGTCGTCCACCGATAACGGCAACGGCAGCGGTAATTCGCTCGTGAATGCCAACGTTCTCGCCCACTGTCTGATGGCGTCCGCCATGGTTTCGGCGGCGTCGGCGGGGCACGCTTCGGCGGGACACACGTCCAACGACGCCACTTCGTTCGACACGATCGGTCCCACCAATCCCTCGTAAATCACCGTGCGTCCATCGTCATTCTTCTCGCGCGGTTTCGCGCGGAGCGACGCGTCGTGCGCGCGTCTCTCGTCGTCGCTCGAGAGCGTCGCGTACGCCGCGTTGATTCGACGCATCATCGTCCCGTCGTCCCTCGACGACTCCGCGCGCAGGTCCGGGTGGTACCGTTTACTGAGCGAGACGAACCGACGACGAATCTCCTCTCTCGACGCCGTCGGCTTCACGCCCAGTATCTCGTACGCGCTTCGTTCATCGTCGACATCGACTTTTTCGTCGTTCTCGAAATCAGCGTTCCCGCGGGACGCGGCGCGGCGTCTCGTCTCGCGTCTCGCTCGACGTCGCGTCGACGCCGTCGCCGTCGCGCGCGTCGTCGCCGTCGTCGCGCGTCTGAGCGTCGCGCGCGTCTCCATCGGCGAGGAATGACGCGACATCATTCATCATCACCATCATCGTCAGAATTTGCTGACTCGGCAAGTTTTTTGATTTTTTGGCTCAACCGCCGGCGGCGGCGCGCGACGGCTGCGTGGTGGACGCGGTTCGACGCGAGACGACCGAGACGATGGGTCAAGAGGGGTCGCAGAGGTGAGTGAATGGGTGAACGCTCGATGCGCGCCGTGCGTGCGCTAAAACATGTGTGCGTGATGTGACAAACGACGCGGACGCGCTCACACCTCGAGCGCCTCGGCGATGGCGACGGCGAGGGACAACACTTCAAACGGTTCGACGCCTTCGACGGCCTCGACGGTCTGTGGGCAGGAGTCGGTGATCCAGAAGTTTGAGAAACCCTGGCCCCCAGCGCCGGTGGAGGTGAAACGCTTCCAAGAGTCCTTGGGGAAGACGCCGTGGGTGGCGTAGGCGGACACCTTGGCGGCGCCGAGGCGGTGGAGTAATTTTTGACACTCGATGAGGGTGGAGCCGGATTGCACGAGATCGTCGACGATGACGACGTGACGACCGATAGGTTCGCCCTCTTTGAGTTTGACGATGCGTTTGGTGCCCTCGCGAACCTTGGTGCAGACGATGCACTCGTATCCGGAGAAGAAGGAGTGGAAACGCTTGTACGCCCCTTCGTCCGGATAGGCGATGACGACGTTATCGGCGTCCTCGAGCGTATTCAAACGGTCGATCAAGAGCGGAATGCCGCTTTCAAAGCACGGCAAGATGCTATCTCCGAAGTAGAATCGCTCCTGAAGGGCGTGAATGTCAAAGATGATGGTGCTCGTCGGGCCGCCGCGCGACGGCGGAATGTTACTCAGAATTCTCGCCAACGTCACCGCGGTGGCCACCTCGCCCTCTCGAACGACGCGTTCGGCGGTTCCCGTGGGGAAGAACGGCAAAACGAGCGTGAAGGACGCCACGAACATCTTCGGAAGCGAATAAATAATGCTCAATTGCTCGAAAATCACCTCTGGAGAGTGAAACGAGCCTAGAAACGCGACGTGACGGTCGCGCACGTCGTACGCGTCGTTGATGAACAGATCCGGAAACCCATCCGGAAACGTTCGCCAATCGATCTGTCCGAGCTCAACCATGTGATCGCTCGCGTCAGCCACCTTTCGCGCGAGCGGTTCCATCTCCTTGCTGTAAAACAACACTGGAAATTTACGTCGACGCGTAAACGTGCGCTCATCCGCAAACTTCGGTCTCGTCAACCTCGACCGCGCGTCATCCGCGCTCTGAACTTTCGCACCACTATCATCCTTCCCGATCTTTTCGTGTTTGCTCACTCTCGGCGCGATCATGGGCTTTGGCTCCATCCCCGCGCTCGCCACCCGCGCCGCCGCGACCGCGTCCGCCGCCTGGACGTCCTCCAACTCCACCTCGATCGGCGAGCTCACCGCCTCCAAGCGCAGCGCCTTCTTCATCAACGATTTCCGCCCCTTCCCTTTCCCGCGCTCGCTCTTCTTCTTCTCCTTTCCCCCCTTCCCGCTCGACGCCGACGCCTTGGCGCTCTGGATAACCCTTCGCCCGCGATTCGCGCCGCCCTCACCGAGCGCGAACGATCCCCCGACGCGCGCGCGCGCGCCCGACGGCGCGAACGATGCTCTCGCGCCCACTCGGCCGCTTCCAACCGCGCACGGCGCGCGAGCGAGGACGTCGCGCCCGCGCGCCGTGACCGCGCCCGCGGGTACGCCGCCCAGCGCCATCGCGATCATCTTCCGGCCGCCCCTCGCGACGACGCGCGCCGCGAGCGTCGAGACGTCGCCGAGATGTCGAGTCGAGACCGTTCCTCGACGGCGCGAGCGCGCGCGAGGATGCGCGGCCGAGCGTCGCCGCGAGCGACGACGACTGAGGGAACGACCGAGCGCCGCCGCCTCATCACTTCGCGTCGCGATGGCGTCGTCGCCTCGCGCGACGCCCGCGCGCGCGGTGACGCGCGCGCGGGGCGGTCGAGAGACATCGTCGGCGTCGCGCGCGCGCGCGTCGAGGCGCCGCGGCGACGCGCGCGCGACGTCCAGGCGTTGGGCGCTCGCGAACGAGGAGACAGTCTCGAGAACGACAACGTTCGCGCGCGAGAGTCCCGGCGCCGCCGCGCTCGCCGTCGCGCGACGATTCGCCGAGGTGGCGCGGTTAGGATCGAAGATTGCCCTCGTCGCGCTCGATAAGCGACGGTACGGCGAGCTCGGGCCCGCGGTGGGGGCGCTCGGGCCGACGTACGCTAAGTTTGGACAGGCGTTGGCGTCGAGGGGCGACATCGTCGGGCGAGACGTCGCGCGGGCGCTGATGGATCTGTGCGACGACATGGAACCGTTCGATGATGCGGTGGCGGTGCGAGTGGTGGAGGAGGAGCTGGGGGTGGAGAGTCCGGTGGCGGCGGCGGTGCGCGCGGCGGGCGCGCCGGTGGCGGCGGCGTCGTTGGCGCAGGTGTATAAAGCGACATTGGACGGTGAGACGGTGGCGATAAAGGTGCAGAGACCGGGGATAGAGGCGCTCGTAGACACGGACGCGGCGTTGTTGCGGTTGGGAGCGAGCGCGGTGGAGCGTACGGGTAAGGTGAAGGCGAAGGCGTTGGACGCGGTGAACGAATTTTGTTCTCGTCTGTACGAGGAGATGGATTTCAGGCGCGAGGCGGCGAATCTCACGCAGTTCAACGCGTTGTACGGCGAGAACGGAACGGCGTCGAAAAATTTCCCCAAGCCTGGGATCAGAGTACCGCGTTTGATTGATAGGTACGGCGTCGGGCGTCGAGTGGTGGTCATGGAGTGGATCGACGGCGAAAAGCTGACGGGCGGTAGAGACAAGTCCGTGTCCGCGGCCGACTTGCACTACGTCAAGTTGGGAATCGCGTGCACGCTGAGTCAATTGATAGAGACGGGCGTCATGCACGCCGACCCGCACGGAGGGAACATACTGAAACTCGCCAACGGCGGTTTGGCGTATTTGGATTTCGGTTTGGTCTCCACGGTGCCTCAACAAGTTCGAGACGGCTTAGTCGCCGCTATCGCGCTTTTGATTTTTAGCCGAAACTACGCCGCCGTCGGTCGACTGTTCGGTGAACTCATGCTCATTCCACCGGAAGTGCTCGAAGACGAGGGCGAGATGCGAGAACTCGAGAGGGCGCTCGAGGACGCGGCGGAGGCGACGCTGAAATTCCCCGAAATCGGCGGCGTTCCCGACGTTCGCTTCGACCAACTCCTCGGCGCGCTCCTCGCCCTCGTTCCGAGATTCAAGTTTATCCTCCCACCGTACTTTTTGAACAACGCTCGAGCCCTCGGCACGCTCGAAGGCATGGCGAAATCCGCCGATCCCGACTTCAACATTCTCGCCGTCGTCTACCCGTACGCCATGACCAGAGCGCTCGCCAATCCCGACGAGTCCCCAGTCATTCGCAAGGTGATTCGACAGCTCGCCACCGATCCCACCACCGACCGACTCTCTCTCCGCGTCCTCTTCAAGATGCTTCGAGACGTCTCCGACCTCACTGGTGCCTCGAAATTCCGCGTCGCCTTCGACGCCATGAAGCGTCGAGAGGGTCGCCGCCTTCTCCTCGACGTCCTCGCGCAAGAGTTTCAAAACGTTCTCAATCTTTTGCGTCGTCGCCGAGACCGCTGAGTCCATCCCTCGGCCACCGTCCGC
>Ga0181569_10003808_pt1 | contig 11654 bp, 11 predicted proteins | sample 101ome_19_FD_132452 | JGI IMG/M metagenome (GOLD analysis project Ga0181569, IMG submission 132452) | Coastal salt marsh microbial communities from the Groves Creek Marsh, Skidaway Island, Georgia - 101405AT metaG (megahit assembly) | ecosystem: Environmental > Aquatic > Marine > Intertidal... | reverse complement strand
TTTATTTTTTTTTCTTATTGAATTTAAATTCTTTAAACCTTCAATATTACATTCAGTGCATACATAATAAGCGTTTTTTTTTAAAGAATTGAATATTAGCTTGAGTGCTTCTTTTTGCTTTTGCCAAGACATTAAATTTATAATAACTCTTTGCGTGATCACGAGATCAAATATTTTTTTTTTTGAAAAATTTAAGATATCCAAATTTTCAATTTCTAATTTCTTACTTTTATTTTTCTTAATTTTATTAAAAAGATACCTAGATCTTTCAATGCAGTATGTTTTTTTTGATAAACTACTATATTTTATTGTTGAATACATGTCTCCGCAACCAAGATCAGCAATATAAAATTTTTTATTTATAGTTTTTTTAATAAAATTTTCTTCTAATAGTCTTAAGTTATTATCTACCAAAGATATTGTTTTTGGGTCTTCCCAATATTGTAAATTACTTTTTGCTCTTTTCATTATTTATATTCTAAATTTAATCATTAAATGCCAACCAATATTTTTTTCTAATATTGAAAATATTTTTTTTGGCATTGCTTCAATCCATTTGTGTTTTTTATAAATATTTTTTTTATAGTATTTAATTATATATGGAAAAATATGGTCTTTTTTAATTTCAATAATTTTAAATTCTTTCAATAAATCTTTCATCTCTTGCTTTGTATATACATTTGCAATTGGAACATTTTTTACTCTTTCAAATCTCTCAAGATTTTCATTTATTAAAAAATTTTTATAAGAGTTTTTGGCATAAACCATTATTCTAATTTCTGTTTTTTTATGAGATAATTTTTTTATTTCTTTCAACGCCTTCTTAATATCAGTGGTATGATGTAAAACACCGAATGAAAAAATGTAATCAAACTTTGTGTTTTTTTTAAGGTATTTTGTTAGAATTTCACAGTTTGCTTGAATTAAGTTAAATTTATACTTTTTATTGTATGATAGTCTTTTCTTTGTAATCTCTAAACTTTTTCCTGATAATTCGACGCCAGTATAATAAGCGCCTTTTTTACAGAAAAATTCAGCCATTGTACCTATTCCGCATCCTATTTCTAAGATATTTTTATTTTTAATATTTTTAAAAGTCCCGAACTCTTTAATGTGAGGTTCTACAAAAAATTTTTTTTTGTCTACTTCTTTAAAATATTCTTTACTTTGAAATTTTTTTTTTGAATGTTTGATATTACATGGGTTTTTATCCCAAAATTTTTTGATATTTTTAATATTTGTCATTGTTTAAAATTATTTATATAACCTATTTATTTTCAAATTGTAAGGATATCTCTAAATGATAAAAAAAATTAAATTTTACTCATTAATTTTTTTATTATTATTTTTTTTATTGGAATTAATATCGTTTACTTTAATCACAATTATCACAAAAAAAGTCTACCCAATTCAAAAAGTAAAAGAAATAAACTCTGAAAATAATATGTTTATTAAAGATCTTTCAAATAAACAAAAATGTACTTACTTAGATACTCTTTTTCCACACCCTTATCTAGGGTATGTGCATTGGAATAATCCGAAATGTAAAAATCCAACTTATGCAAAAGTTAATAAACATGGTTTTTTTGGTCCAGATTATCCAAGCGTAAAAAACGAAAATACTTTTGATATATTGATAATTGGTGGATCGGTAGCAGCGCAATTTGGACCTAATTTTGTATGTGAAAAAAATATTCCTGAATCATGTTTAAATTATTTACAAAATATACTGAAAGATTACTCAGATTTTAAAAATAGAAAAATTAGAGTTTTTAATGGTGCTGCAGGTGCTTACAAACAACCGCAACAACTAATTATCACTCACATGTATGGTCATTTATTTGATTTGGTTATTTCAATTGAAGGTTTTAATGAGCATTACATATTTTTGGATAATAAAAAAACATTTGATTATCCAAGTAATAATTTTAGCTATGTTAACAATTCTTTTCTAGACTCAAATTATTCTGAGAGAATAATCTATAAGATTAACAATTTTACCAAGTCTTTTTTATATTATTTTCCATTAGCAGAATACAGTTATTCTTATAATTTTTTTTATTTTTCAATAAAAAAAATTTCTTATAAATTATTATTTGAAAATCAAAAAATTAAAAATTTTATTTGGAATAATGAATATGAAAATGATGATCAAAATTTAGAAATAATTAGAAATAATAAATACATAAAGTACTTTAATTATCTAGACTCTTTAAATAACTATATGAATTTAAATGATGGAGAGGCAATTGTTTTTTTTCAACCTGCACTATTTTATGATAAAAAAAAATTATCTAAAAAAGAAAGTGAAAATTTAAATACTATTTTAAAAATAAATGATAGAAAGAACGTATATAATCAATATTTAACAATATTAAACACTAGATCTACTCTAAAAAAAAATACTAAAATTTTTAGTATGTTAGATATTTTTAAAGATATTAATGAAGAAATATACACTGATACTGTGCATGTTAATACAAAAGGAAATGCAATTTTTGCCATCAATTTTAAAAATAAATTAATTGAATTACGGATAATAAGAAAAAACAAAAAATAGATCTTAATGAATAATTCTATTTCAATAATATTATCTACAAGAAATGACAATCATGGTGGCAATTTAATCGAAAGAACTAATACTTTTTTAAATTCATTAGCATTAAAATTAAAGAAATTTAATTTCAGAGTAGAACTTATAATTGTAGAATGGAACCAAATTCCAGAGAATCCTCCAATAAGCCAAACCCTAGATTTTAAAAATATAAAATTGTATGCAGATGTAAAGATTATTACTATTAAAAAAGAATTGCATGATGCAATTGCAAATTCTGACAAAATTCATTTTTTTCAGATGATTGCAAAAAATGCAGGGATAAGAAGGGCAAGTGGTGAGTTTATATTATGTACCAATATAGATATCTTACTAAATGATAATTTGGTCACTTTTTTGAAAAATTCTCAAATTCATAAAAAAACACTTTATAGATTAGCTCGACATGATTTATCGGTTATGAATATTGTTAGCCAAGATATATTAGAGGATCAAAATCAATTGGATCAATTAGTTTGTTTTAAAAATAAAATAAATTATTCTTATGATGTTAGAACAGAACGAAGACATTATGCAAATTCTTCTTTAAAAAGATATTACTATAATTCAATCTACTCAATTGAAGATTATGGATTTTTCCAATCATTTTTAAATTTATTTAACAAATTAAAAAAATTTAAAATTTTAAACTTAAAAAAATATTTATTTTTTATTTTGAAGGCTATTAAATATAAACTTTTTTATCCTAAATTGTTTACCAATGCTTGTGGTGATTTCACATTATTAGATAAAGAAAGTTGGCATGCATTAAATGGTTATTCAGAAATCCCCCTTTTCTCATGGCATCTTGATTCTATATTTCTGTGGCAAGCTTATTTTGGTGGAATTAAATTTTATAATTTTGAGGATGATATCTATGTATACCATTTGGCACATCATTCGGGTGGTTCAGTTCCAGATCTTGCAAAAATGTATGAAAAACTTAACAACGAAAAAATACCATTTATACAAAACAATGATTTTCCTCGTTATTTAGAAGATATTAAAAATAAAAAATTTAATTTTCTTGGAATAAATGAAAAATTTGGTTTATATGACGAAAAATTAGAAATAACTAAATTAAATTAATTTTATGATTATTACAACAATTGGTCTTGGTAAATTAGGTTATCCAATGGCTGAATTTTTAAGTAGCTCTGGTTCTACAGTAAAAGTTTATGACAAGAATGAATCTTACATAAAAAAATTATCATCTAATAAAATTGAATTTTATGAAAACGGTTTATCTAAGTATAAGGATAATGGAAATAAATTAATCTTTTGCGATTCAATTTCTGAAGCTATAACTCATAGTAGTATAATATTTATAACTGTTCCAACACCAAGTAAAAAAAGTGGTGATTTTTCAAATGAATTTATTTTAAATGTTTTAAAAGATATAAGTAAAAGTTTAAAAAAATCAAAAAATAAAAAACCTGTTATTATAAATATTAACTCTACAGTTTCTCCTGGAAGTTTTGAAAATGAATTCGTTCCATTTATGACAAATGAAGGATTAAAAATTAATGAAGACTATTGTTTTGTTTATAATCCATATTTTGTTGCCTTGGGAAATGTTATAAATAATTTAGAAAATCCTGATATGGTATTAGTTGGAACGTCTTCAATTTATGCTGCAAAAACTATGAATAAATTTTATCAAAGTATTTATGACCATCCAAATATTAAAATGATGTCTTTGCAAGAAGCTGAGATTACTAAACTTTCACTGAATGCTTATTTAACCCTAAAGATTTCTTATTCAAATTCACTGGTCAATTCTGTTAAAGAAAATCCAAACATTGATCCAAATAGAATTTTAGATGCCATAGGTAGCGATAAAAGAGTTGGTAAAAAATTTATTATGCCAGGTGGTCCTTTTGCAGGGCCTTGTTTGCCAAGGGATACTTATGCATTAAAAAACCACTTTGAAACTACAAAGTCATCAAGTGTTTTACTTGATACAATAAATAAAATTAATGAGGATACATTAAATACTATCTTTCGAGATTTCAAAAAATTAAACTCCAAGTATGGTTTTAAAAAATTTGGATTTTTAGGCCTGGGCTATAGACCAAATACATCAAATATTGAAGACAGCTTTGCTTTAAAATTATTTGATCTTTGCAATGGAGAGGGATTTGAAGTTGCTTATTTAGATCATTATTTAGATCATGGTTTAAGGAAAAACCAACTTTTTGATGAAAAAGACCTAGTAGGTTTTTCTGATGTATTATTTTTGTCATATATAGACTTTAAAAATAAAAATTTATTAAATGAAGATTTATATAAAAAAACAATTTTATGGGATATTTGGTATCAATTTAAAGAGTTTAAATCAAAAAATATCATTCACACAGTAAGCAGTATTGATCGAGAATTTGTAAAAGATTTAAATTCAACAGAATCTAGAAGTTTAAGGGTTGTAAAATAACTATATAAATTTTTTGACTAATTATCATAAATTAGTATAAACCATCTGCCTGGTAATTATTGCGTAAGGGTAATACCCGATCCATTTCGAACTCGGAAGTCAAGCCTTACAGCGCCGATGGTACTTTGCCTTAAGGTATGGGAGAGTAGGTCGTTGCCAGGCTTTAAAACCTCATGAAAAAAAACATTATTGTTGTTACTGGTGGAGCTGGATTTGTTGGCTCAAACCTTATTGAAGAAATAATAAAAAAAAAACAATTTAAAATTATCAGCATTGATAATTATTCGAGTGGTTCAAAAAAAAACCATATTAAAGATAAAAATATTAAATATATAAAATCTCACACTAAAGAGATTGAAAAGATATTAAAAAAATATCGAAAAAAAATCCAATGCATTTTCCATTTTGGAGAATTTGCAAGAATATATCAAAGTTTTTTAAATTTTAATGAATGCTTTTATTCAAACTCAATTGGCACAAAAGCTGTATTTAAATTTTGTTTAGAAAATAAAATCAAATTAATTTATTCCGCCACTTCAGCGAGCTTAGGCAACTCTGGTAAAGATAAAAATTTATCACCATATGCTTTTACAAAAGCGAAAAATTTAGAATTATTAGAAAATTTAAAAACATGGTTTGGATTTAAGTATGAGGTAATATATTTTTATAATGTTTATGGACCTCGTCAAATTTGCAAAGGTAAAATGGCTACTGTTATTGGAATTTTTGAAAGTCAAATGTTAAACCAAAAGCCTTTAACAATTGTAAAACCTGGTACACAAACAAGACGATTTACTCATATTAGCGATACAATTAAAGTATGTATTGAAGCATGGAAAAAAAATAAAAATTTACATTATAGTATAGCATCTAAAGAAACTTATAGCTTAATCCAAGTTGCAAAAAAGTTTGGTGGTAAAATTAAATATTTACCAAAGCGTCCTGGTGAGAGATATGCTTCCGCACTTACTAAAATGAATTTATCAAACATTGTAAATAAACGTTTTGGCACAGTTAAACTATGTAATTATATTAAAGAATTCAGAGCAAAACATCACTTTACAAAATAGCAATAATTAGATAATCACCTCTCATTATGAAAGTAGTCAGTTCACTTAAATCTCTAAAGAAGAGAGATCTGAATAATAAGCTTGTTAAAAGGAAAGGTAAGCTTTATGTCATTAATAAAAAAAATCCTCGTATGAAATCTAGACAAGGGTAATGGATATTAAGGATCAGAAAGAAACTTGGGATGGTTTTGTAAAATTTGCAATAATTGCAGGTGCACTAATCGTCTTTATTTTATCAATGATGGCAATCTTTTTAGCTTAAAGCTTTTTAAGATAAATTACATTTACGTTTAATATTAATAAATTTCGGACAATCTTTAACTTGATCTATAATCTAAATCATTTATCTCACTAGTTATGATTATAGCTTTTTTAAAAGAAAGTGATGAAGTTGAAAACCGATCAATGCTATTACCCGAGCATGTTTCTTCAATTATTAAAATGGGCTTTAAAGTCTGCATTGAAAATAATTATGCAAAAAAACTAAATATTGACGATAAAAATTATACTGAAGCTGGTGCCGAAGTTAAAAAACGAGAAGATATTTGTATTGAGGCCGATGTATTAGTAAAAATTTCTGGAAAAGATTTGCATAATCTAAATTTTAAAGAAGGGTGTATAATAATTTGTGCCTTTTTTGATAAAAATAATGACGATTTTATAGAAATTAAAAATAATAAAAAAATAGAAATATTTGGATTAAATTATTTGCCAAGGATTACAAGAGCGCAAGCGATGGATGTGCTGTCTTCTCAGTCAAATTTAGCTGGTTATAAATCTGTAATTGATACTGCTTATGAATTTAGCAAAGCATTACCTATGATGATGACTGCCGCAGGGACTATCACTCCTGCAAAATATTTTATAATTGGAGCTGGTGTCGCTGGATTGCAAGCTATTGCTACTGCCAAAAGATTAGGAGCGGTAGTATCTGCAACCGATGTAAGATTAGCTTCAAAAGAACAAGTTGAAAGTTTAGGTGCAAAATTTGTATTCGTCGAGAGTGAAGAAAATTTAGAAACCGAAGGTGGATATGCTAAAGAAGCAACAGAAGATTATAAAAAAAAACAAGAAGAATTAATGAAACAAACAATCAAAAATCAAGATGTTGTAATAACAACAGCACTAATTCCAGGAAAAAAAGCACCATTAATTATTAATGAAGAAATGGTACTTTCTATGAAACCTGGATCGATAATATGTGATTTAGCTACATCGCAAGGTGGTAATGTTGCGTATTCAGAAAAAGATAAAGTTGTTGAAAAAAATGGAGTAAAAATTATTGGTTATTCAAATTATGCTTCAAGAACAGCATATTCTGCATCAGGTCTATTGGCAAAAAATATAATTAACTTTTTATCATTATTAGTTAATAAAGAAAATCAATCTTTAAAAGTTGATTACGAAGATGAAATTATTAAAGGAGTGAGAATTTAGTTATGGAAACTATCGATCCTTTTATCTTTAGATTAGCAATATTTATATTATCAATATTCGTAGGATATTATGTAGTTTGGAGTGTCACTCCTGCATTACATACACCTTTGATGTCAGTGACAAATGCAATTTCTTCCGTAATTATTGTAGGAGCATTGATAGCAGTTGCAGTTTCAAATTCGGATTCTAGTCAATTAGCATTATATGTTGGAGCGGCTGCCGTATTCTTAGCGGCAATAAACATTTTTGGAGGTTTTTTAGTTACGATGAGAATGTTGGCAATGTACAAAAAGGGTAAAAAAAAATAAATGCTATCCATTAATATAATTGCAACTCTTTATTTGGTCTCTGGGATATTCTTTATCTTATCTCTTAGAGGCTTGTCATCTCCTGAGACTTCAAGAAAAGGAAACATTTTTGGAATGACAGGTATGTTTATAGCAATAATTTCAACTCTTTTAGGTTTAGAAAGTTTTGAAATTTTATTATCAAATATTGAGTTTATTATCGTTCCATTGTTACTTGGAGCTATAGTTGGTGGTTTTGTGGCTGCAAGAATTGCAATGACAGCAATGCCTCAGTTGGTGGCGGGCTTCCATAGCTTAGTTGGTTTAGCCGCTGTATTAATAGCTATTGCAGCTTTTTATAATCCATCAGCGTTTGGCATAGGTCAATTTGGTTCAATTAAAACAGCATCATTAATAGAATTATCAATTGGGGTTTCAATTGGTGCAATTACTTTTACAGGCTCATGTATAGCATTTTTAAAATTGCAGGGTTTAATGTCTGGGGCACCAATAACTTTCAAAGGTCAGCATATTTTTAATTTGTTAATAGGAATTTTAATCTTAACATCAATAATTTTATTGGTAAAAAATCAAACATCTAATTATTTTTGGGCTGCTACGATTTTATCTCTCTTAATTGGATTCTTGATTATAATTCCAATCGGAGGTGCTGATATGCCTGTTGTAGTTTCTATGTTAAATTCATACTCAGGTTGGGCTGCAGCTGGTATTGGTTTCACTTTAGAAAATACTGCTTTAATTATTACAGGAGCATTAGTTGGATCTTCAGGTGCAATTCTCTCTTATATAATGTGCAAAGGTATGAATAGATCATTTTTTAATGTGATATTAGGAGGCTTTGGAGGTGAGGATAGCACTCAACAAGCTGTTCAAAAAACTGCTAAGCCAGTCAAACAAGCTGGAGCAGATGATGCAGCATTTTTAATGAAAAATGCATCTTCAGTAATTATCGTTCCTGGTTACGGTATGGCCGTTGCTCAAGCGCAACATGCTTTAAGAGAAATGTGCGATAAGTTAAAAGAAGCCGGCGTCAAGGTAAGTTATGCAATTCATCCAGTGGCGGGTAGAATGCCTGGACATATGAATGTTTTGCTAGCTGAAGCAAATGTTCCTTATGATGAAGTATTTGAATTAGAAAATATTAATAATGATTTTTCAACTGCTGATGTGGCATTTGTAATTGGAGCTAACGATGTAACCAACCCAGCTGCAAAAACTGATCCACAAAGCCCTATTTATGGCATGCCTATTTTAGATGTAGAAAAAGCAAAATCTGTTCTTTTTGTTAAAAGAGGAATGGCAGCTGGTTATGCTGGTGTTGATAATGAATTATTTTTTAAGGATAATACACTTATGCTTTTTTCTGATGCTAAAAAAATGGTTGAGGAAATTTCTAAATCTTTAGATTAATTTGAGAGACAACTTGATTATAAAAAAAAATTTCTTTTTTTATAATTTACCTTCTTTCTGTTTTTGTTTATTACCCCTTTTTTTAATTACGGGACCTTTTTTATCAGATTTATCAATAAGTTTAATTTCATTATTGTTTATTATAAAATGCATTCAAGAAAAAAATTTTTCATATTTTAAAAATAAGTATTTTTATTTTTTTATTCTTTTTTATTTTTATTTAGTTTTAAATATTATTTTCAATAATTTTAATACAAGATCTTTTATTAATGCATTATTTTATTTTAGATTTGGAATATTTGTTATTGCCTTAGTTTATCTATTAAATTTAAATAAAAAGTTATTAGAATATTTTTTTATAGTATCCGTAATATGTTTTTCTATGCTAATTTTTGATGGGTTTATTCAATATTTTTTTAAAGCAAATATTTTTGGAGCGGCTCTAAGTGCACAAAATCGAGTATCTAGTTTTTTTGGTGATGAATTAATCTTAGGAAGTTATATAAGTAGGTTATTGCCAATAATTTTTGGTATATCTTTAATAATACCTTATAAAAATAAATATTTATATTTAATACCTATTTTTATTTTTTGTGAGACACTTGTATTTTTGAGTGGAGAAAGAGCTGCGTTTTTTTTTATTAATTTATCATCTCTTTTTATTTTATTAATGATTAAGGATTATAAAAAATTAAGATTTTTTATAATGATCATTACTGGCTTTTTTATAATTGGAATAACAGCGCTTGATCATAAGGCCAAAGAGAGAATTTTTGATAGGACATTAGAACAAATTAACGTTACTGATAGTAGTAAAAAAATTTATATATTTTCTAAACAGCATCATGAACATTATTTATCAGCATTTAGAATGTTTAATGAAAATAAAATTTTTGGAGTAGGGGTAAATAATTTCAGAGAATTGTGCCAAAAAGAGAAGTTTAAAGTATCAGAATATTCATGCGTGAGACATCCTCATAATAACTATATTCAGGTAGTTGCAGAACTTGGTATTATTGGAGTAAGTTTTTTAATTTTTTTATTAATTATTTTTATTATTTACTCCATAAAGCATATTAAATACTTAATCAAAGGTGGTAGATTTTTTTCAGATTTTGAAATTTGCTTACTAGGATCAATTCTTATATTTTTGTGGCCAATTGCTCCAACCGGAAATTTTTTTAATAATTGGCTAAATATTACTTATTATCTTCCATTAGCTTTATTTATATTTAGTAGGAACAAAAATAATAATTGGTTGCGGGGCTAGGATTTGAACCTAGGACCTTCAGGTTATGAGCCTGACGAGCTACCAGACTGCTCCACCCCGCGATATTTAATTTAAATTTTAGTATTAAAATTTTGCTTTAAGTTTTCTGAGTTTTTTAAATTTTTTTATACTCTCTTCTTTTTCTCTTTTTTTCTTTTCAGACGGCTTTTCAAAGTGACTTTTTAGTTTTAAAATTCTAAAAGTACCTTCTTTTTGAAGTTTTTTTTTCAAAACTCTCAAAGCTTGTTCCAAATTATCATTTTTTACTTCTATTTTAATAACCTACCTCCTAAAGCGGGGTCAGATAGCATTTTGGTATAAAAAAGTCTATATATAACTAACGTATTAATGGAATATTTTAGTCCAAAAGTTAAAAAAGGAATAGAGAGCAAATCCAAAACTATTTCACGTCGAGGTTTTGTTTTAGGATTGGCGAAAGTTGCTTTCTTCGGAATAATAACATCTAGATTAGCTTATTTACAATTATTTAAATCTAAAGAGTTTAAGCAACTTTCAGATAGAAATAGATATAGAGAAATTAAAGAGGTTCCTGAGAGAGGGGTTATTTATGATTTTAAAAATAGGATTATTGCATCAAATAATCAAGTTTATCTCTTAAGTATATTTCCAAGTGAGATAAAAAATTTAAATGAGTTTTTCTACAGTCTAAGATCTTATGTTGATTTTGATATTTTAGAGATTAAAAGATTTAAAAGAGAAATCTACAGGCATAAGAAGACAAAAAAATATCAAGCTTACATAATTGATAAAAAATTACCATGGAAAGTAATTTCAAATATTAATTATAATCTTAGCAATATTTCGTATGTGCAGCCAATAGTATCCTTTGAAAGAACTTATTCTCATGCCAAAGAGTTTGCCCATATTGTAGGTTATGTTGGTGAACCAAATAAAAAAGATTTAAAAAGTATATCCGAGAATTTTCTTAATACACCAAATCTTAAAATTGGAAAAAATGGTATCGAGAAAAAATTTGAAGATTTAATCATTGGATCACCTGGAAAATCCGTAATCGAAACAAATGCCTTTGGAAGGCAGTTAAAACAAATCAGTTACAACCAAGGAATAAAAGGTAAAAATTTTAATTCTACTTTAGACTCTGAGCTTCAAG
>Ga0181569_10003797_pt1 | contig 11671 bp, 11 predicted proteins | sample 101ome_19_FD_132452 | JGI IMG/M metagenome (GOLD analysis project Ga0181569, IMG submission 132452) | Coastal salt marsh microbial communities from the Groves Creek Marsh, Skidaway Island, Georgia - 101405AT metaG (megahit assembly) | ecosystem: Environmental > Aquatic > Marine > Intertidal... | reverse complement strand
TGTAGTTCATCAAGACAAAACTCTTCCATTTCCTCTTTTTCTACAAGCAGATAATACTCTAAATCTATATCTCGACACTCTTCGCCTTCTTCATTTGTAACTGGGTCATGAGGGTAAATTGTTTTAATTACTTTTTTGTTATCAAAAGGGTGCGAATGTTTAATAGCACGTCTCAAATTTGAGACCATATCAAGAGATTGTCCATATTCATCAACTTCACCGTTTTGACTATCATCAAACATATCACTCTCAAGAACACTCAATTTTACATTTAAAACATCATATGTTTCAAAATCAACTTTTTCGAGAATACTTTCCATAACTAACCTTTATAATTTTTTCAAAATTATTTTAACATCAATTTCGAAGCAAAAGCTCTAAATTAGGAATATTTCTTGCTAAATAAGCCATATGAAATATCTATTTGTAACAATCATACTTTTCTCAGCTCTTTTTTCTAAAGATTTCTCCCTTGTTATTGAAAAACCTTTTGATGGTGCTCTTTTTGATGTTGTTGAAGATTACGACAGAAGCATTAGTGCTGTTGGATTTTCAAAATCATACCCTAGTTCAAAAGTAGATAGTACGTCATATACGAATGCATTCGATTACCTAAGCAGTGTTGCAAATTCACACGGCTCACAAATGCACCTTATCCAAGTAACTAAATATGGTGAAATTCTTGTTGATAAGGCAGCTAACCTTTCAAGATACAACAAAGCTGTAGCGCTCATAAAAACTCCACAAAATGGTTACTTTGTAGGTGGATATACACTTGATGGATCAATGATGATCTCTAGAGTTGATGCGAATGGAAAAATCGTTTTTACTAAAATGTTTGGGACTAAAAATCATGATAGTTTACACAGTCTCATCGCTTTAAAAGATGGTGGAGTGTTAGCCATTGGTTCATCTACAACAACTCGTTCATCTCAAGACAATGTCTTTGAAACAGGATTGGGATTAAGTGATATCTACATCACACGTTTTTCAAAAGATGGAAGAAAAATCTGGGGAAAAAAATATGGTACGAACCATGATGACAAAGGGATAGATGCAGTAGAATCAAATGATGGATCGATTATAATTGTTGGAACAACAGAATATAAAGACAATAAAAACATTACATTATTACGAGTCAATGGAAGTGGTGATAAAATCTGGCTAAAACATTTTGACGAAAAAAGCAGACTAATGCCATACAAACTTATTCGTCTTCGAGATAACAACTTTTTACTCTCTGTTTCAAAGCAAGACGAGATGCAAAAAGAACAAATACGTCTTATTAAATTTAATCTTCAAGAAGATATCTTGATTGACAAAGAAGTTTTTACCTCTTACTCTAGCGCTCTATTAGACATACAGGAATATTCTGATGGTGGGATTATAGGAGTAGGATATGTACGTGATTCTTACAACACAAACGCTCTTGCAATGTTTTTGGATGCAAATATGAACATGTTAAATCAAGAACACTTTGGAGGGAAAAACCATGATACTTTTCATGCAGTGAGTATTCTTCACAACTCACAGGCAGCTGTTGTAGGAGTTAATACTGCTGACTACTCTCAAGAATCGAACATGTGGATAACAAAACTTAATCGCGATGGAAGTATCGCTCAAATCTCAACAGCGATTGAAAATTTCTTTAAACAACTGCAAATAATTTTCAAAGATGAGATTACACAAAAAAAGATTCAAATAAGAAAAGATCTCTCTATTGAATTTATTGATCCCTCTTTACTTTTTGCACAAGGTGTGTACAAACTTACAAAAGAACAAAAAGAATTCTTAAACATTTTTGGGAAAAAACTAATCCCATTTCTCAAAGCCAACAGAGAATCAATAGCAACATTAGAAGTAAATGGACACACTTCAAGCGAATGGGGAAACAATAGCTTTACGCAAACCTATCTCAAGAATGAAAAACTCTCTATGAATCGTGCCTATGCAACTTTGAGTCATATTTTCTCTCAACAAGATAAAGCTTCTCAAGAATGGTTAGCAGATGTTTTAAAAGGGAGTGGCCTTTCTTTTTCAGAAAAAGTAAACTTTTCTAACAAGCTTGAAAACAAAACAAAATCCCGAAGAGTTTCTTTTAAAATATTACTCAAAGCTACTAAGTTTTAAAAGCCCTATTTCATTTCAAAGATATACGCTTTTGGTTCTATCTTAAGACGTACATCTTTTAATTTTTTCTTGGCGGATTCCAGGTCTTTAAATGGGCCAATGAGTACTTTTGTCAAGTTACTTTTTTTTGTAGTTTGTTGATGAAAAATATAGCTATATCCATGCGAAGTTATAGTGTCAAAAAAGTTTTGACCAGGTATCTGTTCAAAAAAAGAGTGCACTTGAATGTAAAATTTATTTTCTTTACTTTGTAGGTCTTTTACAAGCTCATTATGTTTTGTTTTAATGCTTTTATATAACTCTACAGCAATTGAGAAGTTTGCAGCAGATGGATTGCTTGAATGGATATATTCTTTCATCACTTTTTTAGATGCAGTAAACTGACCAGTGTTATACAATGCGACTGCTTCATAAAACAGTATTTCACCACCATAATCATTTTCTAAATAATTCTTCAGTTCTTTGACATATTGTAAAATTGCATTATGCTCTTGATGATCAATGGCGTCTTTGAGTTTTCTATCCAATACCTTTATATCATGAACTCTATTTGTTTGTGACAAAAGAGAAGTTTGTAAAGATATAATGACAAATATACTAAAGATTATTTTATACATAATTATATTGTATCAAAAGTTTTCCACGTAAGTTTTTGATACGTCGATTTCAAATGTAAGTTAAAAAAGAGATGAAGAGTTCTAAGAGCAAAAAGCCCTTAGAGAAAAAAGATGTGGATTAACCACAAGATGGAACATCACCATCAGAAGCATATTTATGTACAAAGTCATAAAGGTTAGATACATCTTTATCTTTCATTTTATCAAATTTCTTTGCACCACTTGGACAAAGTGTTTTCCACTCATCTAAAAGTTTTCCATCAGCTTTAATCTTTGACCACTCTGCACGTTTATGTTTCGTTGCAAAAAGAGCACCATTTTTAAGTCCATCTTTTTTACAAACTTTTAATTTTTTAAGGTAGAATTTTTGACCTTTTTTAGGGTCTGCTGACAATGTTGAAGTAAACATTGAACTTGCAATAAATGCAGCTAGTACTAAAGAACCTGCTTTTTTCATATTTTATCCTTTGTTAATATTTAAACCTTACGAGTTTACATTTTAGTTTATAAATATCTAATTAATACTATCAGAGATGAAAGTATTTGTTCGCTAAGATACAAAACTTCACACTTCAATCAAGGTGTTTAATGTATGCTCGATAGAATTTTATGAAGTAATTGTGAATTAATCGTGGACTCTAAAACTTAAACGTGTTTTGTCTTGTTTGAACTTTTTATAAAGTTTGTATTTTGCTTGATCTAATTCTTCTTGTGAATAAGAAAACTCATTTTTCATTGTTTCATCAGAAACCTTTGCACTATCCATTGCAAAAAGTTTTAACTCTTTTTTAGTAAGTTTTGCTTTTAAAATCCCATAGAGTTCTTTTTCATCTTCTATGATATCAATACTCTCTATTTCAGTATATTTTGCTAGAAGTTCCCTAAAATTATTTTCATTATTATATTGACGCCAAACAGTTTGTTCTAACATTAAATTTTCTCCAAAATTTGAGTAAGGTCTTTCTTTTTTATAACAATATTTGCTTCTTTTTCAAGAATTTCACGTGCACAGAATGCAACTCTTGTCCCTGCATGAGCAAACATAGACAAATCATTTGCCCCATCTCCACACACTAGTGTCTCATCTTTATTTACCCCAAGAATATTTTGTAATCTTTGAAGCATATCTCCCTTTGAAAAATTAAACATCATATCGCCACCTACTAGCCCAGTGAGCTTTCCATTCTTTTGGTGAAGGACATTAGAGAAATCTGCATCGTACCCCAAAATATTTTTTGCAAATCCTGTTGCTGAGCGAAATCCACCACTAAAACAAACAACGGTCATTCCTCTATTTTTAAGCTCAGATATAGTCTCTTTTGCACCAGGCATATAAGGAAGATTTTGACTTATTTTTTCAACAACTGAGTATTCTAAACCTTTGAGAAGACCTACTCTTTTTTGAAGTGATTCAAAAAAATCGAGCCTTCCGCTCATCGCTTCTTCAGTGATTTTTGCTACCTCTTTACCAATCCCTAGCTCTTCAGCAAAAAAATCTATAGTTTCACCATCCATCAAAGTAGAATCAAAATCAAAAACTGCAAGTTTTAACATATAAAATACTCTCTTTTGTTATAATGTCGCAATTATATCCAATTAGGAACTTTTTTGTTTAAGACACTTATAGACAAGCTACATAATTCTAGCTATGTAACGCTTGAAACAACTCCTGGTCATTCACCAAAATTTTCACCAACAATTGATACAATTGAAGCACTTGGACTTCACCATCTTGTTGATGGATTTTCAACAACTGACAACCCTCTTGCAAAACTAAAATATAATGCACTTTTTGCAGCTAAAATGCTTCAAGATAGATTTAATAAACCTGTTATTGCAACAATGAGCATGAGGGATAGAAACAAAATTGCTCTTCAATCTGATCTTCTTGGTGCAAATGAAGTTGATATTCGTGCAATTTTAGCTCTTACTGGTGATCCAGCTACAATGTCAGATCAACCAAAAACTAAAGGTGTTTTTGAAGGCGATAGTTCACTCCTTTTGCAAATTATATCTGCAATGAATTCTGGAATGAGCTATGCAGGGAAACCTTTTAAAGAAAAACCTCAAGAGATTTATCCATTTGCAGTTGTAAACTCATATGCGAAAAATCCTAAAACATTACAAAAAAAGATGCAAAAAAAGATTCATAATGGAGCACTAGGAATCATCACACAACCTGTGTATGATCTTGATATTGCAAAACAGCTTTTAGATCTTAAAGAAAATGCAAACAACGAATCTCGCTTTGAGAGTAAAAGTGCTGAGCTCATTTTAGGGATCTTCCCAATCACAAAACTTCGAACAGCACAATTCTTATCAGCTCATGTTCCAGGAATTCACGTTCCACCTTCATGGATTGAATCACTACGTATTGCTAATGAAAAAGGAATCGAGGAAGAGTATAAAGTTGGTTTTGAACTAAGTAAAAACCTCTTTGATGAGCTCAAGGCACTCCATCCAAAAATACATCTGATGACAGCAAACCAATTTGAATTAGCACATAAAATATTAGTATAAATAAGGGATACCATGATTGACTTAAAAGAATTACAAAAAGATTTTGACACTGTAAAAACTAAACTTCTCAGAAAAGGTGTAGATGCAACACTTTTAGAAAATCTTAAAACCAAAAATGAAGACCTTAAATCGGCTAAAGCCGAGTATGAAGCGCTTCAAGCTGCCCAAAATGCTATGAGTAAAGAGTTTGGTGTTTATAAACGTGAAGGCAAAGACATCTCCGAACTTAAAGCAAAAGTTGATGCAAACAAAATAAAAGTAGCAGATGCTATTGATGTGCAAAGAGAAAAACAAGAATCCCTTGAAGCACTTGCAATGACTATACCAAATATACCTGATGATTCCGTTCCTGATGGTGAAGATGAAAATGACAATGTTGAATTGAAAAAAGTTTTAACTCCTCGTGAGTTTTCTTTTACTCCAAAAGAGCACTGGGAACTTGCAGAACACAATGGTTGGATAGATTTCGAACGTGGTGTAAAACTTGCAACATCAAGATTTTCTGTAAGCTTTGGTATGGGTGCACGACTTGAACGCGCTCTTATAAACTTCATGCTTGACTTTAATAGAAGTCGTGGTTTTGAAGAGGTTAGTGTTCCTCAACTAGTAAATCAAACTGCTTTAGAAGGTACAGGGCAACTTCCAAAATTTGAAGAAGATCTTTACAAAACACAACAAGGACTTTATCTTATTCCAACGGCAGAAGTCCCAGTAACAAATCTTTATCAAGATGAAATATTAGCATCAGATGAATTACCTAAAAAAATGACTGCATACACATCGTGTTTTCGAAAAGAAGCAGGTGCAGCTGGAAGAGATACACGAGGAATGATTCGCCAACATCAATTTCATAAAGTAGAACTTGTTTGTATCACAAAACCTGATCAAAGTGAAAAAATCTTTGATGAGATGGTTGCGTGTGCTTCAGATATTTTAACAGCCCTTGAACTTCCTCACCGTTTAGTCAATCTTTGTACTGGTGACTTAGGTTTTGGTGCAGCATATACAACAGATATAGAAGTGTGGCTTCCAGGTCAAAATACATATCGTGAAATATCTTCAGTGAGCAATACTCGAGAGTTTCAAGCACGTCGTGCAAAAATCCGTTTTAAAGATGGCAAGAAAAATAGCATGGTTCATACACTCAATGGTTCATCACTAGCTGTTGGAAGAACACTTGTAGCTATTATGGAAAATTTCCAAGAAGAAGATGGGACTATAACAATCCCTAAAGTTTTAGAGAAATACCTCTAAACTAACTTTCTGATTCATCTTCCTCATCAAAGATACTAAAAATTGGTGTAAAACCCATAAGCACTAATTTTTTATCTACAGCTTTAGGATCAAATCCGCCTCTTTTTATTGAAGAAAGCAATTTCACCTGCTGTTCTCTACTTAGACCTGCCAATTCTAATTCAAATGCTATTTCATCTAAAGTCATCTTATGTCCTACTTGTCAAATAATTTCTAAAAGTATAGAAAACATTTACACCATTTAATAGCTACAAAATGACAGTTAATTAAAAAAATACTGTTTTTTAGGTTTTCTATTTATTTACCAATGCTGCTATATGATAATTAAATTCATTTTAAGGAGTTACTATGACTATTGAAGAATATAAAAGCCTAAACTCTGAAACAGAAGTTTGTGTTTGTAATGGTGTCACACTCAATGAAATTGTTGAAGCAATTAAAAATGGTGAAAATAGCATTGAATTGCTTGAAGAAGCTACAGATGCAGGTAGTGCATGTGGACTTTGTAAATGTGTTCAAGAAGATGATGCGCAAGAAAGAGAGATTCATTTGGATGAAATTATTGAATTTGAAAGTAACGTATAATCTATTTTCATAATATAAATGGTACTTTTATTGCTTAAATCTCTCAAATTTATTAAGGGCATTTATGGCTGAAGCTGAAAATGAAGAGATTGTAATTATTGCTGACGATGAAGCTGCTGACGATGGAGAAACTGTAGAGGAAGCTCCTAGTGCAGAAGATGAAGAAGCAAAGAAAAAAAAGCTGATCATTTTTGGTGGTGCAGCTATAGCTGTTGCTCTTATAATTCTACTTGTTGTTGTCATTATGATGAAATCTTCAAAAAAAGATGAAGTGTATTCAACTGATATAATTGAAGAGAAGCTTGAAGAAAACAAACAAAAACCAATTGAACCAAGCAAGCTAGAAAACATGATAGCTAAAGCTAATTATCTCTACACTACAGGTTCAAAAGATGATGCACTCATATTATATGAAAAAATTGCGATATATAGTGAAGCGATTTCTCTTTACAACCTTGGTGTAGCACAATTAAAAGATCAACAATATGTAACAGCGCTTCAAACCTTTCAAAAAGCTATAAACAACTACGAAAAAAGATGTGTTAGTGCCATAAATGCTGCTGTATGCTCTCTTTATTTAGATGATATGGAAAGCTTTAAGTACTATATTGATCTTGCATATGCGTATCTACCAAGTGAATTGAATTCACCTCTGTATTCTTACTATCATACACTCATTAGTTACTATAAACAAAATTATTTTGAAGCTCTAAGTTCCTTAGAAAATCCTAGTTCAAAAGAATACCCTGAGGTGCAAAAGCATCTCAAAGCAAAAATGAATGCTTTATTTAACAACAACTATAATGCAATAGAAGCTATGGAAACAAACCCAAATGTTTTAGATAGTTACAGTCTTGGTTTACTGTATGCACGAGTGGGTGATATAACACTAGCTCAAAAGCACTTCGAAGAAGCTATCATACGAAATATCGAACCTGTTAAATCACAACTGGCACTTGGTTTTATAAAACTAAAAGCTGGTCAAGTAAGCGCTGGAGCTAACGAAATCAGAAATGTTACAGATATGTTTCCAGAAGAAGTATATAAACACTACCCTGTAAAAGTATCTTTAAAAAACAACTTGTTTGATTCTAAACAAACTCAGTTTATTTATAAAAAAGAGATACCAAAATCTCGTCTTTACAATTACCAAAAGATCTTTTATTTTTCACCATATAAAGTTTTTAATGCAAATCAAACTATTAGTTATATCAGAAAAGGAAATGCAAATGTATTTATTGACAACATTGCATCTGCAAAAACATATCTTAGTAAAAGTTCATCCTCCTCAGCTGTTAATCAAGGGATAACACACGCTATAAAAAAGGCACTTAACTTTGAAATCAGAGATGCCAACGAAGAACTTCAAAAACTAATAAAGGTTCAACCAAAGCATTCAATATTACATTACAATCTTGGATTAACATATGCTCAAATGGGTCATATGAGAGAAGCACACAAACATTTTTTAAAATCATACTATTTAGATGCAAAAAATTATCTCTCTGGAATCTATGCAGTTCTAGCTTCCCAACTCATAGATAAAGAAAATCCAAAACTTCTTAGTATACTCAAAGAGGCCGTAACAAATTTAGAAGATGGTGAAGAAAAAGATTTTTTTAAAACATTATTATTTTTAGGAAATAACAACTATATTTCTGCTGTTGATTGGCTTGATCACAGTTATGGACAACGCCCAATATATTTAGCACTTGAAACTATCATTGCCCTAAATCTCGACAAATATGATCGTGCACAAAAGTCATCTGAAACATTAAAAAACCTCTTACCAGAAGATATCTTACCACATCTAATTTATATCGATACACACTTTAATCAACTCAGTGATGAAAAGTACCCAATCAAAGTTTTGAGCTATTTAAAGGAACAAAAATTTCATTTTAATGATCTATATTATGGCCCTTATATCACACGTTATCTTTACATCAAACAAAGTCAGATTTTGGGACATCTTTATCATCTTCGTGAACAATTAAAAGATGTTATAGCTACAACGAAAGGTCCTATAACTGAACTTACTAGCACGCTTGCATTAGCATCACTTTATGATCAAGCTTTTGAAGAATCTTACGTTTTATATAACCAACTCATAGATGAGATAAAACTTCGTGATTCTAGAACACTCTTTTTGGGTGCTGTAGCTTCAACAGCAGCTGGACATCCAGAAAATGCTATTGGTCTACTAGAGATATCAAAAAGAAAAGACCCAGCATTTCTTGAAAGTCGTTATGCTTTAGGATTACTATACCTGGAAGTTGGAAATAATGAAGGAGCAGTAATCCAACTCTCCAAAGTAGGAAATAATGGATTCATCTCCGAATATTTTAATTTTGATATAGATAAAGAAAAACTTTTACTCAAAAAACAATTGGCTAAAAAAGAAGAACAACGTTCTGCTGAAACTTCTAAGAAAAGTAACCTACAAGTGACTCAGAAGCTTTGAGCTCATCAAAAACCTTAACATCCAAGCGGAAATTATATGGTAAAAATATCTCTGTTACACCGTGAGCCATAAATCCGTAACGTTGCGTTTGAACAAGTGTTTTAAATTTTAATATATCTAAATCTAAAGATGTAAAACTTTGTTTTAAACGATGTTGCACTTCAAGAATATCTCCATCATCATTTTCAAACTTTACAAGTAATTTTTCATTCAAATCATGGAATAATTTAGAATTTTGTGCAAGCCTTGAACCATGCATTTTTTTTGACTCAACTGCAAGTGCAGTAATAGGTGAACGTAAAACACCTACATCTTGATAAGAAGAATCTACTGTGATCTTAAAAGCATATTTCTCCTCTTCTAGAGACTCAATTGCAATCACTCTACCATCAACTGGTGAAAGCACTGATTTTGCTTCAAAATGTGGTAATTCTCTCTCTGGATTGCGAAATATTAAAATAAATAAAATCAAAGCAATAAAACTTAGTGCTTGTAATATTTCTAGATCAATTATCCAAAAAAATATAAACACTCCAAAAGAAGCAAATACATAACCCCACCCTTCTTTTGCTATTGGTAAAAGGTTATTCTTCATCACTCTCTTTTACCATCTTTTTATCTTCTTTTAGTTCTTCTTCAATATCGTCTGCTACAACTTCAACTTTTGATTCTATACCATTTCGATCTTCAAAATCAATGATAATCTGACGAACCTCTTCACCAGTAATATTTTCTTTTTTGTAAAGTAAAGCGACCATATCTTCTATAGCTTCTCTATACTCTTCTAATCTAGCTAAAACGTTATTGTAATGTTCTTCAAGAGTGTTTTTAATAAATTCATCAGTAGCTTGAGACATCTGCTCACTATATTCTCGTGAAGCCTGCTGCCCTCCACCTAAAAACGACTGTCTACTTTTCTCTAATACCATGAGCCCTGCAACATCAGTCATACCATATGTTTGAACCATTGATTTGATTATATCTGTAGCACGCTCAAGGTCATTTCCAGCACCTGTTGATATTTCACCAATAAATACTTGTTCTGCTGCACGTCCACCAAGGAGTACATCAACTTCTGCAAACATCTCGTGACGTTGCATCATAAATTTATCTTCCTCAGGTTTATTAAGTGTATAGCCCAATGCAGCAAGTCCACGTGGGACTATAGATACTTTTGAAACTTTTTTAGCACCGAGTGTAGTTTCTGCCAAAAGCGCATGACCACTTTCATGGTATGCAACAATCTTCTTCTCTTTTGGATTAATACGTCGTGATTTTTTAGCTAGACCAGCTATAGCTCTTTCAACTGATTCGTAGAGATCTTTTTGTTTTACTGTTTTTTGATTTTTTCTTCCTGCAAGAAGTGCTGCTTCATTCACAACATTTGCTAAATCTGCACCAGCTAAACCGGCAGTAAGACGAGCAACTTCTTTAATTTCAACATCATCATCCATTTTAACATTTTTCATATGAACCTGAAGAATTTTAATACGCCCTTCAAAATCAGGTTTATCGACAAGTACCTGTCTGTCAAAACGTCCTGGTCTTAAGAGTGCTGCATCAAGAACTTCTGGTCTATTGGTAGCTGCTAAGATAATAACTGGTGTATCAGTACCAAAACCATCCATCTCAGCAAGGAGCTGATTTAAGGTTTGTTCACGTTCATCATTTCCACCCATCATACCACTTGCAGCACGGCTCTTACCGATCGCATCTATCTCATCAATAAAAATGATACTCGGAGCATCTTTTTTAGCTTGTTCAAAAAGATCTCTAACACGTGCTGCACCAACACCTACAAACATCTCTATAAAGCTTGACCCACTTACTGAGAAAAATGGAACTTCAGCTTCACCAGCCACTGCTTTTGCAAGAAGTGTTTTACCAGTTCCTGGAGATCCCACTAATAAAACACCTTTTGGAATTTTTGCTCCAATCTCTACATAACGACCTGGATAACGAAGGAAATCAACAATCTCTTGAACTTCTTCCTTAGCTTCTTCAACACCAGCTACATCATCAAACTTTGTAGTAGGTTTTTCAGAGTTAACCATTTTTTTTGATTGACCCATTCCTAAAATACCGCCACCCATATTTTTTT
>Ga0181569_10003795_pt1 | contig 11677 bp, 10 predicted proteins | sample 101ome_19_FD_132452 | JGI IMG/M metagenome (GOLD analysis project Ga0181569, IMG submission 132452) | Coastal salt marsh microbial communities from the Groves Creek Marsh, Skidaway Island, Georgia - 101405AT metaG (megahit assembly) | ecosystem: Environmental > Aquatic > Marine > Intertidal... | reverse complement strand
GATCCACGGGCTCGCGCGTCGCGTGCCCGACGCGGACGTTGTTTTCGACGACACCGGCGATCATCTGCGCGCGCTGTTCGCCGCCGGCACGCCTGTGATCGGCATCTGCGCCGCCGGGATCCTGATCCGCCTGCTGGCCCCGGCGCTGGCCGACAAATCGGCGGAGCCTGCGGTGATCGCCGTGGCGGAGGACGGTTCGGCCGTCGTGCCGTTGCTGGGCGGGCATCATGGCGCCAACGATCTGGCGGCGGATATTGCGTCGGCGCTCGGCGTGTCGGCCGCCGTCACCACGGCCGGGGACGTGCGCTTCGGGGCGGCGCTCGACAATCCGCCCGCCGGGTGGGCGCTGGCCAACCCGGACGACATGAAATCCTTCACCGCCGATCTGCTGGCGGGCGAGGCGGTGCGGCTGGACGATACGCTGCCGGCCTTTATCGCCGACACGGACATTCCCCGCGATCTGGGCGGGGCACTGCGGATCACCGCGACGCCGTACCGGGGAACCGGCGATGGGCGCCACCTGATCTATCACCCGGCCAGCGTCGCGATCGGGGTGGGGTGCGAACGCGGCACCGCGCCGGAGGAACTGGCGGAGCTGGTCGATGCGGCGCTGAGGGACGCGAACATTGCCCCTGCCGCGATTGCCGGGGTGTTTTCCCTCGATCTCAAGGCCGACGAGCCCGCCGTCCACGCGCTGGCGGATAACGTGAACGTACCTGCCCGGTTCTTCGATGCGGCCGCGCTGGAGGCGGAAACCCCGCGGCTGGAAAATCCGTCCGACATCGTGTTCCGCGAAGTCGGCTGTCATGGCGTGTCGGAAGGCGCGGCGCTGGCGGCCGCCGGGCCGGACGGCGCGCTGATCGCCGCCAAGACCAAATCCGCCCGCGCCACCTGCGCGCTGGCGCTCGCCCCGGCTCCCATAGATGCCGCCGAAACCGGCCTGCCGCAGGGGCGGCTGCTGATCGTTGGCACCGGGCCGGGCAGCGACGGATGGATGACCGCCGAATCCGAAGCCGCCGTCGCGGCGGCGACCGATCTCGTTGGCTACACGCTCTATCTCGATATTCTGGGCGACCGCGCCGACGGCAAGACGCGCCACGATTTCCCGCTGGGCGAGGAAACCGACCGGGTGCGCGCCGCGCTCGACATCGCCGCGACGGGCAAGACCGTGGCACTGGTGTCGTCCGGCGATCCCGGCATCTATGCCATGGCGACCCTGGCGTTCGAGCTGTTGGAAACCGGCGACCGCGCCGACTGGCAGCGCCTCGCCATCGAGGTCTGCCCGGGCATTTCGGCGCTGCAGGCGGCGGCCGCGCGGTCCGGCGCGCCGCTGGGACACGATTTCTGCACGATCTCGCTGTCCGATCTGCTGACCCCGTGGGACGCCATCGAACGGCGTATCCGCGCCGCCGCGGACGGCGATTTCGTGGTCGCGTTCTACAACCCGGTCTCGATGCGCCGCACCTGGCAGCTGGCGAAGGCGCGCGACATCCTGCTCGATGCGCGGCCCGGCGCCACGCCGGTGATCCTAGCCCGCAATCTGGGGCGCGACGGCGAACAGGTGCGCACGGTCACGCTGGATGCGCTGGACGTCGCCGACGTCGACATGCTCACGGTGGTTCTTGTCGGCTCGTCCGAGACCCGCGCGGTGGCGCGCGGCGACGGGCGGCACTGGGTCTACACGCCGCGCGGCTACGCCGGCAAAAACACGAACGACAGGGAAAGCACGGGATGACGGTCTGGTTTATCGGCGCGGGGCCGGGCGATCCCGACCTGCTCACCATCCGCGGACGCGATGTCATCGCCCGCTGTCCGGTCTGTCTCTATGCCGGTTCGCTGGTGCCGGAGGCCGTGGTCGCCCATGCGCCCGACGGCGCGCTGGTGCTCGACACCGCGCCGATGACGCTGGACGACATCATCGGCCATATCGAAACCGCCCATGCGGCGGGGCACGACGTGGCGCGGGTCCATTCCGGCGACCCGTCGCTCTACGGCGCGATCGGCGAACAGATCCGCCGGCTCGACGCGCTCGGCATTGATTTCGAGATCGTGCCCGGCGTGCCGGCCTATGCCGCCGCCGCCGCGCTGCTGAAACGCGAACTGACCCTGCCCGACGTGGCGCAGACGGTGATCCTGACCCGCACGGCGATGAAGGCATCGGCGATGCCCAACGCGGAAGACCTCGATACCCTCGGCAAATCAGGCGCGACGCTGGCGATCCATCTGTCGGTGCGTAACCTGAAACATGTCTGCGAAACCCTGACGCCGCATTACGGCGCGGATTGCCCGGTCGCGGTGGTGTTCCGCGCCAGCTGGCCGGACGAACAGGTGATCGAGGGCACACTGGCCGATATCCGCGGACAAGTCCGCGACGCGAAGATCACGCGCACCGCCCTGATCCTGGTCGGCCGCGTGCTGTCGCCGGAGGCGTTCACGGATTCGGCGCTGTACGACGCCGATCATGTCCACGTATTGCGGCCGCGGCGGAAGGGGTAGCATTACATAACAGTCCTCTCCCCCCGCAGGGGCGAGGGGTTCCCGAAGATCTGGCTACCCGATATCCCCGTTCCGGATCTCCATGTGCCCGGCTGCTGGCGGCGGTTGTGGCCTTCCGAGACCGGCGTATCGCCGTCCGCCAGGCAGGCGCCGACCGGCACGCCGCCCTCGTCCGCGCTTTTCTGCGCCTGGGCGAAGGCGCGCGCCATGTGCGCTGCATCTGTATCCGTCAGAAATTCCCTCCCCTGTGCAACGCCAGCCAGTCCAGCGCGCGGTCGACGTTGTCGACGGCAGCGCCCGGCAGCTGCGGGGGGCGGTCGATCATGACGACCGGGATCGACAGGCTCCGTGCGGCTTCGATCTTCGCGTAGGTGGCGTCGCCGCCGGCGTTCTTGCTGACCAGAACGTCGATCCCGTGCGTTTTCATCAGGTCGGTTTCGTCCGCCGCCGAAAAGGGCCCCCGGCCGGTGATGCTGACGGCGTTCGGCAGTGGCGGGGCGTCCAGCGGGTCGACCGTGCGGACCAGGAATTTCATGTCTTCCAGCCCGGCGAACGCGCCGAGTTCCTGCCGGCCGACCGACAGAAATGAGACCGTACCGAGATCGGGCAGTTTGCGGGCCGCATCGGCGATATCGTCGGCGCGGAGCCAGGTATCGCCGGCAACCGCTTCCCAGGCCGGGCGCAGCAGGCGCAGGCGTTCCGCGCCGGTCATTTCGCAGGCGTTCTGCGCATTCAGGGAAATCTGTTCGGCGAAAGGGTGGGTGGCATCGACGACCAGATCGATGTCCCGCGCCAGCATCCAGGCGGACAGCGCCGCCGCGCCGCCGAATCCGCCGGTCCGGACCTCGACATTTTGCGGCAGGGACGGCGTCTTAGTCCGTCCCGCCAGCGAATAGGTGATGTCGAAATCGGGCGCGGCGGCGTTCGCCAGCGCCACCGCTTCCGCCGTGCCGCCCAGCACCAGCACGCGCGGCCGGTCAGCCATCGGACCGTCCTGCCAGACTGCCCTGCCGGTTGAAGATCAGCACGCGGATAACCGATCCCGTGTCGCCGACCGTGTCCCGCGCCACGTCGCGGGCGCGGCGGGCGATTTCGTCGGCGAGCGGCAATTCCGCCGCGCCGCCGAGCGCCAGCGCTTCCGCCGCCGTGTTGGCGTTACGGATGCCGGATTGCGTGTCGTCGTCCGCGCCGAGCGCCGCCGCCACGCCGGCCAGCCAGCCGAGATCTACCTGGCTGCGCCCGGAGTGGAGATCGAGGTTGCCCTGCGCCAGCTTGCACAGCTTTGCGAAGCCGCCGCCGATGACCACGTCGGGCACCGGGTGCGCGCGCAGGTATTTCAGCATGCCGCCCGCGAAATCGCCCATGTCGATCATGGCGTGTCCGGGCAGGGACAGCAGCGCCTGGGTCTTTTCTTCGGATGTTTTTCCGGTGCAGCCTGCCACCGTCGTTTCGCCGGCGGCGCGCGCGACGTCGATGCCGCGATGGATGGATTCGATCCATGCCGAACAGGAATAGGGCACCACCACGCCGGTGGTGCCGAGGATGGAAATCCCGCCGAGGATGCCGAGGCGGGGATTCCAGGTCTTTTCCGCCAGCGCCGCACCGTCCGCGACCGAGACAGTCACGGTCACGTTGCCGTCGCCGCCGTGAGCCGCTGCTGATTCCGATATGGCTGCTTCGATCATCCTGCGCGGCGCCGGGTTGATGGCCGGTTCGCCCACCGCCAGCGGCAGGCCTTCGCGCGTGACGGTGCCGACGCCGTCGCCGGCGTGAAACGCGACGCCAGTGCCGCCGTCCTTTCGCCGCCTCACGTCGACGCGTATCAGCGCGCCATGCGTGACGTCGGGGTCGTCGCCGGCATCCTTGACGATGGCGGCGTGGGCGGTATCGCCGTCCAGCCCCTCCCGCGCCAGCGCGAAGGCCGGCGTTTCGCCTTTCGGCAATGCAATTTGCACAGGATCGGGAAAATCGCCGGTCAGCAGCGCGGTATAGGCGGCCTTCGCCGCCGCCGTCGCGCAGGCGCCCGTGGTCCAGCCGCGGCGCAGTTCTCCTTCGGGCTTGCGTACCATCCAGAGGTTATATGTGCTAAACAAAGACTATGGAAAGACTCACATTTTCGATGCCGCAGCTTGAACCCGGCTGGGTGTGGCTGACCGGCGCCGGACCCGGCGATCCCGGGCTGCTGACGCTGCATGCGCTCAACGGCATCCGCCAGGCCGACGTCATCGTCCATGACGCGCTGGTCGGCGCGGAGACGCTGGCGCAGGCGGCGCCGGGCTGCGAGATCGTCTATGCCGGCAAGCGCGGCGGCAAGCCGTCGCCCAAACAGCCGGATATTTCCGCCCGGCTGGTGCAGCTCGCGCGCGACGGCAAAAAAGTCCTGCGCCTGAAGGGCGGCGATCCGTTCGTGTTCGGCCGCGGCGGGGAAGAAGCGCTGGCGCTGGTCGCGGCGGGCATTCCGTTCCGGGTCATTCCCGGCATTTCGGCGGGCGTCGGCGGGCTGGCCCATGCCGGCATCCCGCTGACCCACCGCGAAACCAATTCCGCCGTCACCTTCATCACCGGGCACGGCGCGTGGGGCGATATCCCGGACGGGATCGACTGGCAGGCCCTCGCGGCCGGTTCGCCGGTTCTGGTGATCTACATGGCGATCAAGCATCTTGCGACCATCCGTCAGCGCCTGTTCGACGGCGGCCGCCACCCGGACGAAGCGGTTGCCGTTGTCTCCAAGGCGACGCTCGACGACGAGGCGGTGCTGGAAACCACGCTCGGCCGTTGCGTCGAGGACGTGGCCACGTCCGATATCGAACCGCCGGCCATGGTCGTCGTCGGCGAGGTCGTGCGCCTGCGCGCCGGTCTCGACTGGGTAGGCGCGCTCGGCGGCAGGATGCTGGCCGCCGACCCGCTCGGCACGCGAACCGTCCGTAATACCGGTTAAGGGCCGATGCACGGCGCCGTTATCGCCGCGCCGTCGTCGGGCAGCGGCAAGACGACCATCACCCTCGGCCTGCTGCGCCATTTCGCGCGCAGCAACGTGCCGGTGTCGTCCTTCAAGGTCGGGCCGGACTATATCGATCCCGGGTTTCACACCGCCGCCAGCGGGCGGCACTGCCTGAACATCGACGGCTGGGCCATGCGGCCCGACACGGTCGCCAAGCTGTTCGGCCAGGTCGCGGCCTATGCTGAGGTTGTGCTCGGCGAGGGGGTGATGGGGCTGTTCGACGGCGCGAAAGGTGCGTCGGGCGCGGCGTCCGGATCGACCGCCGACGTGGCCGCGACGCTTGGTCTGCCGGTCATTCTGGTGGTCGACGCGGGCGCGCAGGCGCAGAGCGCGGCGGCCACGGTACACGGCTTTGCCAGCTTCCGCGACGACGTCACCGTCGCGGGCGTGATCTTCAACCGGGTCGGCAGCGCCCGTCACGCCGACATGCTGAAAGATGCCGCCGCGCCGCTCGATATTCCAGTCCTCGGCTGCGTGCCGCGGACGCCGGACATCGCGGTGCCCGACCGTCATCTCGGCCTGGTGCAGGCGAGCGAAATGGCGGCGCTGGAAAATTTCCTCGACGCCGCCGCCGATCTCGTCGCGTCGCATGTCGACATACAGGCATTGCGCGATCTGCTGGCGCCGGTCGGTCCCCGTCCCGGCGGCGTGCCGCCGCAGCCGGTGCCGCCCATCGGGTCGCGTATCGCGGTGGCGTCCGACGAGGCGTTTCAGTTCTACTACCGCCACGTGCTCGACGGCTGGCGCGCGGCGGATGCCGCGCTGGTTCCGTTTTCGCCGCTGGCCGACGAAGCGCCCGATGCGGCGGCCGATGCCGTGTATCTGCCGGGCGGGTATCCCGAACTGCATGCCGGCACGTTGGCCGGTGCGGGGAACTTTCTTGCCGGCCTGAACGTGGCGGCGGACCGGGGCGCGGTCGTCTACGGCGAATGCGGCGGATTCATGGTCCTTGGGGAAACGCTGACCGATGCCGACGGGTGCGCGCACGCGATGGCCGGGCTGCTGCCGCTGGAGACCAGCTTCGCCGACCGCAAACTGCATCTGGGATACCGCGATGCGACGCTGATCGAGGAGACCCCGCTGGGGTCCGCTGGCACCGCCTACGGCGCGCACGAATTCCACTATGCCAGCATCGTGGCGGAAGGCGAGGCCGACCGCCTGTTCGCTGCATCCGACGCCACGGGTACCGATCTCGGCGCGGCGGGGCTGCGGCGGGGCAATGTGATGGGATCGTTCATTCACCTGATAGACCGGCGATAAACCCGTCCACAGGTTTGACTCGCTATCCCGCGCTCTCCATAAGAATTCGATGATCGAGGTGATGATAGAACGCTGGTCGCAGCGCGACGGGTCGACCGACTGGCTGTGGTCGATCTGGCTGGACGGCGAACGCAGGCATATGGGCGGGGCGCAGGCGGATGCCGAGGCGGCCGAAATGGAAGCCCGCGCCGCCTGCCGGCAGTTGTTCGGCAAATCGCCCGACGACATAACCATTCTATAAGGGACGTGCTTATGACAAAGGTTGTTCGCATCCACGAATTCGGCGGCTCCGACGTGCTCAGCATCGAAGACGATGACATCGGCGCGCCGGGGCCCGGCGAAGTGCTGCTCGACCAGAAGGGCATGGCGCTGCACTACGCCGACACCATGCTGCGCGAAGGGAAATATTTCCTGAAACCGGAACTGCCCGCGGTGGTCGGGCTCGACGGCGCGGGTGTGATCGAAGCGGTCGGCGACGGCGTGACGGATTTCAAACCCGGCGACACCGCCTGCTACATGTTCAATCTCGGCGCCTATGCCGAAAAACGCGTCATCGCGGCGGATGCCCTGATGCCGGTGCCGGACGGCATCGATCCGAAAAACCTTGCCGGCACGTTCCTGCGCGGGATGACGGCGCAGTATCTGCTGCGCCAGACCTATCGCGTGCAAAGCGGCGACACGGTGCTGGTTCACACCGCGGCGGGCGGTATGGGTACGCTGCTGTGCCAGTGGGCGAAGGCACTGGGCGCCACCGTCATCGGCACGGTCGGCAGCGACGACAAGAAAGCCGTCGCCACTGCCAGCGGCGCCGCGCATGTCGTCAATTCGCGGACCGAGGATATCGCGGCGGCCGTGAACGACATTACCGGCGGCGAAGGCGTCGCGGCTGTTTATGACGGCATCGGCAAAGACGTGTGGGACGCCAATGTCGCCGCCCTGCGCCCGACCGGATATTTGGTCAATTACGGGCACATGTCGGGTCTGCTGGATCCCATCGATCCGATGCAGCTCAATTCGAAGTCGCTGTTCTTCGCCAAGGTGTCGCTGCCCCATTTCATGCGCACGCCGGAGGCGAAGCGCGCCATGGCCGAAGACGTATTCGCCGCCATCGCCGACGGCATTCTCGATATTTCCGTCAGCCGGGAATACGCGCTGGACGATATCGTTCAGGCGCAGGAAGATCTGGTGGCGCGGAAGACGACGGGATCGGTGATTATCGTGCCGTAATGTCTGTGGACGCGCGCCGGCGCCGCAATCAAGGAGAAAATATATGACTGCAGACTGGACCATCTGGGCGTTCCGCTATGCGCGGTCGGACATGCCGCGGGATTTCTTCGGCGGCACGCTGGTCAATTCCAACAAGGGCCGGATCAACAACCCCATGGTCTATTCGCTGATCCACGGCGGCGAGGCGGGGGCGGAGCGGCCGATCCTGATCGACACCGGCATGAAGGGCGACTGGTCGCCCAGTGGCAAGACCTATGAGAACGTCGAACACCCGGACACGATCCTCGCCAAGGTCGGCTTCGCGCCCGACGACATCGAAGACGTCATCCTGACCCATCTGCATTTCGACCATGCCGGCAATCTCGACCGCTTTCCCAACGCCACCTTCCATGTCCAGCGCGCCGAGTACGAGGGCTGGAAGAAGGTCTACGAGCTGCCGGGCGGGCTGGGGTCGGACACCACGATGTGGCCGCTGTCATCGATGCAGAAAAAGGACCTGGACGCGGTCGAGGATCTGCTCGCCGCCGGGCGGGTCAATCTGCTGGACGGCGATACCGAGTTCGCCCCCGGCGTGTGGTGCCGGCTGGCGTACGAATCGCACACCTTCGGCTGCCAGTGGGTGGAGGTGCAGACATCCGGCGGGCCTTACGTGGTCGCCGGCGACTGCGTCTACTGGTACGAAAACATCGAGCGCATGTGGCCGCCGGCCTATGTGCAGGGCAACACCTGGAACCTGATCAAGGTCTACCGCGCCATCCGCGAAGCCGTCGACGGCGATACCGACCGCATCGTCCCCGGCCACGACCCCGAACTGTTCCTGCGTCACCCGGTGTTCGAGGCGGGGCACCATCCGGTGGCGGAAATCCATCTGGCAGCGGGGCGGGAGTCTCAGATTGCTTAATTCCGTCTGCGCCACCGGCGGCATCGTCACCGCCCCCCACCACCTGGCCGCCGATGCCGGGCGCGACGTGCTGCGAAGCGGCGGCAACGCGGTCGAGGCGATGATCGCGATGGCGGCCGCGATCCCGGTGGTCTATCCGCATATGAACGCCATCGGCGGCGACAGCTTCTGGATCGTCAAACCGGCAGGCAAAGACCCCATCGGCATCGATGCCTGCGGCGCCGCGGCGGCGGCCGCGACCGACGATCTGTACGCCGGGGCCGGACATGACGCGATCCCGGCGCGCGGGCCGCTGGCGGCCAATACGGTGGCGGGCACCCTGTCGGGCTGGCAGGCGGCGCTGGACCTGGCGGCGCAACTGGGCGGCACGAAAAGCCGCGAAAACCTGCTGGAAGCGGCCATTCACCACGCCCAGGCGGGCTTTCCGGCGACCGGGAACCAGTCGCGTACGACTGCCGAAAAAATGAATGAACTCAGGGGATTGCCGGGTTACGACGAGAGTTTCCTGCCAAACGGAATACCCCCGGCGGAGGGCGAACTCTTCAAACAGCCCCGGCTCGGCGCCAGCTTGCGCAAACTGGCGGCGGACGGCTTTGAAACCTTCTACGCAGGCGCCCTGGCGGAGGCCATCGCGGCGGATCTGGCGCGCGCCGGATCGCCGGTGTCGGGCGACGATCTGGCGCGTCACCGGGCGCTGACGCTCGCGCCGCTGAAACTGCGGCTCTCGACCGGCACGGTATGGAACATGCCGCCGCCGACCCAGGGCCTGGCATCGCTGATGATCCTCGGCCTGTTCGACCGACTGGGCGTGACCGAGGCGGAAGGCTTTGCCCACATGCACGGGCTGGTCGAATGCATCAAGCAGGCCTTTATCGTGCGCAACGCTCATGTGCAGGACCCGGCGGCGATGGACGTTGCGCCGGAAGATTTTCTGACCGACGCCGATCTCGACGCCCGCGCCGCCAACATCGATAGGGAGACAGCGCTGCCCTGGCCGATCCCGACGAAGGACGGCGATACCATCTGGATGGGCGCCATCGACGCCGCCGGCAACGCGGTGTCGTTCATCCAGAGCATCTACTGGGAATTCGGCTCCGGCGTGGTGCTCGAAGACACCGGTATCCTCTGGCAGAACCGGGGATCGAGCTTTTCGCTGAAAGACGGCGACGTAAACCGCCTCGCCCCCGGCCGGCGGCCGTTCCACACGCTGAACCCGGCCATGGCGGAGCTGGCGGACGGCAAAATCCTGTCCTACGGCACCATGGGCGGCGAGGGCCAGCCGCAGACTCAGGCGCTGGTCTATACCCGGCATGTGAATTTCGGCCAGTCCCTGCAGCAGGCGATCACCGCGCCGCGCTTCCTGCTGGGCCGCACCTGGGGCGATACGGGCACCAACCTGAAACTGGAAAGCCGGTTCGACGATGGGCTGGTGACCGGTCTGAAGGACGCCGGCCACGACGTCGAGGTGATCGACGCCTATTCGGACCTGATGGGTCATGCCGGCGGCGTGTCGCTGCGCCCGGACGGGGTGATGGAAGGCGGATCGGACCCGCGCGCCGACGGGAAAGCGGCGGGGGTCTGATCCTTCGGAACGCGTTCAGGAAAGTGTCCCCTCGCCCCTGCGGGGAGAGGGTTAGGGAGAGGGGGAGACAGGCTTAATTCACCCTCTCCCTGGCCCCTTCATCCGCTCTGCGGCTTCAGCCTCAAGGGGGAGGGGACGATTTGTTTGGGTCGTGTCTCAAACAGCTTTCCGCGTCTCGAAGGACGGGGAAAGTACGTCACTCCACCCAGTAATCCGAGTCCGGGTCGCCCTTGATGGTCTCTTCCGGCGACCATTCGCCGATGATGATGCCCTGCTTGGGCGCGCCGCCGGTGCGGTTGCGGACGGCTTCCTCGGAGATCGTGATCCGGGTCGCACGGGTGCGCAGCCAGCGGAACAGGCGTTCGTGCAGCTCGGCGCGGATGTCGGCGTGGTCGGCACTTTCGCCGAGATCGTCGAATTCGTCGGGGTCGTTTTCCAGATCGAACAGCTGCGACCGGTAGCCTTCCCACAGCAGGTATTTCCAGCGATCCGTGCGGATCATGTAGCCGCGCGCCTCCGCCGGTTCCCTGCCGGCATAGACGCGCGCCGGTTTGAAGGCATAGTCGATCTCGGCGAACACGGCGTCGCGCAATGCACCGTCCTGCCGGCCGCGCAGGGCCGGCAGTAGGCTCTCGCCCTCCAGCAGGTGCTCCTTGTCGACCAGCCCGCCGAACGCATCGAGAAAGGTCGGGATCATGTCGAGCGATTCGACCAGCGTTTCGTCGCGTCTGCCGCGTGTGGAATCGGCCGCCGGGTCCGGGTCGTAGACGATCATCGGCACGCGGATGGAGCATTCGTGCAGCATTTCCTTCTCGCCCAGCCAGTGATCGCCGAGGTAGTCGCCGTGATCGGACGTAAAAACGATCATGGTGTCGTCCATGCGCCCCGCCTGTTCCATCCACGCGAACAGCCGGCCCATCTGGTCGTCGATCTGCTTGATCAGCCCCATATAGGCGGGCATCACGTTGGCGCGCACGTCGTCCATGGAAAAGTTCAGGCTTTCCGTGTGCTTCATATGCGCCGCCAGCACGGGATGCGCGTTGTCGCGCTCCGCCTCGGCCCGCACCGGCGGCAGGACCTGGTCGGTGCCGTACATGTCGTGATAGGGCGCCGGGACGATATAGGGCCAGTGCGGCTTGATATAGGACAGATGCAGCAGGAACGGCGCGTCGCCCTGTTCCTCCATGAACTCGATCGCGCGGCCGGTCAT
>Ga0181569_10003792_pt1 | contig 11679 bp, 10 predicted proteins | sample 101ome_19_FD_132452 | JGI IMG/M metagenome (GOLD analysis project Ga0181569, IMG submission 132452) | Coastal salt marsh microbial communities from the Groves Creek Marsh, Skidaway Island, Georgia - 101405AT metaG (megahit assembly) | ecosystem: Environmental > Aquatic > Marine > Intertidal... | reverse complement strand
GAACACCAGCAGGAATCATGGTTATGCTCGCAGAGTATGGTACCATGAGTCTAGAAGAAATTTTAGCTCCTGCTATGGAAATGGCATTAGGCTATCCAATTGAAGCCCAAGCCGCAAATTCAATTGAAAGAAATAAAGATGAAATTAAGAAATGGAAATATTCTAAAGATATTTTCTTAACAAATCAAGGAGAAGAAAGAGAAGCACCTGATGAGGGAGAAGTTTTTATTCAAAAAGATCTTTACAATACCTTAAAAAAATTAGTTGATGCAGAGAAAGAAGCTATTTCTAAAGGAAAAAACAGAAAAGAAGCAATATATGAAGCATATAAAAGATTTTATGAGGGTGATATTGCAGAAGAAATTGCTAGGTCTACTCAGGAGCAAGGAGGATTAATAACAAAAGAGGATCTGAAAAACTATGAAGTTTATATAGAAGAACCTCTTAAAACTTCTTACAAAGACATTGATGTATATAAGTTAACGACTTGGGTTCAAAGTCCAGTACTCTTACAATCTCTTAATATGGTTGAGAATCTTGATGTTAGATCTATGGGATTTAATTCAACAAATTATATCCATAATCTTTATCAAGTAATGAATTTAGCTTTTGCTGACAGAGATTTTTATTATGGGGATCCTTATTTTGATCCAGAAGAACCAGTTGAGGGTCTTTTATCTAAAGATTATGCAAAAGAAAGACTTAAACTTATTTCAAATAAAAATAATGAAGAGATTAAACCTGGAAATCCATATGATTTTCAGAAAGGAAAGAACCCTTTCTTAAATTACATTGATTCTTGGGAAACAGATAATAATCTTGATAAGATCAAATCTGCATTTGATCTTAATCATAACATGAGTGCTAATTATGACTTTAAAGAATCTTTTATGGCTGGAACTACGACAGTACAAGCTGCAGATACATCTGGATGGATTGTATCTATTACACCAAGTGGTGGATGGATTCCAGCTGTAATAGCAGGAAATACAGGAATAGGCCTAAGTCAGAGAATGCAAAGCTTTGTATTAGATCCTAAAGATGGACCATATAATGTCTTAGAACCCGGAAAAAGACCTAGAGCTACCCTAACACCAACTATTGCTCTAAAAAATAATGAACCTTATCTTTCTTTTGCAGTACAAGGTGGTGATTCTCAAGATCAGAATCTTTTGCAATTCTTCCTTAATATGGTAGAATTTGATATGAATGTTCAAGAAGCTACAGAAGCACCAAATATTAATAGTTTTCAAATGAGGTCTTCATTTGGATACCATGAAAATAGACCAGGTGACCTTTTACTTCATGATTCTACCCCTTCTTTTATTAGAAAAGAATTGAGAAAAAAAGGATATAAGCTTCAGTTTAGGTCTAAAACTTCTGGACCGATAAACGCAATATTCTTTGATAATATTAACAAAACCTTCCAAGGAGGATCTAGTGATTTTGGGGAAGACTATGGAATAGCTTGGTAATAAATTAAATATCAAATCTATCTGAGTTCATTACTTTAGCCCAAGCAGTAGCAAAATCTTTAACTAATTTCTCATTACCGTCATCAGAGCCATAGACTTCACAAATAGCTCTTAGTTCAGAGTTTGAACCAAAAATTAAATCAGCTCTAGATGCTTTCCATTTTTTATCTCCTGTTGATTTAGAAATCCCAATAAAAGATTCATTATCTTCAGTTTCTGGTGACCAGCTAATATCCATATCAAGAATATTAACAAAAAAGTCATTTGATAAAGTTTCTTTTTTTGATGTAAAAACTCCTAAATCAGAATTATTATAATTTATACCTAACATTCTTAATCCACCTAACAATACAGTCATTTCAGGGGCATTTAAACCTAATAAATTAGATTTATCAATTAGTAATTCCTCAGTAGAAACTATATGGTGTCCTTTTTTATAGTTTCTAAACCCATCAGCTTGAGGTTCTAAAACTTTAAAAGAATCAACGTCAGTCTGATCTTCTCTAGCATCTACCCTTCCAATAGTAAAAGGGACAGAAATATCAAATCCAGCATTTGAAGAAGCTTTTTCTACTCCGACAGAACCTCCAAGAATAATAAGGTCTGATATAGATATTTTTGTATTATGTGATGTGTTAAAATCAGATTGAATACTTGAATAAACATCCATTACTTTCCCTAATTCAACAGGCTCATTTACGTCCCAAAAGATTTGAGGAGCAAATCTTAACCTTCCGCCATTAGCACCTCCTCTTTTATCAGTATTTCTGTAAGTTGAAGCTGAAGCCCAAGCTGTTTTAATTAGTTGAGATATTGATAATCCTGAATCAGAAATTATTTTCTTTAACTGAATAATTTCATTATCAGTAACATGATCATAATCTGCTTTAGGAATTGGATCCTGCCAAATTAATTCTTCAGATGGAACCTCAGACCCCAAATATCTATCCTTTGGCCCCATATCCCTATGAGTAAGTTTAAACCAAGCTCTAGCAAATGCATCAGCAAACTCATCTGGGTTTTCAAAAAATCTTTTAGAAATAGCTTCATATTCCTTATCAAATCTTAGTGCAAGATCTGTTGTAAGCATCATTGGTGCATGTTTAACAGATGAATCGTGCGCATCAGGAACTGTTCCTTCACCACCTCCATCTTTAGGTTTCCATTGAGATGCACCTGCTGGGCTCTTAGTTAACTCCCATTCAAACCCAAATAAATTCTCAAAATAATTATTACTCCATTTTATTGGAGTTGTTGTCCACGCACCTTCAAGTCCACTAGTTATTGTGTCTGAACCATGACCTTTTCCAAAGGTGTTTTTCCATCCAGTACTTTGTTCTTCTATTGAAGCACCAGCTGGTTCTTTACCAACATATTTTGAAGGATCAGCAGCACCATGAGTTTTACCAAATGTATGACCTCCAGCAATTAAAGCTACAGTTTCTTCATCGTTCATTGCCATTCTAGCAAATGTTTCTCTGATATCTCTTGCAGCAGCAATTGGATCAGGGTTACCATTTGGTCCTTCTGGATTCACATAAATTAAACCCATTTGAACAGCACCTAACGGATTCTCTAATTCTCTATCACCTGTATATCTTTCGTCTCCCAGCCATTCTTTCTCAGAACCCCAGTAAATATCTTCATCCGGCTCCCATACATCTTCTCTTCCACCAGCAAAACCAAATGTTTTAAAGCCCATTGATTCCATGGCACAATTACCAGTTAATACCATGAGATCTGCCCATGATAAGGATTTACCATATTTTTTCTTTATTGGCCACAACAATAATCTAGCTTTATCAAGATTTGTATTATCAGGCCAACTATTTAATGGAGAAAACCTTAATGTTCCAGCTCCTGCACCACCTCTACCATCACCAATTCTATACGTTCCTGCGCTATGCCATGCCATCCTTATAAAAAATGGGCCATAATGACCATAATCAGCAGGCCACCAATCTTTTGAATCAGTCATTAAGTCATATAATTCCTGTTTTAATTCCTTTAAATCTATCTTTTGAAACTCTTCAGCATAATTAAAATCTTTATCCATTGGATTACTAAGATTAGAGTGTTGCCTTAGAATATTTAGGTTTAATTGATTAGGCCACCAATCATTATTTTTGGTTCCTTTACCTGATGAAAATTTTATTTGACCACTAGTGAATGGACACTTTCCAGACTGTCCGTTAGAAAACTCTTTCATATTATTAATTAATTAAAAAATTAGATACCAAAAGTAAATATAAAATTGATTTTTTCAAGAAAATTAAATCTTAAAAAGAACTTAATTTATGTATTTTTTAATCTCTTTTTCTACAGATGATTTTTCTATAAACCCTACGTGAGACCAAAGTAGTTTTTTATCCTTATATATTTGTAATACTGGGAGTCCATACACCTCAAGACTCCTTACTAATGGTAAATTATCATCATAATTTATCCTTACCAAATTCAGGTTTTTAGAATATTCATTTGAAATTTCATCAAGATACGGTTCCATTATTTTACATGGAGCACACCAATTTGCATAATAATCTACAAGAACAATTTTTTCTGTTTCTATAAAAACATTAAAATCATCAACTGTTAAAGAATTTTCATAATTATTATTTAGTAAAGCTTCAGGGAGTTTGTTTTTTCTCCATTCCAAAATTCCACCATCTAATTCATATACATTTTTAAATCCTAATGATTTAATTTTCTCATTTGCTTTTGAACTTCTTCCGCCACTCAAACAGTATACAAACACTGGAAGGTCTTTATTGAAAATCTTTAAGTTTTCATCAAAGTTTTCATCAAACCAATTAACATTTAATGAATTCCTTAAGTGACCTTTATTAAATTCTTCTGGTGTTCTAACATCTATAATTATAGAAGATTTATCATTTCTTATCATTTGATTAAAATCATTAGCCGAAATCAAATTTGAAATAAGTTTTTTTTCATTACAAGAAAATATAGCAAATAATAAAAAAGTGTAAACGTATCTAATCATTTTTAATTAATTTTTAATTGAGTTCCTTAATTTTTATTTCTCTAAACTCCACAGGATGGCCTTCGGATTGAAGTGATATGAAGCCATTAGATAATCTCTCTCCAATTCTATTAGCATAGTTATCTGGTATCTCACCTCCACCCACTCTAATATTAGTGTAAGATAATACAGTGTCACTTTCTACTATATGATGAATAATTGAATCAGAATATACAATAACCTCTACATTAACCCATTCATCTTCATTATATGTCAATGAATTTGAATTTATACAATGGTATTGCGCTATTTGACCATCAATATCAACATCTGTTCCCGGAGTACATATATTAGCAGTTGACCTTTCTCCTTCTCCTAATCCTCCTAAGAGTTGCATCTCAGCACTAACTGGAAACTCTTGATCTAGTAACATAGTATTTGGATCTTGACAATGAAGCATTATACCACTATTTTTTATTGACCAACCTGGAGCACCTTCTAGATGTTTTCCACTGAATTTATATTCAAGACTTAGATGATAATTTTTAAATTTCTTTTTAGTATAAAATATATGACCAAATTTATCTTCAAATGATTCGTAGTTTTCATAAGAAACTTTGAGGGAGCCATCATTTACTTTAAATGTATTTTTATAATTATCCCCTATTTTATGATTTCTAATCTTTATTTCCCAACCATCTAAATTCTCTCCATTAAATATATACGTCCAATCATTATTTGGTAATAAAAAATTAATAAACAAGATTATGTATAACATTAATTTAATTCGTAATCATTTTGAAGCACAGAAAATAGCATCTTATATGTCTTATACCATTTTCTACCCTTACTTTTTGCTTCTTTGTGTATAGAATTATTTTTCCATTCCTCTATTGATTTCTTATCTCTCCAGTAAGAATGAAAGATATTTTTTTTGCCATCACCATATACTTCATGTCCAAGATAACCATCTATTTTTTTAACATGTTCAAGTGTTAATTTATCCATTTCCTCATAACCATCAAGAATTGATGATTTTTCATAGACAAAGGATGCAATTATAGCGCCTTTAGGAATTATCATTTATCTAAATAAATAAAGTAATCTTGAAACTAGGTAAACAAGAAGACCATACAAAGTACATATTAGAGCAACTTTGATACCACCAGCTAACACTGAGGGAGATACATCTCCAACTTTCTCAATAAATTTAAAAGCTGAATATAACCCAATAAATGAACCTAGTATACCAGATACTAATCCTAAATTACCATATGTTTTAAGCTTTTCACTGTGGGTGTAAAAAGATACTCCTGTCATTATCAAAAAAAATGAAATGATAGACATAAATAGTACACCACCCTCATAAAATAGATTTATCATAATTTTTATTTTTTTTCTTTTGTTACTTCTACTCTTATCTCTTTTTTTCCGTCTACTATAATAGAATCAATTTTGATAACAGTAGAACCATCGTTACTATATTTTTCTAAAATTTTATCTACATCAGTTTCTACTTCAATTTCCATTTCTCCATTTTCTGATTTAAATTTTTTCATAATTACATGAGCTGAACCTCCTATTTTATTATCGGAATCTAGATGAATCATGAAATCTTTATCAGAATTTAAAGAACTTATTTCATCACTTATAAATATACCTTTTGTTTTATTATCAGATGTGTTATCTCCAATTAAATACCCTAAAAGAAAAAAAATTAAAGAAAAAATTATAATAGGTTTGAAATTATCATTTTCAATTTTCATAATTAATTTGTTTTTGTTGTCTATAAAGGTATTAATAATTTTTCATAACAAACCACTTCCATAAAAGCTTGTAAGTTATTTTTGATCCAGTAGTTAAAATACCTACTCTATAAATTCTTCCTGCGAACCAAAGAGAAAAAATCACAAATAGTACAAGTAGCATAATTGATAAAAATAATTGCCAATCAGGAACACCGAAAGGTAGTCTAGCCATCATCAATATAGGTGAAGTAAAAGGAAAAATGCTTAAAAATAATGAAGCATTACTTTCAGGATTTTCTAAAATTACTCCCATAAACATTAAACTAGCAATTATTGGAAGGGATATTGGAAGTGTAAATTGACTTGCATCTTGTAAATTATCTACTGCAGATCCAATAGCAGCAAAAAATGCACCATATAGAAAAAATCCACCAGTAAAATAAATTAAGAAAACAATTACAGTTTTATAAATATCTATAGAAGCAAACATTTCATAAAATCCTGTTACCATCTCTTTTGATTGATCAATTTCTTCATGTGAATTAATAATTTGAGTAGTACTGGATGTATCGATCCCGAAATAAAGAGAGGTTAATGTTGAGATAGAGAATACAAGAACTATCCATATTGAAATTTGAGTAAAGGCTACAGCTCCAACACCAAGGACTTTTCCCATCATTAATTGTATAGGTTTAACAGAGGAAACTATCACCTCTACTACCTTACTTGTTTTCTCATCTAGTACACTTTGAAGAATAAAACTTCCGTATATGAAAACGAACATATAGATAAGGAAACCATTAAAATATCCAAGTCCAAAAGCTAAACCAGAACTAGATTTACTTACACCAAGTTCACCACTATCTGAAACTACACTTTCTTCAACACTATAAGTATCCATTGATATATTAGTTCTAAGTTTATCAAGTGAAGACTTATCAAGTTGTAATTCATTTATTTTTCTATTTCTTATTCTTTCCTCAAAAACTCTTTCTACATCTCTGACAAAATCACTACTTGGAACATTTTTTGAGTAAAAATCTATGGAACTAGGGTCATAAATGTCCATCTTAGGAATAATTAATGCACCATAAATTTCTCCATCAAGAATAGATGTTTGAAGAGAATTTATATCAAGATTGCTTTTAAATAATAAATTATCACCTATTGAAATTGAGTCATTTATTAAATTAGTATTATCAATTACCGCAATTTTTCTTGTTTCTTGATCATCAGAATCAATTAAAAGAATTGTTATAAAAATAAAAAATGGAAAGATCATTGGAGTTAGAAGAGTTGATAAAATAAAGGACTTCTTTTTTACTCTCTGTAAATACTCTCTCTCAAATATTATCCAAACTTTATTCATCAGATCCTCCTTCCTTTACTTTCATGATAAAAATATCATTCATACTAGGAATTTTTTCTTTAAATGATATCACTTTTGATTGATCGGATATAGATTTAAACAGTTGTTTGTAAGTTTTATTATTACTTAAACTAACCTCAGAATCAAAAATACCTTCTGATATTTCTTCTGACTTAACTATTGAAAAACATGAATCTTTCTTAAGTTTTTTATCATGAGTAACTAAATAGTTATCAGATTTATATTTCATTTTAATTTTTTCAGTATCACCATCAAGTATTTTTTTTGAGTTATTTATCATAGCTAAATGATCACATAATTCATCAACTGATTCCATTCTGTGAGTAGAAAAAATAATTGTCTTTCCTTCTTCTTTTAATCTAAGAAGATTTGATTTTACAAGATTTGCATTTACTGGATCAAAACCAGAAAATGGTTCATCTAATATTATAAGGTCAGGATCATGTAAAACAGTAGAAATAAATTGTACTTTTTGGCTCATACCTTTTGATAAATCTTCAATGTTTTTATTCCACCAATTAGAGACTTCTAAATTTTTAAACCAAGATCTTGAAGATTCAATACACTGATTTCTATTTAAACCTTTTAGTTTTCCCATAAAAAGTAAAAAGTCTCCAACCTTCATCTTTTTATATAAACCTCTTTCCTCTGGCATATAACCTATCTTCCTAACATCATCATAAGTTATGGGTCTGTCCTCTAAATAAATTTCACCTTCATCTTGATTAATTATTTGGTTTATAATTCGGATAAGAGATGTTTTACCAGCACCATTTGGACCTAATAATCCAAAAATGCTTGATTTTCTAACATTAAGAGAAATATTATCTAAGGCCTTATGATCTACGTAAGTTTTACTGATATTTTTGACTGATAGCATAGAAGTGCAATAATAAAAGAATAAAGAATTAATATCTAAAAAAACAATCTTATTATTCTTTCTGGTAAGGTTTTAATTAAAAGAGAAATAATTTTCCACCTCTTAGTTATATATACAACTCTTTTTTTTCTATCAATCGCATTAACAATTTGTTTACATGCTTTTTCCAACGGTGCTACCCAGAACAATTTATCTTTATTTCCCATTAATATATCAGTATCAACAAATCCAGGTCTAACATCTGTAAGAAAAATCGGGACTTTCATTCTAAATGCTTTAAACCTTAAACCTTGCAAATAATTTGCCTGGTACGCTTTTGAAGCATTATAAGAAGGAGATATTCCATTTCCAATTTCAGATGCGACAGAGCTTATGTTAACAATATGTCCTTCTCCCCTTTTTAGAAAATAATTAAATGCGTAATCTACTACTTGTGTGAAACCTGAAACATTGAGGTTATTTACTTTTTTCTCTAAAGAATAGTCTAGTTCTTTATTTATAATACCAATACCTGAGCAATATATAATTAGATCAACACCATTTAGCTTATCAATAAGATTTTTAATTAATTCATCATTTTTCTCAGTTGAGGAATCATATTCTTTTACTATCACCATATCAGGATTTATTTTCTTTATTTTATCAAGCCTTTCTTTTCTTCTAGCAGAAATTGCGATTTTATATCCCTTTTCTAATAACTCTAGAGAAATACCTTTCCCTATACCCGAAGATGCTCCAATAATTATAGCCTTTTTTTTATTCATTAATTTAAAATTTAATATTAATCTGGATCACAATTAATAAAATTTGGTTTTGGTAGATTCCATGATTCTGCACCTAAATAAAAATTATCACATTTGTTTACTTTATCTACTTCCCAAACTGATAAATCATGATTAAATAGTTTAGAATTATAAAACATTTTGCTCATATTATCTACATTATTTACTTTCCATTGTTTTAAATCCTGATTTACTTCAGAATTATAAAACATTTCTTCCATATCAACTACATTTTCTACATTCCATAGCGATACTTCAGGATTAAAATAAAACGAATCTTTGAACATTCTTTTCATAATTTTTACCTTAGAAACATCCCAATTTGATAAATTTACATTTACCTTGTAAGAATAAAAAAACAATCCCTCCATATCCTCTACTTTACTAACATCCCAATTTGAAATATCTTGTTCGAATGAATTAGTATTCCAGAAAGTATAATTCATTGATTCAACATTACTCACATCCCAAACTGACATATCAAATTTCTCACTTATTTTACATGGTGTAGAACATAAATAACTTGTATTAGTAAGAAAAGTAGTAACTATCTTAAAATTTTCATTAAAACTTGAAGGTTTTAATTTTAATATATCATCCCACTCTTTTATTATTAATATTTTTTGATTTTCAAATAACACAATCTTTCCTATTGAGTCAATAGCTGCATCGGTAGCTTTAAGAGTAACTCCATTCTCATCAAGATATATTAATGGGCACCCATTACTTGAAACAGTTGTATTTGGGGGTGTGTTTGAACAAACATCTAAATTATTTAAAATACCATCTTTATCATAATCAGCTTGTAAACTAGTACAACCTTTATTATTAACTAGTAGTCCATAGGGAGTATTATTACATAAATCTATATCGTCACTTATTCCATCTCCATCTGAATCTTTCTTACGAAACTCAACAAATATTATTTTATCTTCGTTCATTATGAAGTTTATAATAGAATCATTACCAGACTCACTCCCAGACCAGCCTATAAATTCATAAAATTCATTAGGATTTGCTATTAAGGTTATTTTCTCCCCTTCAGGAAATGATCCACCATATATATTTATTGTTCCACTTAAATCAGGATATATTATAGTTTTGAGTGAAAAAATTTCATTTTTTTCACAAGATAAAAGTGTAAAAAAGAATAAAAAATATATCGACCTTACCAAATTAATTTATTTTAAAAGATCAAAAGAATGAGTGTACTTGATTGTCATCTGCTGACTATTTAATTCATCAAATATATCTCGATCCTTCAATATGTTAAATACAATAAATAATCCTGTATTTGCATCATTCAATAATCCGAACCTTGTGTTTATTGATAAAAGATTTGATACATTATTAAATTGAGCAAAACTTTGAATAAACATCCTAGGGGTAAATGAATAAGTTAAATTTAAACCACTAATTATCGCATTTAATTTATCATCTCCAATTTTTATATTATTTGTATTAATTGAAAATGAAGAACTAAACTTATCCCCAGATCTTATATCAAGAGACGCACTATTTAAAAATTTAGATCCTCCAAAATATCCCCCAATATAACTTCTAGTGCTGAAAGAGATATCTTTATTTTTATTTGTCCAGAAAACAATCTGAGCTTCACTATTATTATATTCCCCAGGAGCAATATTTAAATTTGAAATAGAAAAAAGTTCAGATACCCATTCCTTTCTTATATTATATCCAGTATGCAACTCAAATCCATTTTTCCATGCCCAGTGTACATCAATATGGGTATATGTAGTTACTACATTACCTTTAAAATCAAAATAATATCTTCCAGATATATGAGGTCTATATTCTAGCAACTTACTTTCCTTACCTACTCTTATAGTTTTAAAAATTAAGTATGAAGGTTTTTTAAATGAGGCTCTTTCTAGGTAACCCACCTCTGGGTTAAAACCTTCCCCAACTTCAGAATATTGAGCATAAATATTCCAACTATTCCAATCATAATTAGCTGAAAATTTAAAAGCATGATCATTTAAACTTATTCCTGAAGTTGAACTTTTAGATATGAAACCAGAAATTTTTGCTTTTTTTCCAATTCCCCAGATACCATCAATAGCAAATACATTATTATTATAATCACTGTTTATCTCGTCTTTTCCAATTAATGCAACGCCTAAAGAAGATCTAGAATTATTAAAATTGTGATTTACCCTTGCTACATAATAATTTTCTTTTTGAATAGCATCATTATCTACACCATCTGTTACCATTGATAATACACCAACATTAGTACTACCAATTTTCCCGGATAGTCTTCCACCACCAATAATTGGAACAATTGAACCGTTAGGTGATATTCCAATTCTTCTACTAAAGAAAAGATCTATCTCTCCAGGACTACCTACAGAAAATTGTCCAGCATTTTCAAGAAAAAATGCTCTTTTCTCAGGATAAAAT
>Ga0181569_10003791_pt1 | contig 11681 bp, 9 predicted proteins | sample 101ome_19_FD_132452 | JGI IMG/M metagenome (GOLD analysis project Ga0181569, IMG submission 132452) | Coastal salt marsh microbial communities from the Groves Creek Marsh, Skidaway Island, Georgia - 101405AT metaG (megahit assembly) | ecosystem: Environmental > Aquatic > Marine > Intertidal zone... | reverse complement strand
GCCACGGCCTGATCCAGATAACTGAGCATGGTCCAATTTTTGCCACAGCCACAGATTCCATGGACAAAATTTTGGATGAGGGTCATGCCCTTGGGGGTATGCACCACTTCAGGATGGAACTGGAGGCCATAGCGCCTTCGGCGACGATCCTCAACGGCCGCAAAGTCAGAATTTTCAGTCGCGGCCACCGCTTTGAAGCCGGCAGGCAATTGAGTCAACTTGTCACTGTGTGAATTCCAGACCTGCAACTTGGCTGGAAGCTTCTTGAACAGCGGGCAGCTTTTGTCCAGTAGGCGCAGAGTTCCCTTCCCGTATTCGCGCTTAAGTCCTCGTTCGACCTTACCCTTGAGAGAGTGGGCCAGAATCTGCAAGCCATAGCAGATGCCCAGCATCGGGACCTTGAGCTTGAAGATACCTGGGTCAGGCTTGGGAGCCGCCTTATCGAAGACGCTGCTGGGGCCACCCGAGAGGATGATGCCACTGGGTTGACACTTCGCAATTTCAGCCGCAGGGGTATCGTAAGGGAGGATGGTCGAGTAGACCTGACACTCACGGATACGCCTGGCGATGACCTGGGTGTATTGCGAACCAAAATCGAGTATGATAATCTGCTCCTTCATTGGAACCAAAAACAGAGCTTTATGGGATACCCATTGCCTGATGACGAGTCTAAACTCCAGCACAGTTGATACTGAGGGCCGCAATAAGGCAAGGAAACGATGAGTTGGTTGCTTCGATTAATGGCCATCGGAGGTTTATGGCGCAAGTGTGCAGGGGCCTATCATCAGGCAAGATCCCATGTGCGGCAGGCAGGATCTTTTGCCCAAGGCGTCGTGGCACGTCATGTACAGGAAACCCTGGAGCGAGCCGAAATGGGCGATCGAGAGGCCCTTTTCGAGATGGGAGAACGCTATTACGAGGGAAGAGGCGTTCCGCAAGATTATCAACTGGCCGTCACATGGTTTCGTCAGGCTGCCGAACTGAATCACCTCAAGGCCCAGACAAATCTCGCCCTCATGCTTTGGATTGGCAGGGGTTGCCAGGCTGATCAAAGTGCCGCCCTCCTTTGGATAGCCAAAGCGGCAGGCAAGGGGTATGAACCTGCGATCAAGTGGCATCAGACCATGAAAAAACAGTATCCCACCTCCCAAGCTGGAAGTTCCTGAGCTCACCTTGTTCTTGTCCATGCCAAAACCATTTTCCCATTCCCCTGCAGGGCGTCGCCCTAAGAGAGCTACCTTAACCCATTTAGCTTGGCTTTGGGTGATGATACCCATGGGCCTGCAAGGGGTGTTCGCAGCCGAAATTCAAGCACCCGTCAACTCGAGGCTTCTGTCCATCGATCGCTCCCTCCCTCAGAGGGCGGGATTTCAGCTCATGAGCGCAAAGCAAACAGGGCTGGAGTTTGTCAACCCGCTTTCGGTCCAGCGCCACATGACCAATCAGATGCTACTCAATGGCTCAGGGGTCGCCGCTGGAGATGTGGATCAGGATGGTCTGATAGACCTTTATTTCAATGCGCTGGATGGACCCAATCACCTTTACCGCAACTTGGGCAACTGGCAATTCGAGGAAATAGCAAGCAAAGCAGGGGTGGACTGCCCGGATACCGATGCCACAGGGTGTGCTCTGGCGGATCTGGATGGCGATGGGGACATGGATCTACTTGTCAACACCATGTACCGTGGGCTGCGCTGGTTCCAAAACACAGGCGACTTACATTTCAAGGAACAGCCACAGGGGGCTGATCCCGGCTCAGGCAAGGGAGGCATGAGCCTAGCCATTGCCGATTATGATCTGGATGGGGATCTCGACGTGTATGTGACCCGCTATCGCGCTGAAGCCATGATGGACGAAGTCCACGCCACGGTAAAAATCAGTCACACCGGCGGCAAAAAATCGGTCAGCCATTTCAATGGAAGGCCTACCACCGAGCCAGACCTTGCCAATCGATTTTACATCGACCAGAGGGGAGGGATCGGTGAATACGGTGAAGTCGATGTGCTTTATCGCAACTTGGGAGGGTTTCGCTTTGAAGCCGTTGATTGGACTCAAGGAACCTTTCTGGACGAATCTGGGCAAGCACTCAAGGAACCTCCTCGCGACTGGGGCTTGGCAGCGCAATTCCGCGATCTCAACCAGGATGGCTCTCCCGATCTCTACGTCTGCAATGATTTCGATACCCCAGACCGTGTTTGGATCAACGACGGGCTGGGACATTTTCAAGCCCTGCCTTCTCACGCACTCCGACAGACCAGCTGGTTCTCCATGGGGGTGGATGTCGCCGATGTCAACCGCGATGGGAGCGATGACATCCTTGTGCTTGACATGCTGGCCCGAGAACGTGGCGTACGGATGAATCAACTCGGTGAGGTCAAACCCGTGCTCGAATTGCTGAGGCAGCCTTCCTTTCGGCCTCAATACATGCGGACAACCCTTCAAATGAATCGAGGCGATCTGACTTATGCTGAAGCAGGGCAGTGGGCTGGGGTCGATGCTTCGGACTGGGCATGGGGTGCGTGTTTCTTGGATGTTGATCTGGATGGCTATGAGGATCTGCTGATTTCAAATGGCCATGAACGCAACGGGCGTGATCTGGATCTTGCCAATGAGATGAAAGCCTTTCGAAAGGAATCTCGGCGCAGCCGTGAGGAAATCCTCAAACAGCGATTGCGCTTCCCTCGCTATGCATCACCCAATCTGGCATTGCGAAATCGTGGTGATGGCACCTTTGAAGCTGTGTCATCCGAATGGGGGTTTGATCATGCCGGAGTCTCCCACGGTATGTGTCTGGCAGATCTGGATCAGGACGGGGATCTGGATGTAATCATCAACAACCTCAATGAGCCCGCTCTGGTCTATCAGAACCTCTCTCAGGCGCCACGATGTGCTTTTCAGCTCAAAGGCCCCGGAGCGATTGGGGCACGCATCACCTTGCTTCACCCAAGCCTGCCCCAGTCACAGGAGATCATTGCAGCGGGCCGTTACCTGTCGGGAGATGCTCCCATGCGTACCTTTGCCTGGCCCTACGCCAAGGGGGAATCCATCCAAGCACGCATCAACTGGCCAGGGGGTGCCAGCCTAACGACCGAACCCCTTCAAGCTGATCGACTCTACCAAATTGGCAAGGCTGCAATACGAACCAATCCAGCCCAAGTCAAGAAGCCTGCCGAGGTAGAGCCGCTCTTTGAGGATGAGGCTCAGAGGCTGCAAGCTCAGCACGTCGATCCACCATTTGATGATTGGGCCAGACAACCCATGATAGATCACTCCTTGGCTCATGAAGGGCCAGCAGTCGCCTGGATGGACTTGAATGAAGACGGATGGGAGGATCTGATCCTCTCAAGCGGCCGGACAGGGAAAATGGGCGTGTGGCTCAACCAGCAGGGCAGGAACTTCAAGCCGTTTGAGAAGAGCCCCTACCAGCTGCCTGTTTCTCGAGATCAGGTCAGCCTGGTGGGCTGGAAACAGGATGGCGCATTGCCTTGGCTTCTGGCGGCCTCCTCAAATTATGAGGATGGATTGGCGCTAGGGTCGCCCATAAGGGAGTATCAATTTGGCGCATCCAGATCCATAGACCGGTTTGAACCCCAGGATCATGCTGTGGGCCCCATGGCCCTTGGCGATCTGGATGGCGACGGAGATCTCGATCTTTTTGTAGGAGCCAGGGGTCGTGCCGGAGATTATCCCCAATCAGGAATGAGCCAGATTTATCGCTGGCAGGACAATGGTTGGCAAAGGGATCCCTCCCACTCCGAAATCCTGGAATCATTGGGGATGATCCGAGCTGCCTGTTGGCTGGACATCCATCAAGACGGCTATCCTGAGTTGATACTGACCCGTGAATGGGATTCGATTGTTCTGCTTGAAAACCAGATGGGGCATCTGGCTTACCCTACTGAGACAACTGGCTTGGAGGGCTTGAGAGGCCTCTGGACGGGCATTGCCTGCGGCGACTTTGATGAGGACGGTCAGATGGACTGGGTCGTCGGGAACCTAGGGCTCAATCATGGGCTGAATGCCACACCCGAGCACCCACTTGAGTTGCATCATGGGCTGATGGATAAGGACCTCATTCGAGATGTAATACGAGCTCACTGGGAGCCATCGATGGGTGCCATCGTCCCAGATGAGCAATTGGGGACACTGGCCCAGGGCTTACCATCGTTGATAGATTTTTACGCCTCCAACCGTGCCTTTGCTCAGACTGCGATGATTGACCTGCTTGAACGATTTTCAGGCAAAACTCATCTCAAGCAAATCGACTGGACGCAGACAACCGTGTTCTACGGCAGGGGAGACCATTACGAGGCCATACCCCTGCCTGAGCAAGCCCAATGGGCACCGGTATCGGGCATCAGCAGTGGCGACTTCAATGGCGATGGTCACCTGGATCTGTTTTTAGCCCAGAATGAATTTTACCAGCATCCTGTCGCTTCCCGCATGGACGCTGGGATGGGCCTGCTATGCTTGGGAAATGGCCAAGGGCAATGGCAACCACTCAATCCCGCCTCGAGCGGCATACGCATCCTCGGCGTGCAAAGAGGAACAGCCGCCGCGGACTGGAATCAGGATGGTCGCCTCGATCTGGTGGTAGGTCAGAACAACGGGATGACCCACCTACTAACCAACCGTGGTGCCTTTCCAGGGAAGCTCCTTCGCTTTCGTGGCCCCTCCCTCAATACCTGGGCCATCGGCACTCAATGGCGGCTGGCGGGAACCAGCGGGGGCCACGGTCCCTGGCAGGTGATCCAGGCGGGCTCGAGTCATGGCTCTCAGGATGGCACCCTCCAGGTCGCTCCACGTATTGCTGGCATGTCGCAGGTGGAGGTGTGCTGGCCGAGCGGCGAGTTTTCAAAATACGACCTCACCTCCGATCCCGGCATTCAGACCCTCACACAGCCCTGACAGGGACTTCAACAAGCGCTGGAAAGAGCTCGTAGGCTACCCATGTTTTTTTGTTTGCGCTTGAGCTGGAAAATGTAAGATGGGCGCCCGCCAGCAAGGCGGATAGAACCTTCAGGAAAACATGCAAGCTGTCGGCGCCATACCACAGAAGAAAGAGGTTGCGATCGTGGACCATCCACGACCCTCGCTTCATCGTGATGATGAAGTCCTGATCAAGAGCCTTGATGTAGGCATTTGCGGCACGGACCGCGAGATATGTACTTTTGTCTATGGGGATCCCCCCGCCAACTCCGATTACCTCGTGCTAGGTCATGAATCGCTTGGAGTCGTGAGCGAGGTTGGCAGCTCAGTAGCCGGCCTCAAGCCAGGGGACCTGGTGGTGCCTTCGGTGAGACGTCCCTGCTCGGACCCTTTATGTGCCCCCTGCCAGGCTGGTCTGCAGGACTTCTGCGCCACGGGTCACTTTGTGGAGCGTGGGATCAAAATGGCCCATGGCTACATGACCGAGTTCTACACCGAGCAGGAACAATACCTTCACCTCGTGCCTGCTTCGCTTAGGGATGTCGCCGTGCTTGTGGAGCCCCTGACCATTGCCGAGAAGGCCATGGCCCAGGTCTGGCCCATTCAGAATCGGCTGCCATGGGTTAAGCATCATCATCCTGATGGCAGACCCAATGGCAAGGGACTCAATGCCGTGGTCCTTGGAGCCGGTCCCGTCGGTATTCTCGGAGCCATGAAACTGAAGGCTGAGGGCTTTAATACTTTTGTCTATTCTCGTAGCCAATCTCCCAACCCCAAGGCAGAGCTGGTGGAATCACTCGGGGTGCCTTACATCTCGGCGCTGGATACGCCGGTGGAAGCCCTTGCCGAACGCGTCGGCAGCATCGATCTAGTCTATGAAGCAGTCGGGGTCTCCTCCATCGCCTATAAAGTACTGAGCGTGCTGGGGCTTAACGGGATATACGTTTTCACCGGCATCCCGGCACCCAAGGCGCCCATTGAAGTGGATGCAGACCTGATCATGCGCAATGTGGTCCTGATGAACCAGGTTGTGGTGGGCACAGTCAATGCCAGCGGGGCTGCCTTCAAATCGGCGATTGAAGACTTGGGCGTGTTCATGAGCCGGTGGCCAGAAGCAGTTCAATCGCTTATCACCCGACGCTGCTCTGTCGCCCAGAGCCGCGAACTGTTGCTAGACAAGGCCACAGGAATCAAGAACGTCATTCAGTTCTGAGCATTGGCTTGGTCTTCGAATCGACTGGGGCACTAGCCTCCTCAGGTGCCGAGGAATTCCCTTTTGACACCGCGCTCGCAACTTGGCATCTTGGCCACCCATTGAAAGCTCCTTCAATGGGCAGGCGTCGGCATGCCTTATCATTTGACTTTCTTGCCGAAGTAACGGAGCAAACATTGAATTTATGGAAACGACCGAAGCATCAAATACATTTAGCGGAAATCTCCTCGTGGCCCAGTCTGGGGGACCTACCGCTGTCATCAACTCCAGTGTTGCCGGAGTCATTCAGGAAGCAGGCCGGCATGAGGAAATTGAGGAAATTTATGGAGGGCTAAATGGGATTTACGGCATTCTCAATGAAGAGCTTGTGGATATCAACGAGGAAAAGGCCAAGACCATTGAGGGGCTCAAACATACCCCAGCAGCTGCTCTGGGAACCTGCCGCTACAAAATCAATTTCAAAACTGATCCGGAGGCCGCGGCTCGGGATATGAATCGCCTGTTCGAGGTGTTCGAGGCCCACAACATCCGTTTCTTCTTTTATGCCGGTGGGAATGATTCCAAGATACGTCTCACAAAATTCATGAGGAAGCCATCAAGCGAGGCTATCCTTTGCGTGTCATTGGGGTCCCCAAAACCATCGACAATGACCTACCCCACACCGATCACTGCCCTGGCTATGGATCAGTTGTGAAATACAACGCAGCCACGGTCATGGAGGTCGGAGCCGACGTCAGCAGCATGGCTACCGATGATGGATCTTGCTGTATCATCGAGGTGATGGGACGAGCAGCTGGATGGATTGCCGCTGGCACCGTGGCCGCCAAGCGCGAAGAGGATGACGCACCTCACATCATCCTGTTACCCGAAATCAAGCTCAACGAAGAGACCTTCCTAGCCAAGGTGAAGGAAACGGTTGATCGCATCGGCTACTGCGTGGTGGTAGCTGGTGAAGGAGTCAAGAATGCTGCCGGAGAAGAGATTGGAGCCGACAAATCAAGGCTTGATGCCTTTGGACATCCAGTGCTTTCAGGAGCAGCCGAGGCCCTCAAAGATCTTGTCCAGGCCAAGCTCAACCTCAAGACCAGAACGGTCAAACTGGGTTACGCTCAGCGAGCTGCAGCCCACTATGCCAGCGCCATTGATGTCGAAGAGGCCCACGCATGCGGGGTGGCTGCAGTCAAGGCAGCCATCGAGGGGAAAAGCGGTATGATGGTCAAACTGGTGCGCCTGCAAAATGAGCCTTATCAGTGGGGCACAGCTCTTCAACCCCTCGAGGACATTGCCAATGTAGAGCATTTTATCCCCAGGGCCTGGATCACTCCCGATGGCCTGATGCCAAACGAGAACTTCCAGAAATACGTGGCGCCCCTAATCCAAGGGGATAACCCCGTACCCTCTGAAGGAGGCCTGCCGCTTTTTGCCAAGCTCGAAAAGGTTAAGGTCGAGAAGAAACTCGCCGAACGAGCCCTCTGAAACTAATTATCAGAGCGCATCATCGCATTTAAACCCACAACCCGGAACCCTTGAAGAGGGGGCCGGGTTTTTTATTGGGCACCAACTAGCTCCACAAGATCAGCAATAACAGGACTCCAACCACCAACCTGTAGAGGCCAAACGCGTGAAAGCTGTTGGACTGGACATAGCCAAGCAACCATTTCACCGCAAGGAAGGACACAAGCCCTGAGACGAGGAAGCCGAGCCCTACCATGGCCCAGTCTTCGGAGGGTGCATCCGCCACAGGCTCCCTGATGGCTTTAAAGATCTTGTAACCTCCAGCTGCCAGCATGGTCGGTATCCCTACCAGAAAACTGAATTCAGTCGCCATCGAGCGACTGAGTCCCATGACCAGGGCAACCAGGATGGTGGTCCCAGATCGGGAGGCGCCAGGAAAAATCGCTGCCACCAACTGACCGAGACCTACCGCTAAAGCTAGACGCCAGGTAATGATCTCGGAAACTGGGCGACCCTTCAACCATTGCTCCACTCCCAAAAAACAAACCCCTCCCAAGAGCAGGGCCAGGGCAATGGGCAGAGGCTCATCTGGCAGCGTAAAACCGTTTTTCTCGAGCAGGAGCCCCCCAAAGCCTGTGATCACAAAGGCAAGCATGACCTGTCCCAGAAAAACCCTGGACTCATGGAGCCTCCATTGGAAGATCAGTCGAGTCAACCGCTCTCGAAAAAGAGGGATCACAGCAAGCACCGCCCCAGACTGAATCACGATGTTGAACAAGTCCGATCGTGGCTCGATCCAGTTGCCAAACATCTGTTGAGTTAACAACAGGTGCCCAGTCGAAGAGACGGGCAGGAATTCGGTGATTCCCTCGACGATCCCGAGAATGAGAATTTGAAGCCATTCGGGCATAAGTTCAATGAGAGGAAATCAACCCCCTCATCAAGTCAAGCCAAGAGCCGCCGCTGGCGACCTGTCAAAACCATCCAGAGCTCGCTTTGATGACGCCCTAGCTCTATGGTTGGGGTATGAGCCAGGGGGATTTATTTGGTAACCCATCGCGACCCTCATCCAGCCGACAAGCGGCGGTGAGGCCCCAGCAGAAGCACCCTTCAGAGAAGAGTCCTCTGGCGGCACGGATGCGTCCCACCACAATGCAGGAATATGTGGGGCAGGACCACATCATGGGTGCAGGCAAATTACTGCGTCGCTCCATTGAGGCAGATCGTATCCAGTCCATTATCCTCTATGGCCCTCCGGGCACCGGGAAGACTACCCTGGCTCAAATCATCGCCCATCACACCCAGTCCCATTTCGAACGACTCAGCGGGGTAGAATCCAACGTGGCTGAAATGCGCCGCGTCTTGGCGGCAGCTGGCCAGAGACGCACTATTCAGGGACAAGCCACCCTACTGTTTGTCGATGAGATTCACCGCTTTAACAAATCTCAACAAGATGTGCTGCTTCCAGATGTCGAAAGCGGGGTCATTCAGCTCATCGGCGCGACCACTCACAATCCATTTTTCTTCGTCAACGCTCCTCTGGTTTCGCGCTCACAGATTTTTGAGCTCGAGCCACTCCAAAACGCCCACCTCAAGCTACTCTTACAGCGTGCGCTGGCCGATGGGGATCGAGGTCTGGGTCAACTACCAATCCAGGTTGTGGGAGATGCCATCGACCACCTGGCCAGCTTGGCTGATGGGGATGCTCGGAAGGCCCTCAATGCACTCGAAATCGCTGCGATCACAACCCCCCCACAAGCCGATGGTTCCATCCACCTTACCCTCGAGGTCATGGAGGCCTGTATTCAGAAGAAAGCAGTGGTTTATGATGGAGACGGAGATGCCCACTACGACACTATTTCAGCTTTTATCAAATCCATGCGAGGTGGTGATCCTGATGCAGCACTCTATTGGCTAGCCAAGATGATCCATGCCGGAGAAGACCCAAGATTTATCACTCGTCGTATTCTCATCTGTGCCGCGGAAGATGTGGGGCTAGCCGATCCCATGGCTTTGGTGCTGGCGCAGGCAGCGCATCAGACGGCAGAAATCATTGGCTGGCCCGAGGCACGGATTCCCATTGCTGAAGCGGTCATATACATCAGCGCAGCTCCCAAGAGCAACAGCGCCATGGTGGCTATTGACAGCGCCCTGGAAGATGTCAGATCAGGAAAAACTCTGCCCGTTCCCATGCATCTGAGAGATGGTCATTATGCGGGCTCAGAACAGCTCGGACATGGGAAAGGTTATCATTACGCCCACGATCACCCAGACCATTTCATTGCGCAGGACTATCTCGGGGCGGACAAAACCTACTACCTACCGACTGAGCAGGGATCTGAGCGACGCTTGCGAGAACGTGTCCTGGCCTGGCGGGAAGCCATACAAACCCACAGACGCCAACAGAGGGAGTCTTCATGAGTGCCGATCCGCTGAAGCCGGAAGTGGAGGCCTTACTTGATCGTGCTTTTGATCAGCTCAAACGGTGGTCCATCATCTGGGGCTATTCTCTGTTGCCGCGAACCCTGAACCTGGCCTTTTTGCCGGAAGAGGACAGCGACCTCGGGCGATGCCACTTCCAAACCAACACTCTCTGGCTCAACCCAAAATTACTGACCAAAGAACACGAAGAAACACTCTTGGAAACCCTTTGCCATGAGGCCGCTCACTGGATGGCTTTCCGTCGCCATGGACTGGGTGTTGATCCCCACGGAAAGGAATGGCAAAGACTGATGCGTCAAGCCGGCTACAAACCCAGACAATATTACGAACAAGGTATTTCCCGACCTCAATCCACCCGAGAACTAAACTGAGAAGCCTTATCTTTGAACAGGACGTTGAAAGATGTCAGGGATCCGTAGCACCTGGAAACGTATTGCTGCAACTCCACCTTGTCAGCACTGTTCAGGAGTCCGTTAGCATTGATTTTCTGCTCCAAAACCCTGAGCTGATTGCGAATACCCACAATTTTGTGGAAAAACACCTCTAAGGGCATCTCTTTGGCCTGGAGTTGCTCTTTGGCAGGTTTGAGCACCAGGGATCCCCCATGCCACCTAGGGCCGAGCTCCTCAACTTCCTGATCAGCCTCAAGAGACTGAGCCTGCTCCCGCATTTGTTGGGCAATCTGTTCAATCAATTCAGATAGGGGCATCTCAAGGCCAGATAGGGAGGCCGTTGCCTGAATTGGGTGCAGTTCGGTGAACTCAGGGTTGATGGATTTCACCCCATCAGCAAAGCACAGATCGGCGGATTGTTCTCCCAGAGCAACAACCCGTCCGACCCCATAATCTGGATGCCTGAGCTCCATGCCAATAGCCATTTTTTGAACTTTCATGCTTGAGTTCAACAATCATGCAAGGGAAGAGAAGACACCGACCAGCAAAAAGAACTGCCCTTGATCCTGATCGATGAATGCCGCATGTTCGGAGCAAGGCTTAACCAGATAGCATCCATGCATGGATCTAGCCCTAGGCCCACGTCAAATCGATTCTCATGCCAAGAAATACCAGCGACTGCATTCGCATCATCGGTGCCCGCGAGCACAATTTGAAAAACATCTCGCTGGATATCCCCCGGGGCAAGTTTGTCGTGGTGACTGGGGTCAGTGGATCGGGCAAAAGCACCCTAGCCTTTGATATCGTCTTTGCCGAAGGCCAGCGTCGTTTCCTGGATTCCATGAACGCTTATGCTCGACAATTTGTCGAACCCCTGGAGCGACCCGAGCTTGATCGGATCGAGGGCCTGCCACCGACAGTCAGTATCGAGCAAAGGTTATCGCAAGGAGGCGGCAAGAGCACCGTTGGCACCGTGACCGAAGTCCATCAATTTCTACGCTTGCTCTTCGCCCGCTTAGGAACACCGTACTGCCTGGAATGTGATTTACCCGCCACAGGACAAAGTTCAGATGCTATCGCTGCTTCCTTGCATCAGGCCGCTCGTCAGCGAGGGCCCTTGAGCCTGCTGGCACCGGTTATTAGAAACCGCAAAGGATTTCACACTGAAGTGGCGACCTGGGCTGCCCAGCATGGCTACAGGCGACTGCGTGCCGACGGCCAGTGGCATGATAGCGATCAGCCCTTCCGCT
>Ga0181569_10003787_pt1 | contig 11694 bp, 9 predicted proteins | sample 101ome_19_FD_132452 | JGI IMG/M metagenome (GOLD analysis project Ga0181569, IMG submission 132452) | Coastal salt marsh microbial communities from the Groves Creek Marsh, Skidaway Island, Georgia - 101405AT metaG (megahit assembly) | ecosystem: Environmental > Aquatic > Marine > Intertidal zone... | reverse complement strand
GGTCCCACATCAATCAACGACACTCGAGTCGGTCGTGTCATGTCGACTCCTGTTGTGCGGGCTCAACGGTTAGCACCGCCTGCCCTTGGGCAATTTGGCTGCCCTGCGAGGCAAGCACCTCGGTGACCACGCCATCGTGCGGCGCAATTAAGTTGTGTTCCATTTTCATGGCCTCCAACACCGCCAGGGTGTCGCCCGCGCGCACCGCATCGCCCACCTGCACCCGCATGGCCAACACCTTGCCAGGCATGGGTGCTTGCAGCCCCCCTTCAGCCTGCGCCGCTTGTGGGCTGTACCCATGCGCCACCCAGGTGGCCTGACCATTAGGGGTTGCAAGATGAAGACGATCCGCGCGCGGCCACACCCAAACGATGGCGCGCCTGCCCCCCAGCAACAACTGCAGCCTCCAGTCCGGCGCCTCACCGTGGCGCGTGGCTTGTTGCAACTGCATAGACAAATCTTGCACCTGTTCAGCGTCGTTACGCCAGACGCTTAGCGTGCCACCCGAGGGGGCGTCGCTGGCCAGTACCCGCCACTCGGTGTCGCCCTCTTGCCAACGGTGGGCCACCTGTCTTGGTTCACCCATTTGCCACGCGTCGTACCGTTGCCATGGGTTGGCCAAGTCACCGCTGTCGGCAACAGCCGCCAGCTGGCGCCATGCATGGACCGCAGCCGCCTCCCAGGGCAAGCCTGCATTGGCCTGGCTTTGCAAAAATGCGGACTCGCGCGGCAACAAATCGGTGGCCAACTCGGCATGCACCACACTGGGCGCCTGCGCCAGACGACGCAAAAAAGACACGTTGTTTGGCACGCCGTGCAGCTGCGTTTGCTGCAACGCTTGGCGCATCTTTTGCAGCGCGTCGTCACGGTCAACGCCGTGCACAATCAATTTCGCCACCATTGAGTCGTAGTAGGGGGTGACGGTATCGCCCTCAACAATGCCACCGTCCCAGCGCACCGGCGCTGGCACAAACGCTTGCGCATCGGGCGGCTGACGCAACACCTCAACCACACCCGTGGCCGGTAAAAAATCCCGCTCCGGGTTTTCGGCGCACAAACGAACCTCGATTGCATGACCTTGCACAGCCGGCACCTGCGGCTGCAGCAGCGGCAGCGGCTCGCCTGCGGCGACGCGCAATTGCCACTCCACCAAATCCAAGCCGGTAATGGCTTCGGTGATCGGGTGCTCAACCTGCAGTCGGGTGTTCATTTCCATGAAGTACGGTTGCAGCGCCCCACGCGCGTCGGTTTGAACGATGAACTCCACCGTACCCGCACCAACGTAGCCCACAGCCTGCGCCGCAGCCCCGGCAATGTGCCCCAAACGCTGTCGTAACTCGGCGTCCAAACCGGGCGCCGGCGCTTCCTCCCAAATTTTTTGATGGCGCCGCTGAATCGAGCAGTCGCGTTCGTGCAAATGCACGATGTGCCCGTGGCTGTCGCCAAATACCTGCACCTCAATGTGCCGCGGGCGTTCAACCATTTTTTCTAGCAACACATGGTCGTCACCAAAACTCTGCTTGGCCTCCCGCCGACAGCTGGCCAAGGCGGTCAGCAAGTCCTGCGCCTGCCGCACCACCCGTATGCCCTTGCCACCGCCGCCTGCGCTGGCTTTGAGCATCACGGGGTAACCAACCCGCTCGGCGTGCTCCAGCCATGCCTCGGGCTGGTCGCTGCTGCCGTCGTAGCCTGGCAACACCGGCACACCTGCGCGCTGCATCAAAGCCTTGGCCTCAACTTTCAGGCCCATGGCCTCAATCGCTTGCGCCGACGGCCCAACAAACGTCAGGCCCCGGGCCGCGCAGGCGCGTGCCAAGTCGGCGTTCTCGCTTAAAAAACCATAGCCCGGGTGCAACATGGTGGCACCACTGGCCTGCGCCACCGCCAAGATTGCGTCGACGTTGAGGTAACTGGCTTGGGCCTCACTGGGCCCAATCGGCCAAGCCTCGTCACACGCTTGCACATGCATCGCCTTGGCGTCGGCGGCGCTGTACACCGCCACCGTTCGCCAGCCCATGCGCCGTGCCGTGGCGGCAATGCGGCATGCAATTTCACCGCGATTGGCAATCAGTAAGGTATGACTCATGCCGCCTCACTTGGGGTGCGCCAATTGGGTTGACGCTTATTCAAAAATGCTTGTATCCCCTCTTGGCCCTCATCGCTGACGCGAATGTCAGCGATGCGCCGCACCGTTTCTTGCCGCAGTGCCTCGGTCATGGGCTGGTTGGCCACAACACGCACCAAGTCTTTGCACGCACGCATGGCCGCCGGGCCATTGGCCAGCATGGTTTGCACCAGTTCGGCAACGCGGGTGTCCAGGTCTTGCGGCTGACACAGCTCGTGCACCAAGCCCATGGCATGGGCTTGGTTGGCATCAAAGCGCTCCGCGGTCACCATATAACGCCGCGCCGCTTGCACCCCCATGGCGCGCACCACATACGGGCTGATGGTTGCAGGGCACAGACCAAGTCGCGCCTCAGACAAACAAAACTGTGCGCTGGGTACCGCAACCACCACGTCACACACCGCCACCAGGCCCATGCCACCGGCGTACACGTCGCCCTGCACCCGGGCCACCATGGGCACCGGCAACTCGTCCATGACGTGCAGCATCTGCGCCAACGCGGTGGCGTCGTTCACGTTGTCTTGATACGCGTACTGCGCCATTCGACGCATCCAATGAAGATCAGCCCCCGCGCAAAAAGCCAGACCATGGCCCGCCAACACCACCACCCGCAAGGTCGGCTCTAACGCCAGCGCGCCAAAGAGCTGGGTGAGTTCGGCGATCACCTCGTCGTTAAAAGCGTTGCGCACCTCGGGGCGGTTCAGCCACACCTCGGCCACCTCGGGCTTGGGGCGGTGCACTTGCACATGTTTCAGGGGCAAGGTCATGGGTTTACATCCGAAAGATGCCAAAGCGGGTTTCAGGCACCGGTTGCTGAAGCGACATGGCCAGCGCCAGCGCCAGCACACGACGGGTGTCGGCCGGGTCAATGACGCCATCGTCCCACAACCTGGCACTGGCAAAGTAAGGGTGCGATTGATGCGCAAACTGCTCCAAGATCGGCTGCTTAATCGCCGCCTCAGCCTCTTGACTTAGCGCTTGGCCTTTGGCCGCCAAGGCATCGCGCCGCACCGTGGCCAGCACCGAGGCGGCCTGCTCGCCACCCATCACACCAATGCGCGCGTTGGGCCACATCCACATCATGCGCGGCGCGTAGGCCCGCCCGCACATGCCGTAGTTACCGGCACCGTAGCTGCCACCAATGATCACCGTGAACTTTGGCACTTGAGCCGTAGCCACCGCGGTCACCATCTTGGCGCCGTGGCGCGCAATGCCCTCGTTTTCTACCTTTTGCCCAACCATGAAGCCCGTGATGTTTTGCAAAAACACCAACGGAATGCGCCGCTGGCAACACAACTCAATAAAGTGCGCACCTTTTTGTGCGCTTTCCGAAAACAAAATGCCGTTGTTTGCGATCACACCCACCGCCATGCCTTCGATGCGCCCAAAAGCACAGACCAAGGTGCTGCCAAAGCGCGGCTTGAACTCGTGCCAGTCGCTGTCGTCCAGCACGCGGGTCATGACCTCGCGCACGTCGTAGCTCTTGCGTGGATCGGATGGAATCACCCCATACAACTCCTTGGGGTCGCACCGTGGTGGTCGTGGTGGCGCCAAGTTGCCGTGAGTCGCCGCGGGTGGCGGCAGGGTTTGCACGATTTGCCGCGCCAGTTCAAGCGCGTGGTGATCGTTCTGCGCCAAATGGTCGGCCACGCCCGACAAACGGGTGTGCACATCGCCTCCACCCAAATCCTCGGCGCTAACCTCCTCGCCGGTGGCCGCTTTGACCAACGGTGGTCCACCCAAAAAAATGGTGCCCTGGTTTTGCACGATGATGGTCTCATCGCTCATCGCCGGCATGTAGGCGCCGCCAGCGGTGCAACTGCCCATGACCACCGCAATTTGTGCCACGCCTTGGGCGCTCATGTTGGCTTGATTAAAAAATATTCGGCCAAAGTGATCACGGTCAGGAAACACGTCGTCTTGGTTGGGCAGGTTGGCGCCACCGGAGTCAACCAAGTAAATGCAGGGCAGGCGATTTTGCTGCGCAATTTCTTGCGCACGCAAATGCTTTTTCACTGTCATGGGGTAGTAGGTGCCGCCTTTCACCGTGGCGTCGTTGCACACCACCACACAGGTCCGCCCTGCCACCTGCCCCACCCCAGCAATCAAGCCGGCGCACGGCACCTCGTCGGCGTACATACCCCACGCTGCCAGCGGCGCAATTTCTAAAAAAGGGCTTCCCGGGTCGAGCAGCTGCATCACGCGCTGGCGCGGCAGCAGTTTGCCGCGCGCCACGTGACGCGCACGCGAAGCCTCGGTGCCTCCCTGCTGCACGCGCTGCAACACACGTTGCAAGTCGTCAACCTGCGCCTGCATCGCCGCCGTGTTAGCGGCAAATGCCTCGCCATGCACCGCCAACTCACTCCTCCATATCGCCACGCTCGCTCCTTAAAGAACTCAATAGGCAACAACAGCCGTTACTTGCGCCAAAACGCCCGCGTCAGCAACACCCAAACCGACAACAGCTCCAAGCGTCCCAGCATCATGGCAAAACTACCCAGCCAGGTTTGCGCGTCTGTCAGCACCCCGTAGTGGTTGATCGGCCCAACCAACCCCAAGCCTGGGCCAATGTTGTTCAACAACGCCACCACCGCCGAAAACGCGGTCACAAAATCCAACCCCGTCCACAGCATAAGCAACGACAGGCCCAACATGCTGGCGCCATAAATCAGCATAAACGCCAGCACCGCCACCAGCACCCCATTGGCAACCGGTGTCTGCCCCAGCTTCACGGGGTTGATGACACGCGGATGCACGGTACGCACCAGCTCGCGCATGGCCTGCTTGGCCAACAAAATCACACGCACCATCTTGATGCCACCACCGGTTGAACCCGCACACGACACAAAGCACCCCAACAGCAGCAGCAGCACCGGAGCAAAGGCGGGCCACATGGCGTAATTCACCGAGGCGTAACCGGTGGTCGTAGCCAACGACACCACCTGAAACATCACATGCCTTAATGCCTCCAGCCAATCGGTTTCAACCGCATCAAGCATAAGCAGCAAAGTCAGCAGGGCCACGCTGCCCAACAACACCAACACGTACCAGCGCACTTCGACGTCGGCCAGCAAACTGCGCAGCGAACGGGTTCGCCACATCACAAAATAGCGCGCAAAACTTACCCCAGCAAGCAACATAAACGTAACCGCCACGGCCTCAATACGCCATGAATCCCAGTACGCAAAGCTGGCGTCGTGCGACGAAAAGCCGCCCAAACTAACGGTGGTGCTCATGTGCATGAAGGCGTCGGCCCAATCCATTCCTGCCCAGCGGTACGCCAATAGGCAGGCCACCGACAACAGCACGTAAACCCCCCAAAGCCCGCGCGCGGTCTCGGCAATGCGCGGCGTAAGCTTGGCGTCTTTCATGGGGCCCGGGGTCTCGGCGCGATACAGCTGCAGCCCGCCCAAGCCCAACAGCGGCAAGATGGCAACCACCAACAACATAATGCCCAAACCACCAAACAGCTGCAAAAAACAACGCCAAATGTTCACCGACAACGGCAGGTCGTCCAGGCCGGTTAACACCGTGGCGCCAGTGGCTGTCAGACCGCTCATGGCCTCAAAGTACGCGTCGGTGTAGCTGATGCTTGGCACCCCCCACCACAGCGGCAGCGCCGCAAACGCGGGCAAGACCGCCCACACCAGGTTTACCAGCAAAAACCCATCGCGTGGCAGCAGCTCGCGTTTGCTGCGTCGGGTTAGGGCCCACAGCAGCAGGCCCACGCCGGCGGTGATCAACGCCCCGCCCGACCACGCCAACTCAAGCCGATGCGCGTCGGCAAACCAGGCCCAGGCAAACGGCACCCAAAAGGCCAGTGAAAAAACCAACAACACCCGGGCCAGGGCGCCAAAAACAGGGGCTAACGCGTGCATCATGGCCAGGCTTTAAAAGAAAAAAGCACTCACTTGGAAAAACTTCTCTACTTCGCGCACCAAACGCTTGTTGGGCACAAACATCACCACGTGGTCATCGGACTCAATCAACACGTCGTGATGCGGCATCAGTACCTGCGCCTCGCGTCCTTGACCACGAATCACCGCACCCACCCGCACCCCGCGCGGCAGTTTGAGCTCAGCAATACGCCGCCCCACCAGGCGCGAGGTCTTGGCGTCGCCGCGTGCCACGCCCTCAATCACCTCAGCTGCACCACGGCGCAAACTATGCACCGCCACCACGTCACCGCGTCGAACATGGGTGAGCAATTCGCCGATCACGGTTTGCGCGGGTGACAAAGCGATATCAATGGTGCCGCCTTCCATCATTTCGGCATAGGCTTGACGGTTGATAAGCGCCATCACGCGTTGCGCGCCCATGCGCTTGGCCAACATCGCCGCCATGATGTTGTCTTCGTCGTCATTGGTAAGCGCCAAAAACAAATCCATCTCGCCAACGTTTTCATCGCCAAGCAGGTTTTCGTCTGCGGCGTCGCCAGCAAGCACCAACACGTTGTCGGGCAGTTGCGATGCCAAATACTGGCAGCGTTTTTTATCTTGCTCAAGTATCTTGACCTCAAAGCCGTCGGCCAAGCTGCGCGCCAAGCGTAAACCCACGCGTCCACCACCTGCAATCATTACGCGCTGCACCACCCGGTCGCGCTTGTGTAGCGCCACCAAGACCTGCCGAATTTTTTCGTGCTCGGCCAGTACAAACACCTCATCGCCTTGCAAAATTCGGGTCTCGGCCTTGCCCTCAATCTCCACCCCTTGGCGGTAAATACCCACCACCCGCATGTCCACGTTGGGAATGCGCTCCCGAAACTCTTTCAGCGTGTGGCCCGCCAACGCGCTGCCACTCATCACCCTAACCGCTACCAAGTTGGCGCGCCCTTGTGAAAAGCTCAGCACCTGCAGCGCCTCGGGGTAGTGAATCAGCTCTTGAATGTGCCGCATCACCGACTCTTCGGGGCAAATCACATGATCCACGGCAAATCCCTCGCGGTCGTGAATGCGTGGGTCTTCCAAAAAGTCGGGTGAACGCAGCCGGGCAATCGCCGTGGGGATATTAAAAAACTGATGCGCCAGCTTGCAGGCCACCAAATTGGTCTCGTCCAGCGCCGCGCATGCAATCAGCATGTCTGCATCGGCCGCACCTGCTTGCTCAAGCACCGAGGGCTGCACGCCGTTGCCTGCGACACCCCTTAAGTCGAGCTTATCTTGCAGCACCCCCAGGCGCGCTGGGTCGGTATCGATAACGGTGATGTCGTTTTGCTCAGAGACCAAACTTTCTGCCACGCTTTCGCCCACACGCCCGGCGCCCAATATCAGAATCTTCATGGGTTACTCCATGCCCTCGGCCGCACCGTAAAGACCCTCATGCCAGCTCCAGCGCCATGGCCGTTGCCTCACCGCCCCCAATGCAAAGCGACGCCACGCCGCGCTTGAGGCCATGACGGCGCAAGGCGTAAAGCAGCGTCACCATGATGCGCGCCCCGCTGGCGCCAATTGGGTGGCCCAGGGCGCAGGCACCACCGTGCACATTGACCCGTTCGTGCGGCAGCTGCAACTCGTGCATGGCCGCCATGGGCACCACAGCAAAGGCCTCGTTGATTTCGAATAAATCCACTTGTGCCGCTTGCCAGCCGGTGGCAGCAAAAAGCTTTTGCATGGCGTCCACCGGTGCGGTGGTAAACCAGTTCGGCTCTTGAGCGTGCGTGGCATGCCCCACCACGCGCGCCAACGGCTGCACGCCGTGCGCCTTGAGCGCGCGCTCGGTCATCAGCACCAAGGCTGCGGCGCCGTCGTTGATCGACGAGCTACTGGCCGCCGTGATGGTGCCGCCGTCGCGCTTAAACGCCGGGCGCAGCGTGGGAATTTTGTCGAGCTTGATTTTTCCTGGCCCCTCGTCGGTGTCCACCGTACGGATTTGCCCTTTGCTTGCCACTTCCACCGCAGCAATTTCATCGGCAAACGCACCTTGTTCAATCGCTTGTTGGGCCCGGCGTACCGACTCCATCGCAAAGGCGTCTTGTTGCGCTCGGGTAAAACCGTACTTCGCCGCACAGTCCTCGCCAAATGTACCCATCGATCGACCCGGCTCGTAGGCATCTTCTAGGCCGTCCAACATCATGTGGTCAAGCACCGTGCCGTGCCCCATGCGATAACCGCCGCGCGCCTTGGGCAGCAGATACGGCGCTTGGGTCATGCTTTCCATACCGCCGGCAATCATCACGTCGGCACTGCCAGCACGCAACATATCGTGCGCCAGCATCGCCGCCTTCATCCCCGAGCCGCACATTTTGGACAGCGTCACCGCGCCCGTGGCCATCGGCAGCCCAGCCTTTAACGCGGCCTGGCGAGCCGGCGCCTGTCCTTGCCCCGCCATCAAGCAGTTGCCCATCAGCACCTCGTCCACCAGCTGCGGCGCCACCTGGGCGCGCTTCAGCGCCGCACCCATGGCGACACCACCCAAGTCGTGCGCCGCCAGCGATGCAAAGTCACCTTGAAACGCCCCCATCGGCGTGCGCGCCGCCGCCGCAATCCAAATCGTCTCACTCATTGCGTCACCTCTTGTAGGTTGGCTTCGGGCACGGCCAAGCGGCTGCGCCCTTCGTACGGATAAACATCAGAGATATGGCCTTGCTTGATTCGCTCTTGGTGCATGCGCCAATAGCGTGGATCAAGCAAATCCGCGTGCGCCGCCATGAACACATCGCGCACCTTGGCGTTGCCCAACAAAAACGGGGCAAACGTTTCAGGAAACACGTCACGCGGACCAACCGAATACCAAATTTCGCCCGACATTTCGTCTTCTTCGTTACGCGGTGGCGGCACCTCGCGGAAGTTGCAATCGGTGATGTACTCAATTTCGTCGTAATCGTAAAACACCACTTTACCGTTGCGTGTCACGCCAAAGTTTTTCCACAACATATCACCCGGAAAAATATTGGCCGCCACCATGTCTTTGATGGCATTACCATATTCCACCACCACGTGCTGCAGCTGCTGCAGTGCGGCCGTATCGTCAGGGCGCTCGCTGAGCGCATCAAACAATTCCTGTAAATACAAGTTCAACGGAATCATGCGGCGCTCAATGTACACGTGACGTATCACCACCTCGGTGGCCTGCGCGGGGTCGGGGTGAGAAAACTCCAATTGACTGCCCACTTGGGCTTGCAGCTCTTGCAACAGCGCCGGCTCAAAGCGTGCCAGCGGGAACGCCACCAAACTGTATTCCATGGTATCGGCCATGCGGCCCACCCGGTCGTGCTGCTTCACCAGCAAATACTTGCCTTTGATCTGCTCGCGCGTGGTGTCTTTTTGTGGTGGGTAGTGGTCTTTGATTACCTTAAAAACAAACGGAAAACTGGGCAGATCAAACACCATCATGACCATGCCTTTGATGCCTGGGGCCACCCGAAAGGCGTCGGTGCTGTGCCGCAAATGATGCAGAAAGTCGCGGTAGAAAAGGGTTTTGCCCTGCTTGGCCAAGCCCAGCGCGTTGTACAACTCGGCGCGTGGCTTACGCGGCATCAACGTGCGCAAAAATTGCACGTAAGCCGAAGGCACTTGCATGTCCACCATAAAGTAGGCGCGCGCAAACGAAAACAAAATCAGCAGCTCAGAAGCGCCAAAAAGCGCGGCATCCACCACCACACCCGCGTCGTCTTGGTGCAACAAGGCAAGCGCAAAGGGCTCTTCTTGAAAGCCATTGATCAGCTTGCCCACCACATAGGCACCTTTGTTGCGGTAAAACAAACTATCCAGTACCTGTACCTGAAAGTTGGGGCGCAGCCGTCCCCGCCCCAGTTGGCGCTCAAATGCTTTGGCCACCCGTTGCGCGTCAGCCTTCAGTGCCACAAACGGCACCGCCAGCGCAAAGTCCTGCAACATACGGGCCAGCGTATCGGCCAACTCCTCACGCTTGGGGTAATACGCGCGGTAGGTGGGGGTGTCATCGGCCTCCAAATACTCGGTGCTGATGGCAGGCCGCACAAAAATGAAATCGTTATGAAAATAATGCCGGTGCAGTATTTTGGTGGTGACTGAGTTAAAAAAAGTCTCGGCCAGCTCCGGCTGATGGTGGCCAACCAACATGCCAATAAACAATAGCTTCACCTGCTGCCATACCGCGGTGGGCTGGGTTTGCGCCGCAAACGACTCGGTCAATCGGCTCACCGTTTCGGCCACCCGTTGGTCATAAAACGCAATGCGCTCGCGCTGCGCCATTTGCTGCTCGGCCCAGTTGCGCTGCTCAAAGCGTTGTTTGGCGTTGGCCGAGGATTCGCGAAACAAGCGGTAGTGGCGCTCGAATCCATCAAGCAGGGCCTGCGCCATTTCGTGCGCCACGTTGGAATCCAAGGCAGGCGTGTTCATGCCGCGGCCACCCGGGGCTGTGCCACCCGCGAAGCCACCACCCGCACCGCCTCGTGGTAGCAAGCGTCCAGCTCGGCGGCAGAAGAAGCCGAAATATGCAAGTCTTGCAGCAGGCCGTCGTGCAGCCCATACACCCAGCCATGCACGGTTAAGGGTTGGGCGCGCGCCCAGGCGTCTGCCACCACCGTGGTTTGGGCCACGTTCACCACTTGCTCAATCACATTAAGGTCGCACATGGCCAACAAGCGCTGCGACGCATCCAGCTGGCTGATCATGGTTTGATGCTGATCACGTACGTCTTGAATATGCCGCAGCCAGTTATCGGCCAGCCCAATGCGCGCACCCTCAAGCGCGGCTTGAACCCCCGCGCAGCCGTAGTGCCCCACCACCATGATGTGTCGCACCCGCAGCCGCTCCACGGCGAATTGCAGCGCCGACAACGCGTTCAAGTCTGAATGCACCACCACATTGGCTACGTTGCGGTGCACGAATACCTCGCCCGGGTCCAAGCCTGTGATTTGATTGGCGGGCACTCGGCTGTCGGAGCACCCAATCCACATATAACGCGGTTGTTGTTGCGCGCTTAGCCGACGAAAAAACCCCGGCTGTTGTTGCTCCATCTGCGCCGCCCATTGGCGGTTGTGTTCAAACAAGCCAGCCAAGTCATCGTGTTCATCATTCATGTGACAACTCCCTTGAATGCGTCAGCCGCTGCAACACGGCCCGGGCCTCGCGCTCGTGGCTCTTAACCTCGCTCACATTGGCCTGCAGTTCCGCCAATTGCTGCTCCAGCCCGCGCCTATGCTCCGCCAACACCTGCAAAAACCGCTTCAACTGAGCCGCGGTGTCGCGTGGGCTGTCGTACATGTCAATCAGTTCTTTGGCTTCGGTCAGCGACAACCCAAGGCGCTTGGCCCGCAGCGTCAGGCGCAGCCGGGTGCGGTCCCGCGCACTGTATACCCGCACCCGCCCACCCGGTCCGCGACGGTTGGGCTGCAGCAACCCCAAGTCCTCGTAGAATCGAATGGCTCGCGTGGTAAGGTCAAACTCTTTCGCGAGGTCGCGTATGGTGTATTCCATGGTGGCCAAAGAACAGCGTGTGCCAGCAAATTGTTTTAATTGACGTTTACGTAAACGTCAACCTCATCTTAACCGAAATTCCATGAATCCACTTGAACAACGCCTGCACTACCCCATGGGTGAGGCCCTCCCTGCGGTGGGCCAAACGCTGGAGGTGGCACCCGGTATTCG